>Ga0155197_117_pt1 | contig 40007 bp, 41 predicted proteins | sample RifCSPhighO2_02_FD_106165 | JGI IMG/M metagenome (GOLD analysis project Ga0155197, IMG submission 106165) | Candidatus Melainabacteria bacterium RIFCSPHIGHO2_02_FULL_34_12 | reverse complement strand
TTTAAACCAGTCCCTGGCATAAAGTCTTTGAAATGCTCTTGCCTGATCAATCATAGGCTCAGAAAGATTTAATTCCCATTTTAGCAGTTCTAGATCTTCGATGTCGACTTGATTATATGCAATTTCAAGTGTTCTTGCATCTTTCATGTTTGTACTTTTATTATTTGAATCAAGAGTATAAACTTCTATTTTGTCTATAAAGAGTTGTTTTAAACCTTTTGTGGAAATGCTTTGTTCATTGGTTCCCTGCCAGCCATATTCATTGTGCATATCAAACACCAAAACACTGGCTGCGTCTTTTTTTAGAATTCCTGATAACAGAATCCGGGTTAAAAATGATTTTCCTGTGCCCGATTTTCCAAAAACAGCGTTTGATCTTTGTACAAACTTTTCAAGATTTATGCACAGTGGAATATCCATTTCTGCAGGATAGCCTATGTGAAAATACTTATGAATGTTATCTTCTTTTCCGAATATTTGTTCTATGTCTTCTTCTTTGGCTTCATAAACACATGAAAAATGAGGTGGAATAGTTTTAACTTTTGGAACATCATCATCTTCTCCCAGTTTTAAATTTTTATCTGCCATTAAATACGGAGTTATATGTACGAGGCTGTAAACTGAGGTCCCTTTCAGTACATTTTTAATAAAATCATCTTTCGGAGAAGGAATATAATTCAGTAACTTTTCATTGTTATTCATTAATTCAATGTCAGTAACGATTGAAAAATACTTTGTTTTTTCACCTACTACTACTACAAACTTTCCTATCCTAAGAGATTCAATATCGTAATTATTTGCTAATTTAAGAATTAAGCCAGACTTAAATGAGCCTGATATTATTTGCCCAACAATGGTTTTATCTTTTAACATGTTTTTAGCTTTTATTTAAGTGCAGCCAGATCGGCAAAATATTTATCATATTTATCTAGGTGAAGTGGTTTTGGTTCTGCAATCAATGCACGCGTGGTACGTGCTAATTCAACGGCTTCTTCGGTATCAGAAGGCACGTGTATTGTGTCTACATTCATTCTGATTTTACTTTTATCTTCACTGGTAATGCTGCCGGTTTGAATTATTTGTCTTGCTCGCTGGGCAGAATCTTCAAGAAAATTCTTACCGTCAATTTTTTTATTATAAGGTAGAATCGTCCCGTCTTTTCTGTATCTTCTGTCTATTAAAACTTCTTGTCCCATTTTAATATTTACATTTGAGCATGCATTAGATAAGATAGGTCCGTTTAATCCTACAAGTACGATCCATCGGTTAAATTCTGCAATGGCTTTTGCAACTGTCTCAGCAATAAGAATATCGGTGTAAAGCTGCCTGTATAAGAAACCATGAGTTCGGACATGTCTTATTTCCAGTCCCCTTGAATGTAATAGTGCATGTAATGCACCAAGCTGATAAAGTACCATGGCTCTAAGTTCATCTACTTCCAGGTACATTTCTCTTTGTCCATTCCCAATAGGATCGTTATAGCCGATTAGTGCGCCAATGCTTACATTATAATTTCGAGCAAGATCAATTACTCTGGACATAGTTAGAGGATCGCCTGCATGTGCTCCGCATGCAATATTTACAGAAGTTACATAAGGAAGTATTTTTTCTTCATAGGAATTTTGGTATATCCCAAAGCTCTGACCAAGATCACAATTGATATCAAGATGTTTTTTAGGTACTGACGGCGTTGATAAAGGTTCTTTTGAACTGTGATGCTGAGGTCTTCTGTTATATCTTCTGTGTTGCATTTTAATTTCTTTTATTTCTTAACCATCTTATCATGAAGGCTTTCGATATAACCTATAGCTATGGTTGCAGCAATTGAACCATCTGAAGCTGCAGTAACAGCTTGTCTTAAGGGAGTTTCACGAACATCCCCTACAGCATATACCCCGGGAATATTTGTCTCCATTCTTTCGTTAGAGTCAATTCTTCCTGCTTCATTAAGATCTAGTTTTCCTTTAAAGAGCTGAGTGTTTGGTAATAAGCCTACGTAAATAAAAATACCATCACAATTAAAGTCTTTTTCTTCATTGGTAATAACGTTTTTCAATTTTACAGAAGTAACACCAAGATTATCACCTTTAATTTCAGGAACTACAGTATTCCAGATTACACTTATTTTTGGATTTTTAAATGCTCTATCCTGAATTATTTTCTCTGCACGAAATTGTTCTTTTCTGTGAACAATGGTTACCTTTTTTGCAAACTTTGTAAGGAAAGTACCTTCTTCGACAGCTGAGTCTCCTCCGCCGACGACAACTAACTCTTTCTCTTTAAAAAATGCACCATCACAAACAGCACAGTAACTTACACCTTTACCGCTGTATTCTTTTTCACCTGGTACTTGTAGTTTCTTATATTCAGAGCCAGTTGCAATAATTACAACCTTTGCACTAAATATTCCTTTATCTGATGCTATTAATTTTTTATTTGCAGTAAGCTCGACATTTGTAATATTACAGTTATTTATGATTTCACAACCAAATCTTTTGGTTTGCTCTTCCATTGCCTGTGAAATTTGAGGACCAGTCATATGATCCATTCCTGGATAATTTTCTACATCCTGGGTATTATTTAATTGTCCGCCAGGAATGAGTTTTTCTAAAATAACAGTTTTTACGTTTCCTCTGGCAGCATATAATCCTGCAGCTAGTCCTGCCGGCCCTGCTCCGATAATTACTACGTCATATTCTCTGATATTACTGTTTGGCATAAGATATTTCCTTTTAACCTTATAAAAATATCATATCTGAATAAATCATTTGTTTGAATTTAAGCTGAAATCAATTAACTTTAATATGTTCAAAATCCGAATGTTCAATAACCATGTGACTGATTAGTGCTGATTTTAAAAAATTAATAAGATTAGTTTGTTTATTTGCCATTACACCTTTATAGGACTCCTGAACGATTTCATTATCAGTATTAACAAAAAATTGTTCTTTAGTCTCAGGATCAATTAAACAAGCATATCCGCTTTTTGGAATCATAAAATCGACCTGATCATATATTTGGAAAGAATGAATATTTTGTTTTTTAGAATATTCATAAAATATTTTTTCCCAATTTGAAATATTTATAAAATCGCTGACAATAAAAATCAATCCTTTTTTTATAAAGTATCTTTTTGAAAAATCAAGTGCTTTTGAGAGATTTGTTGATGCTGGCTCAGGGTTTAAATTCTCGCTCAAGCTTAAATAATAATTTAATAACGACTGAAAAACAATATTTGACTGGGAGGCTGCGCTGGACATTTGGAAATGATATTTAATATTATCAGAAAAAAACAATCCTCCTATTTTCTCACTAAAGGTGGCAGCAAGGCTCAATAAAAATGCGCAAAGATTTAAAAACGTTTCAGCTTTTTTGCCGCAAAACATTGACGTACTGATGTCTATCAAAAAAACAGAGTTTAATTCCTTTTCTGCAAAATATTCTTTGGTTTGAAGTGTATTTGTTCTGGCTGTTGCACTCCAGCTTATATGCCGTAAATCATCTCCGATTTGATACTCTCTTATCTCATTGAAATTAAAACCTGAACCATATTTAGTGCTTTCAAATGTTCCATGTAATGTGCTCTCGATTTTTTTTAATTTAGGATGATTAGTGTTTAAGTATCTAAGGAATTCTTTGACGGTATATTCTTTTTTTGTTTCGTGGTCAATTAAGCTTAAGTTCTTTTGTGAGAACCAGTTTTTGGATTTCATTTGTTCCTTCATATATTTCAAGTACTTTAGAATCATTATATCCCTTAGCAACATATGAACCTTCAATAAGCCCTCGTCCTCCTAGTATCTGGACTGCTTTTGTGGCATGTTTCTGGGTCACTGAGGTGGAAAAATATTTAGCCATACTTGAATATTTGCTTAATTCCTCTGGTGAATTTTCTTTTGCCCAACATGCTTTATGAAGTAGTAACCTGGCGGCATCTAAATCTTTAGTCATATCAGCAAGGTACCATTTGATTGATTGATATTCTGAAATTGATTTGCCAAACTGATTTCTTTTTGTGCTGTGATTAATGCATTCTTCAAGAAGTCCTCCCAGTAAACCTACTGCTTGTGCAGCACAATATATTCTTCCCAGGGTAATAGCGGACAATGCAATTTTTATTCCATCTCCTATATCTCCTATTTTAGCTTCTTCTGTAATCTCAGCATTATTTATTGTTATCTCATTGGATGGAGTTATTTTTACCCCAAGTTTTGGAGTATCAGATTTAATTTTTATTTGTTTTGAATTAGGATCTAATAAAAAAGCAGTTATTCCAGACTTGTCCTTATGTGATTTGGTTTGAGCAAAAGTAATTATTAAATCACAAATTGAGCCATTACTTGCCCAAATCTTATGACCATTTAATATCCAATTGTTATTGTTTTTTACAGCCGTAGTTTCAATTAAACTAACATCAGAGCCTGCATTTGGTTCTGTTATTGAGAAAGATCCAATAGCTTCTCCGGAACGTAATTTATTTAAGTATTTGTTTCTTATATCTTTGTTTGCGAAATTATTTATGATATTTATACAGGTAAATTGGGTGAGCAGAAAAAGTCCTAGCCCAGAAAGATGTTTTGAAACAGATTCAACCAGTAATGCCTCGTCCAGGATGGATTGCTCTGGTTTAATAAAAGAATTTTTGAATAATTCCTGCCATAATCTTTTTAAATCGGAAGATTCTATGGATTTAAATTTAGCCTTTAAAAATCCATAAATGGAATCTTGGAAATTCTTATTATTATCTGTTAATAAAACTTGCACGGCAACAATATTATATAACGATGAAAAAATGAAAATACTATTGCATCATATTTAAAATAGAAGCAGTCTTTTTTCAACCTCTTCGGCTATTTCATAAAGGTCTATAAGAAGGTTCCCTGTTAACGAAAAGTCATCTGACAGTAGATCTATGTGTGAAATTTTTTCTTTAGTTGAGGAAAGCTCATATAGCAATGATTTAGTATCTAAATCTTTCCAGCTTTCATAGGTTCTTTTTTGAAAGTGATAGCTCATTTAACTTCCCTTAACTCTTTATTGGTTGAAATAAACAAAATATATATATCCTTAGTATTTTTCATACCCAAAATCTGCTTAAAAGTGGTATATATAAAATTAAATAGGTTGATTAATTTAGTGATCAGTAGAAATCAGCAAAATATAAATTATCTGGATTTTATCTAGATTGTTTTCTGAGCTGAAATTAATCTTAAATAGAGATAGCCCAAAATGACAAATACAGTATATTTATCGGGGCCTGCAAATAAAATAGTAGACCCATCTTTGCCAATTTCTGCAGACTGGAAATTGTATGCAGCAAGTACATTCCTTAAATCCGGGATTACTGTGGCTAACCCTATAGAGCTAGACCTAACAGGTTTTGTTAAAAGTGTAAATGAACATTCTGGTGCAATAAAACATTCTCTAACTTTAATTGACAGAGCTGATTCATTGCTTGTAAACCTTTTGCAAGTTTCAGAATCAGCCACAATGGAGATGTTTTATGCTCATAGTCAGGGAAAGCAAGTCGTTGTATTAGGCAGTGAACCTTTTAATCCGTGGGTTCTTTTTCATTCAAGTGCAAGATTCCAAAAATTAAAGGAAGCCTTAGATTATTTAGTTAATCAACCGGTAGGCTTTGATACATTAACCTGGTCCAACCAGTATGAAACACAATTAAAACGTCAGGCAGAGCAATATCCTCCTGAAGGTGAGCAGGACTTTGAGTATTATGGAGGTAATTTGCCTGTATTAATTTTAGCTCCCCATGCTACCTCATATTTTCTGGATGGTAATCTTTTTCAGCAGGAGTCCTACACAGGAACCCTTGCAACTTTATTACACAAATTAACAGGCTGCCATGCACTTTTAACTACTTACTGTATGGCTGCTGATCCTGTCTATTATTTAAATTCTCCATATGCAAGATTCCTGCTTCATATATTAAAAAAGACAAATATAAAAATGGTATTAGTCCTCCATGGTATAGAAGACTGGAATATTGAAAATGACTTAGTGATTAACAGCTGGAATAAGCAATCCTTGAAAAACAAAACCGAGTATCAGAATCTTTTAATTAGTCTTTTAAATGTAAAGGAATTTAAGGACATAGGTTTTGATTCGATGGATTTAGTTAATAAGGGTTTTAAAACAATTAATCATTTGATTTTTGAAGAGCAAAACATTCCTGCAATGAGAATAGAAATCCATAAAAGATTAAGGCTGCCAAAGTTACACCCGACTCAATATATGAACTTACATAATGTTCTTGCTCAGTTCATTATGCTGATTGGTGCACATTAGATTTAAGCATATAACTTTTCTTTAGACAATAATTCAAAATATAGTTTCTTAAGAGATTTCTTAAAAACCGGATGAATAAATTCAGGTTCTAATTCAAGTAATGGAATCATTACGAAATATCTTTTATGAAGTCGCAGGTGGGGTATTTGCAGCTCATCAGTTTCAATAATTTTGTTCTCGTAAAACAAAAGATCCAAATCAATTATTCTTGGTTTGTTTATTTTTTTTGCATGATTATTCTTTTTGATCTTATTTCTTCGTCCAAGTCTCACTTCTGTCTTTTTGCAATAATTTAAAAGTTCTATTGGATCAAGAGATGTTCTAACTTTAATTGCACCATTTAAAAAGTAACCATTTTTAATTCCTTCTTGTGGCGGATTCTTTAATAACTTTGATACTTTAATTATTTTAATGTCTTTGTTGAATCCTAGTAGTTTTATTGCATGATCTATGTTTTTTTCGCGGTTACCCTTATTAGTGCCTATGCCTAAAAATGCAGTGTTTATTTTTTTATGAAAGTTTTGGACTGGATTTTTATGAAGGTTAATCATCTTAATTTTTAATTCATATTTCCCTTAATCATCTTAACCAAGTGTTTTAATTTTAAAATATTATGAATTTAATTTAAGCTTTTTTGTGAGCTTAATGGCTTTTCTTAATACTTTAGAATAAATTAAGAAAACCTAATCGTTTTTAGCTTGACTTCAAAAGTTAAGATTTAGTAAAGTGTAAGTATATAGTATTTTTATATATAAAAATCTGTTTATTAAGAGTCTACTATAAATAGAATGCAAAAATAAAAAATAATTATTTAAGGAAAATAAATTGATGAGTACTGTGGTTTCGGCAGGTCCTATAAATCTAAGACTTTTAAATGCTATTGCACAATTAGCATATTTTAGAAAGCTTACAGTTGACCATATGATTTCTGATGTAGAAGTGAATTCTGAATTAGGTGTAAGTCAATCTTTGGAAAGAGAAACAGGAGCTTCGCTTTCTGAAATAGTTCATGCATTGCATGAGCTAGCTTCTCCGACTTCGGATAATCCAGATTTATTAGCGGTTAGACAAAGTTTAATTGAGCGAGAGCTTATACCAAATCCTAATCCTGAGATTGCTGCAAAGTCAACTAATCAAGTAGATGCTACTCAACTGTCTAGTGATGAGATGTTTGTAAAAATTAAAACATTAGAGCATGATAAAAAAGATGAGATTCTTTCTATAGTAATTAAAAGGGCTAGAATTATTGGTAATGTGCCAGATAATGAGCTTAAAATTCCGATAGAACAAATTACAGCTGCTGTGCGTACAATACTTACTAGTTCTGACTCTACACTTGCTGCAGAAAAAGAATTACTGGTTAATAGATTACAAGAAGCAGGGATTACAATGCCTGAGTTAACTCCTTCTGATGCTGAGTTCAAGGTTGTAGAAACAGAAAAAGTCTATAAAAATATTGCTTTGGCTATTCAGAAAAGATATGACGCGAAGATAGGATATATTAATTCTATTGCTTTAGATTCAAAAACAGATTCAAGAGCAGGTATCTATAAACAAATGGATACGGAATGTATAGAGCCTTCGACGGTAACTAGAATATTTAAAGGGGTTGATACGTTTAGAAGGAGTAAAATAACAACTGATATTTATTTCTTTGGAAGTTCTCAGGCATATAATGAATACTTAGAAAAGGCTTTGAAGTTATTTGTGGAAATAATAGATATCACTGAAGCTGAAATTAATGGTTGTACAGATGTCGAAGAATGCTATCAGAAAATACTAGGTAAGGATGCATCCTTTGAGGAGTATTTAAATAAAGTAGAGGCTCGTGGTTATAATAAAGAAGCCGAAGGAGTTCGTAATGCAGAATGTCTTGACTTTCAGAAAGCTATAGAAGTATGTGTCATTGATAATGATCTGCCTCAAGCTAAAGAAAAACATCAACAGATTTGTGCGCTAATAGGAAAGAAATTCTCAAATTTCAAGGACCAGTCTAAGATTTATAAGCTTCTCGGTGCAAAGTTGGAAGCTGCAAAGAATTCTTCTGCTCGGGCTTCTTTGTTAGAAAATAAACGTAGTTGCTTAAAAGCTATAAAAGACTCAGATAAGATTAAGTTTAAAATTACTGATGATGAATTAGAACCAATAACCTCTCTCTTTGAAACTATTGAAACTAATAAGTTTGGTCCTCAGGATGAACCAGCTTCACATAATTCTGATGCAAATAATGGTTGGTTTGAAGCAATTAAAAAACATACTTCTTCTATAGTTTTAGTAGCTACTGGAGTCCTAGGAGTAATTGGACTTCTTGTTAAAGGGGGTATTGGCAAACTTCTTACTGCAATTGGGTTTGGAGGGTTTTTTGCAACGTTAGCCGCAAAATTTTATAAACATGTTCCCACTTGGCTTTCCGGGGCACAAGAACAAGTTCCAGCCTCAACTACAACATCGGGAGGGGGGAGTAGTTAAAAAATAATTTAAACATATGGCACTATCACCAACACAATCAGTAACATACCCATCTGCAAGGCGTAATCTTCTTGGTACTAGAGTACAAGAGAATAGAAGTGCTGCAGGTGGTTCTGGAGGTTTGTCTGATAGTTTAACTAATCTCTTTAATACTGGCACAGATTTTTTAGAACCTTATATGCAACCTGTTTTAGGTACAGGAAAGGCATTGGTTCAGTTATTTCTTGGACTAGTAGGGTTTACTGCTGGTATAGTTAGTGCTGCAATTTTTAAAGAAGGTACTATGGCTGACTGGGGGTCCAAGGCTTTAGCTTTCTTTGGTTTTGTTATGAGTGCATTTGGTATTAAAAGTTTAATGGATGTTAACAAGCAGTCACAAGCTGCTCATGTTATTGAGCCTCACTTTATTAAAGTCGGTGATTTATTATCAAGCGGTTGCAAGAATGTGGATAAAAGATTACTTAAGCAGGATCCTGCTTTTAAGAATGTTATTGATCCTAATAGTCCTGGATATTTATACACCAATCAAACAGTAGTTTCAGGGCAAGATCTAGGACCCGATATACAGATGTTGCTTGATTATTATACTAGCAATGGAATTATAAATCTGGTAAAAAGTGATAGTAAAGGGGTTGAGCCTGCATTTGACAATTTATCAGAAGATTATCCAATATCTCTTGGACAATATAGAGACAGAGTTGCAGTTCTGCTTGGTAACCTGGTTTCAAGCCATCCTTCACCAGCTTTACCAGCTGCAGTTTTACCAAATCGTTTGTTTCGAGATTTACTTACTGTAAATGAGCTGACTGGAGAAAGAGCAAAATTACTGCCGGCTGAATTTGTAGGGGTATTTAATATGGCAAGAGCTTATGCAGATCAGCATAGAAATAATAATAACTCTTTAGATGTTATTATTGGAGGAAAATCTAAAACTGATGAAATTAAGGCTCTGATTGCTAATCCGGTAACAGGTCCTAGATACAGCTCTGTTTTTGCATATCTTAAAAAACTTCAAGAAGCTGAAAATGATCTAAAAGTTTTAGCAGAAATTATTAGCTATGTTTTAGATAACTCAAAGACATCTGATGTAACAATAGCCAGGGATGTAATGATTTTAAGGCAGGCTCTTGCTTGTGCATTTAGAATTAAAGGTAATAATGTTGGACAAATAAATTCCGTACTCAAAGGTATATTAATAGGGGAGCAAAATCCTACAGCTGGAGCTCAGCCATATGATGGTTTAGAGGGAAAAGGTGGAAAATTAGAAAAATTAGCTGCTCGATTTGAAGCTTTAGAAGTAGAAGAGTACATTAGTAATGAAGTTTTTCCTTTTGAACAAGTTTCAATTGAAACAGAAAATAGTGATGTATTAGGTGGTGTAATGCTCCAGGAATTTGTAGAGAAATAATATTATTTAATGCTGGAACCGGAATATGTAGCACTTACATTTGTACCTATTCCACCTCTTGGTGTAAACGATCCAGTTACTTTAATGTTTCGTGGACGTAGAACTTTTATTAGGTCATCTAATATTTGATTAATTACATGCTCGTAAAAAATCCCTTTATTTCTATAATTCAGTAAATAATATTTTAAAGATTTTAATTCAATGCATAATTTGTCCGGTATGTATTCTATGCTAATGGTTCCAAAATCAGGTAGTCCTGTCTTAGGACAAACCGAGGTAAATTCAGGACAGTTAATAGAAATGGTGTAATCTCTTTTTGGATTAGGGTTTTTAAAAGTTTCAATTTCTATCTTATGTTTTATCTTAGGTTTTATCTTTCTTTGTTTCATATCTTTTGTTAATTCTGATATCATCCATTAGATTCAGTCGCTCATAGGTTCATAGGCTCATGAATGTAGCATAATGATGTGATTTTAAGTAGCAAATAATTTGTATATTTATTATAAAGTGCAAAATTATGCCTGGATTAGTTATAATAAACACTACGTCAAATGGAAATGGTCTGTGGAAGAAAGTAAAAAGTAAAAAACAAAGTGGCTAACAGCAAAAAAAGCGATAATTTAGAAATATCAATTAAAGAAGCTTCTTCTAAGCTTGATATTTCAGAATCTACTGTAAAAAAATACATTAAAGATTTTGGACTGGAAATGCCGAAAGGAAACGGGGCTAAGGCAATCATTTCTCAGGAGACATTTCAGGCATTATCAGAGATCGTAAAACTTAGATCTAATGGATTAACTATCCAAGAAATAAAAGAATTAAAATCACAAAAACCATCGAGAAATATTCTGGATGAAGTAGAAGAACCACAACCAAATAAAAAAGATGATGATGCTTTGTCTCTAGGAATAGGGAATGGCTCTGATGTAGGAAAAGTTAATGGAAGTCAATCTGCTGAAGATTTAATTGTGGAAGTGGAAGTGGAAACTGTAGAACCTGTAGGGCTTACAAATGGTGACCTTAGCCCTGACTCAAAGTCAGTATCTGAAACAGACATTGACTCAGACTCAGACTCAGGCTCAGAATTAGCTAAAGATAATTTAGATGAACAGTCTCAGGAGCAAGGTCAGAGAAGACGTCGAGGGTTTAATTATCGGTATGTTGAAAGGCAGATTGCAAATGATTCAAAAAGGGTTTATTCATTGAGACAGAGGCTGCGAAGCCCAAATCTCTCTGTTCGCGATCGCTTATTTTTTGAAGAAGCTCTTGAGCGTAGAATCCTTTTTTTAAATGGCTGGAAGCATATACTTCGTTGGATAACTAAGTAAAAAAGTAAAAAGTAAAAAGTAAAAAAGTAACAAATAAATGAATCTTAGATTTCTTACAGCCGGTGAATCACATGGACCCGAATTAAACATAATTATTGAAGGTATTCCTGCTAGTTTGGAAATAAATCCGGAAGATATAAATGCTGATTTAAAACGACGTCAGGGTGGGTATGGTCGTGGTGGGAGAATGAAGATTGAGAAAGATCAGGTAATCTTTACTGGTGGTATGAGATTAGGGAAAACTATTGGTGGTCCTTTATCTGTCAGAATTATAAATAATGACTATAAAAACTGGGATGTAGCAATGTCTCCTGTGTCTCAGGATTTATCTAATCCCGAAGTAGTTGAAAAGATTCAATCTAAATATGTTTCTCGTGTAAGACCTGGGCATGCTGATTTAGTAGGTGCTCTTAAATATAATCATGAAGATGTAAGAAATGTACTTGAAAGATCAAGTGCCCGGGAGACGACTAGTCGTGTGGTTGTTGGAGCTATATGCAAAAGACTTCTTAAGGAGTTTAATGTTTCTGTGCTTAGTTATGTTATTCGAATTGGCTCAGTCTCTATAGATCTTAAATCTCTTGGTACAAATTATTCAGAGCTGTTTTCTAAAGCTGAACAATCAGAAGTAAGATGTCCTGATGTAAAAGTCTCAGAGTTAATGAAAGAAGAGATTACTAAAGCACGAACGTTGGGTGATACTTTAGGTGGCTTAATTCATATAGTGGCTTCAAATGTTCCTCCAGGATTAGGTTCTTATACTCAGTGGGATAAAAGATTAAATGGCAGAATTGCCGGTGCTTTAATGTCTGTTCATACAGTAAAATCTGTAGAAGTTGGTTTGGGTAAAATGGTTTCTGAGTTTTTTGGATCACAGGTACATGATCAAATCTATATAGATGAAAAGTGGAATAATGACAGGCTAAGATATAAACGAAAAACAAATAATGCTGGCGGAATTGAAGGCGGAATGTCTAATGGTCAGCCTATTGTTTGTACGGTTGCAACAAAACCAATACCTACATTGATAAAACCACTAGACTCAGTAGATATCAAATCAAAAACTAATACCCAGGCTCATTTTGAGAGATCTGATATTTGTGTTGTTCCTGCTGCAGGAGTAGTTTTAGAAGCTATGCTTGCTTATGTGTTGAGTAATACTTTCCTTGAAAAGTTTGGAAGCGACAGTATTGAAGAATTAACTGATAATTATAATCATTATATGAAAAGATGTTTTGCGCGTTAATTTATTTAACAGCTATATGAATTGCGACTGCACCACCCAGGATATTTTTATAATATACTTTCTTAAAGCCAATTTTGATTAATATTTCTTTTAATTCATCTTGTTTGTACCAGCCTGAAAGTGAATCAGCGAGATAAGTATAGGCTTCCTTATTTCTAGCAAACACAAAGCCTAAAAGTGGAATTATTTTATAAAAATAAAAACCATAAATACTTTTCCATAATGGATTTACAGGGTGTCCTAAATCTATGCAGGCAAATACACCTTCGGGAGCTAAAAAATCATAACTGTCTGTTAAGCATTTTTCTCTGTTGATTAAATTCCTTAAACCAAATCCAATTGTTATCAGATCAAAAGAAGAGTTGTTAAATCTGAGATTTTCACAATCAGCTTTTATTAACTCAAATGTAGGACTATTAATATTATCCAATCTTTTTTTTGTGATATCTATCATTTGATGACAATTATCTATGCAAATTATTTGTGCGTTTTTGACTTTTTTATGTATAAATAAGGCTAAATCACCGGTGCCTGTGCATAGATCTAATGCTTTAAATATATGTTTATTTTCTTTTATTGCCATATCAATTGCATCTTTTTTCCATTTAAGATGAAATCGCATTGTCATTAAATTATTCAAAAGATCATAATGTTTTGCAATTTGTGCAAATATTTGGTTTATATACTCTGACTTATTTGATGCTATTGATTTTGTTGCTGTTTCTGTCATATCCTAATCTATATGAAAAACCTTTCTAGATGTGATCAGTTGTTAAACGAAGCTTATAAATTTATAAATAATGAAAATTATAAAGAAGCTGAGAATATTATAAACTTACTTTTATCTGATTCATCTTCTCCTGACAAATATGATCATAAGCAATGGGAATGTATTGCTAATCTATCTTTATATGTAGGTAATATAAAAAACTCAATATATGCACATCAATATTCTAATAATTTGCCGGGATATGCATTTGTCTTAATTTTAAACAATCAATATCAGGAAGCAAAAGATGTTTTAGAAAAAGCCAATAAATCTCCAGCTTATTATTGGTCTTTATTTTTGCTTGAACTAGTTACTCCAAAATCAAAAGTTAAGCATTTACCTACTTTCCTTCAAATTCGACATTTTTTAGAGTTTACTGTATATCAGATTATTATTTTAAAAAGATATAATTTGCTTGAAAAAATATTCATTATATTGCCGGATTTGTTAGAGATTAACACTGATTGTGAGAAATTTGTAGGTTATGCATATTATCGGACTGGTTATATAGAAGATGCAATTTTTTATTTAAAGCTTTCACTTGCAAGGAATCAATATGACGGAGAGATTTATTATAGGCTGGGTGAAATTTATTTATCTAACAATGAACCATTTGAGGCATTGTCCATGCTTACAAATGCCCAGCTTTTGTTGCCGGACCATCACCCGACAAAATTATTAATTGAAAAAACCAAGCAATTAATCAGTTTAAATTAGTGCTTACTCAAAATAGATTTAATTAATTCTTCAATCTTAATGTTTTGTTTTTCTGTATTCAGATAATTGAATTTAATAAATTTAATTAGGTTTAGGAAACATGTGCAGACAATCATTGATAGGATGGTGCCTAGAAAAGCAATTAAAAAATTAAATAAACTGTTTCCAAATTCAAAATCTCTGTTTATTATTGATCTGATTATCATTGCAGCTTCTAAAAGACTTAAAAGCCCGCCTGTGCCTAATATAAATACAAGAGAGCCTTTAATTATGTTTTCAAGTAAAGTAATCTCATTAATTTTAATTACTTCATTGCTTTTAGTTTCTATAGAATGGTTATTTTCAAATAATATCTTAATATTGTTTCGTTCGTTTTTTAAATCTGTTTTTAAATCTGGAGAATAATTGTTTGGATTTTTCTTATTAGTGTTGTACTTACTGTTGCCCTCAAGTAAGGGGCTGTGTAGTCTTTTAGGTTCTTGTTCGTGCATTGGCTGATTCATAATATTTTATAAATTCATTTAGAGAACTTAAATTATTTATATTGTGACAGTTAATTGCCGAATTAATTTTTTTTACAAGCCCAGTCAGTATTTTTCCTGGTCCTATTTCAATTACATCTGTTACGCCATCTTTGACGAGATATTCAACAGTTTGTGTCCATCGTACTGATGATGTCATTTGTTTTTTTATTTTTTCAAGAATTATCTTATGGTCTGTGCTGGGTTTTCCGTCAATATTCTGATATATTGGGTTTTTTGTAAAACCTGTAAATTTCTTACTTAGTTTATCAAGCTCATTATCAAAGATACGAGAGGATTTTTCCATACTAGGAGAATGAAATGCACCACCGACAGGCAAGATAATAGATTTACCACCTGCATTTTTAATTTTTTCCTGGAGTGCTATAAATAAATTTTTATCACCGCTGAGAACTATCTGCGAGGAAGTATTATAGTTTGCTATTACAAATTTTCCATTAAAATATTTATCATTAAGCAAGTCCTTGATTGTACCTTCATTTAAATTTAATACTGCTAGCATTCCACCTTCAGAGGCATTTTGCATTAAATTGCCCCTAATTATAATGAGGTTAAACAACTCTTCTATGCTTATAATGTTCGTAAACCATAATGCTGTAAATTCACCAAGACTATGTCCGCAACATCCAATTGGATCTAAATCAAGATTTTTTTGGGATAGGAATTCTTTAAATAATGTTGTTAGTGCTGCTGATATTGTTACAATTGATATTTGAGTATTTTTAGTTTGATTTAATTCATTTTCAGGTCCATTTAGCCATATATTTGATAGATTTCTGCCTGAAATTGAATCGGCTAAATCAAATATCTGTTTTACAGAGTCTATTTCAAGTAAATCTTTTCCCATCCCAACTTTTTGAGAGCCTTGTCCTGGAAATAAAATCGCAAATTTCATCTTAATTATATTAAGTATCAATTATTTTTTTATTTTTAACAAGTTCATATATTTGAACTAATATATCAGATTCTTCAGAAGTATTTTTTGATTCTTTTAATTTAGTGGTTAAATCTTTAATTGAATGTTTGTTTGTGACCCACCAATTTATTGATTCTTTTGCTTCCCTTATGATTTTATCTTTTTTTGTAGGGGCACTAAATAAATCAGCTTCAGTATCAATCCTCCAGGCAATTTCACTTATTAAGTTCATGATATGTTTGTATTCATTGAATTCAAGAATTAGTTTATTTAATACCTCGTGTGGACCTTGAAATTGAAATTCTTCAGTCGGCAAATTATCAAGGAAATCTTTAATTAATTTGTGTTTTTCATCAATGAAATTAATCGCATTAATTTCATTTTTTACTTCATTGGAAGCAGGGAATGAAGATATATAAAGAATCAATAAATCTATTTCAGCATGTTTATATCTTTCGTAGGAATGCATTTTAAGCTCGTCCTCTTCAGGCTCTTTCCCCATGCTTTCTTTTGTAAAATGTCTTTTTTTGTTTGACTTTACCTTCTCTTTGATTTTCAAATTTATTAATTCTTCATCCAGGTTTGTTTTATGTGCAATATATTTAATGTTTTCATTTCGTTCTATTGGATCTGCCATTGAAATTACAATGTCGACAATTTCATCCATTATGGTTTGCTTTTCAATATCATTTTGTTCTTTTTTTGCGTTGAGGTATTTTGAAGTAATCCTGTCAAAAACAAAATTAACAAGTTTTTGACTGTCATTGATTTTTTTTAATATTGACTCTACACCCTCAAGGTTAATAGACTCATCCAAATCCTTCCCTGGTAAATCAGTTACTACTCGAACGTCAAGTTTTACTCCTTTACTAATTTCTTGTATTTGTCTGAATATACTTTCAACTGCTTTTTTGCCGGCAAAATCAGAATCAAGGCAAAGCATTATTTTTTTTGATTCTGTGTATTTTGTCAGCAGTCTTGCTTGTTGTGAAGTGAAAGCAGTTCCTAGCGTAGCTACTGTGTTTAGTAAATTATTTTGGTGTGCTGTAATTACATCCAGATATCCTTCAGTTAATAAAACATAATCCTTTATTTTGATTTCATTTTTAGCAAAATTAAGCCCGTATAAATTACTGCCTTTATTAAATATCAGTGTTTCAGGTGAATTAATATACTTTACATCTTCATTATTAAGTGCTCTTCCTCCAAATCCTACAACGTTATTATTTTCATTAAAAATCGGGATTATTAATCGATTTCTGAAGCGGTCATAATATCCTTGATTATTTTCTTTAATAACAAATAACCCTGATGCTATCAATAATTCTTCATGGCAATTTTTTTCTTTGGTCAGGTAATTATAAAGTGCATTCCAACTGTTTGGTGCATAGCCTAACTCATATGTGGTTATTATTTTATTATTTAATTTTCGTTCGTTTGTTAAATAATCAAGTGCAGTTTTTCCTTCTGTAATATATAATTGCCTTTTATAAAAATCTAAGACTACTCTGTTTAGCTCGTAAAGTTTATTTTTAATTTCTGTTTCAACTGGAGAAGCCCCTTTATCTGAATATTCAACTTTTATTCCGTACTTTACAGCAAGTTCAGGTACTGAATCTGACCATTTCTTTTTGTTTATAAGTGCATAAAATGTTATTAAATCCCCCCCGGTTCCACATGAAAAGCATTTAAAAATTCCCTTTTGTGAGTTTATTTGAAGAGATGGCTTATGGTCGTCATGAAATGGACATAAACACACATAACCCCTGCCGGCCTTTTTTATTGGAATATATTCTGAGATCAATTCATGTATGGGTATCTGAGATTTTAATTGTTCTATAATTTCTTTAAAATTTTTAATCATTTTATTTTTTAGTCTCAACACCCAATTCTCTAATAAAATCGTGTTGCTTTGTATAGTGCATTTGATTAGCTAATTTTAACGCTTTCTCAGGTTTTGCCCAATAAATAGGACAAAGCCTAACTTTGCTAATTTTGTCGTTCTAGTCAAATCATGCAGGTTAATAAAAACATTAAGTAAATTTAATCTTGTATATAAGCAATGATTATTATGGAAGATGTCCTAAATTTTCTAATCCTGTTGTTTCTTTTATAGAAAGCATAATATTCATATTTTGAATAGCCTGACCAGATGCGCCTTTTACCATATTGTCTATAGTACTAACAATTATAACTTTATTCGTTCTTTCATCTTTTAATGGAGTGAGATGACAAAAGTTTGTGTATCGTATGTTCTTAATATTTGCATATATGTCTTCAGGTAAAATTTTTACAAAAAATTCATTTTTATAAAAGTTACCAAAGATATTTTTTATCTCTTTTTCACTTATTTTTGGATTATACAAATCAGCGTATATTGTGCTTAGAATTCCTCTATTCACTGGTAATAGATGAGGTGAGAATAAAACATTTATCTTCTTTCCGCTTGAAAGTTTTGAAATCTCATTTTCAATTTCCGGTATATGTCTGTGTTTTCCTCCTAGTTTGTAAGCAGAAAATGATTCGTTGACTTCGCAGAACTGTAATTCTTGTTTGGGTTGTTTACCTGCTCCACTTGTACCTGATTTTGAATCAATAATTATTGAATCAGGATTAATGATTTTGTTTTTAAGTAATGGGGCAAGTCCTAATATTATTGAAGTAGGATAGCATCCGGGGTTTGCTATTAAATTAGAATATTTAATTTCATTCCTGTATATTTCAGGGAGTCCATAAGTGATTTTTATTGGCTCTTTCTTTTTATTTAAGCTCAAAGTTGACTCAAGTCTAAAATCAGCACTTAAATCAATTATTTTTAATTTAGCGTTTTCTTTTAAAAGTTTTGGGACAAATTCTTTGGCAAAATCATTTGGGGTTGCAAGAAAGATTAAATCACATTCTTTTGCAATTATTTTATGTTCTAGTGGTTTACATTTGATTTTAAGTTGATCGTAAAACATTGGATATGCTTCAAAATAGTACTTATCTGAATATTTCCCGGATGATAAATAGGTTATTTCAACTTCCGGATGATTAAGTAAGAGCCTGATAAGTACTACTCCTGTATAACCTGTTGAACCTATGATTCCAATCCTGTGTTTCATTTCTAAACATTATATCTTAAGTTGTACTGATAAAATATTATTTGAATGAGTTAAGTGAGGCAAGTGAGTAAAAAATCATTATTTGTAAGTGAGATTTATTCTGCTATTCAGGGCGAAGGGCCTTTGCTTGGTATTAGACAGATATTTCTCAGGCTTTCAGGTTGTGATTTACGTTGCAAGTGGTGCGATACACCTGAGAGTTTACAGAGGTCACCGCTATGCTCCGTTGAGCAAAAAATGGGTGAGCGTAATTTTAAAATGATTCAAAACCCGATTAACTATGAATCATTTATTTCTTTTGTTAATAATCTGGTCCCTAAATTGCATCATAGTATGTCAATTACCGGTGGAGAACCGCTTCTTCAGGCAGAATTACTAAAAACATACATAATAAAACTAAAAGAACAATTCAAATTCCCTGTTTATTTAGAATCTGGTGGACACAGGCATGATGAGTTATCCAGCATTATTCATCTTTTAGATTATGTCTCAATGGATATTAAAATTCCCTCTTCTGGTACAGCAGTATTATGGGAGAATCACAAAAAATTTTTAGATGTATGCCTAAAGTCCGAATCATTGATTGATTTTTGGATAAAACTTGTTGTTTCAGAAGAAACATTATTGGATGAACTTGTTTATGCTGTTGATTTGGTGAAATCCAGATTAATAAATAAATCACCCATATTATTTTTACAACCTGTAACCCAGATCAATGGAATTAAGCCTCCGACTCCGTGCAATTTGCTTAATATTCACAAAGAGTTATTATCCCTATATCCACATATAAGAGTAGTGCCACAGGTACATTCACTTATTTCTCAAAAGTAACAATTAACATTAATTTCTTACTGCTTAGCTGATGTGGCACTTCTAGTACATTGTCAACAAAGTTTCCATGCCTTATCCCATTCACTGCGGGTCCTGCCGCCTGCAGGTTCCCCTCCATCCTGCGGTGCAGTAGCTCCTCGGATGGACACCTCCCTTCTGGCGTCACCCCCAGTAAATGGGACACTGAATTATTTAGTTGATGGTGTACTAGGTAAGCGAAAACATTAATTTCTTGGAGTTATTTCTACTTCGTAATTTGACATTGCTCCCATTAAGCCAAGTAAAAAGACTGATTCTTCTATTTCAAGTTTTATTTTTATTGGCTTATCAAATTTATAATCCTGTCCAAAGTTTATACTTATTTGATTCTTTGAAAATGGTTCAGTAAGAGAAGATGCTGAAAAATTACCACTTATAGGCAGATTTATTTTATCTCTTTTTAAAATTTCATAATGATCAAGCAATGTCTCTTGTGATTTAACTTCATCGGTTATAGCTGGTGTAGCAGCTATTTCAGTCTGGATATTTGCATTTGCATTTGCAGATGATGCTTTTAATGATTCAATATATGCTTCATCTTCAGGCAGGATGGATTTGTATACTTCCAGTATTGGTGGCATAAATGGCCATGTTTTATTGTTATCCTCGGTGTAAGATTTGCTTTGGTTCTTGAATCGTACTGATTTTAATATTAAAAAATTTTGCTTTTCTACCTTTCGTTTCGTGTTTATTCGTTCATAGTCGTCTTTCTTTTGTGGTTTTGCAAAATAATAAAGAATATAATCGTAACCAATTACATCACCTGAAGGCTCATATATTTTTGGTTTGGTGAAATATATATAAGGGGAATTATCATATGTATCATCTGGGATTGGTGCGCCGTATGAATTTCCACTGTTTATTTCAATTCTGTTTTTATTTGCTTCTCTTAACTCGTCAGATAAAATTTTAATGGCTAGTTTTGCTTTTACGTGGGATAATCCTCTTCCGTAACTCTGGTAGAAAAGCCTCCAGCCCTGATCAGAATAGGCATATAACAATCCAAGTACAATACCAAGGATTGAAAGGACGCTCATTAATTCAATTAAGCTGTACCCTGTTTTATCTTTCCTGGATATCTTAAGCATAGTAAATCGCATGATAAAATTTATAGGCAAGTGAAAATTTACAAACAAATAATCTTAACTCTGTTAATTCTAATATTCTCACATGGAGCAGTATATGGCCATGATAATTACAAAACATCTGATATTACCCAGAGTGCTTTGTTTTCGTTAAGTAATATTATTGCAGCAAATCCTGTTTTGCCGCTGATTCCAAATAGACCCCCCATATCAGATTTTATTAATTCAGATAATTCAGATCAAGCCCCTAAACCAGAAATCAAAAAAGTTAAAATTAAAAACTTAAACTCTGGTAACAGTAATAATCGGGCTCAAATAAATCATAAAAATTACAAATCTAATAAACCAATAGCTGAAAATTATATAAATGAATTATTGTTTCACATTAATACCCAGAAGTTATTTGGCATTGCATTAAATCTTGCAAAATCATTGCATATGTCAGTTAAGTCTTTTGATACTAATCAGGGAGAAATAATAATTGTTGATAAATATAGAAACAGGCTCTCGTTAAATATTGTTGATATGAATAATAATAAAAGTAAAATAAAGATATTCGTCAGAAAATCTTTAATAGGTCGTAATTCATTTGATCGAACTGTTAGTGAATATTTCTTAAAACTCACCCAATTAGTTAACTCTTGATTCAAATTTTAATAATATGAAATATCTTATTGGTATAACTGGTAATTTTGGCTCAGGAAAAAGTTTTGTTGGTGATATTCTAAAAAAGCATGCTGTGGTTGTTATTGATACGGATCAGATAGTTTCAGAAATACTCTTAAAGAAAAATAAAATCACTAAAAACCTGGTTAAGTTATTTGGAAAATCAATAATTAATAAATCCTCGCGGTGTTATATAAATAAAAAAGCACTTGGAATAATAGCTTTTAAAGAACCAAAATTGCGCAGGATGCTTCAAAACATAATTCATCCTGAGGTCAGAAAAATAGTTAAAAATAAAATTGCACGCATTTATAATACTAATATTATTGCTGTGCTTATACCGTTGCTATTTGAAACAGGACAAAGTAAATATTATGATGAAATATGGTGTGTTGTATGCAGGAATAATATCCGAATTAAAAGGCTTAAGTTAAGGGGTTTTACTGAAAATGAAATAAAGTTAAGGTTGAAAGCTCAAATGCCCGAGATTAAAAAAATAAAAAAAGCTGACTTTGTAATTGATAATTCAGGTGCAAAAAAAATTACAGAGAAACAAGTGTCAAATAGGCTTAAACAACTGGTTCAATCAAGCCATAGTCTCCGTCTTTTCTGCGATAAATAGTATTTATTTTCTTGGTTTTTGAATTAACAAACACATAAAAATCATGACTGATTAAATCCAGATGTTCTGTTGCTTCTTCAGGAGTCATTGGATGTATCTTAAAACGTTTTGTTTTAATGATTTTTCCGTCAGAGCTATTATTCGTTTCCTTATTGTTCTCTTCAATTAAGACTCCTGAGAGTTCAGGATTTGGCAGTGGTCTTTCTTTATGATGTTGCATGCTTCTGTAAACTTTGTCTTTGTATTTTTTTATCTGCCTGTCTAACTTATCTATTACCAAATCAATGCTTGCATACATATCTTCGCTTGCTTGCTCTGAACGTATTATTTTCCCGTCAAGAAATATGGTTACTTCGGTAACGTTATTGTCTGTAATTCTAGGATTTTTTGCTACGCTAAGTTTTACTGTTACTTCATGTCCTTTGATTATTGGGTCATAATGCTTTCCTAATCTGGCTATTTTTTCATGTACATAATCTTTTATTGATTTTGTAAGTTCAATATTTTTTCCTTCTATTGTTACTTTCATGGTTTAATTTCCTTATATAGTTTAATCATAGCTTATTACAATACATATGAAAATCATTCTTAAGACTTAAATAATATAATTATATCTATGAAAAATAAAGTTTTAATTGGTTTTACATACGGTGATCCGTCTGGAATAGGATCGGAAATATTATGTAAAACGTTAAAAAGATATAAATTCAAATATATTGCTCCGGTATTAATCGGCTCTAGTAATTATTTTAAACAAATTCAAAAAAAATTAAAAATCTTAAACCAGAGCCAATGCCAATGCTTTAAATCATTTAATAATAAATATATAGATAAGGTTAACTATAAACTTGGAGCACCTGATAAATCCTCAGGGTTACATTCTTATCATTGTTTAAAATATGCAGTGGAACTTGCAAATAGGGGTGATATTAATGCTATAGTTACTGGTCCTGTTTCTAAGGAAATTATAAACTCTGCGGGGATTAAGTTCTCTGGACAAACTGACTTAATAGCTGATTTTTGTAAAATAAACAAAAATGATTTAATCATGTTATTTGTAAGTAAAGATTTTAGACTTGCATTATTTACCAGGCATATACCATTAAAAGAAGTAAGCTCAAAAATCAATAAAAAAGATCTAAAAAAATATTTATTGATATTAATAAAAGAATTGAAAAAATGGTTTTTAATTAAAAATCCAAAAATATGTGTTTTAGGTTTAAATCCTCATGCTGGAGAAAAAGGATTATTTGGTGGTGAGGAAAAAAACATTATTATTCCTGTTATTAAAGAATTAAGAAAAAGTGGCTATTTGGTTTATGGACCTTCTTCACCAGATGCTACTCTTGCACAAGCCGGGCGGGATTATTTGATTTCAAAAAAACAGAAATACGATGCTTATGTCTCTTTTTATCATGATCAGGGCTTGCCTCTTTTTAAGGCACTATCAGGGAAAGATGGCATAAATATTACATTAGGGCTTCCATACTTAAGAGTTTCTGTAGATCATGGTACTGCATTTGATATTGCCGGTAAAAATAAAGCAGAGCCTGAAAGTCTTATATATGCATCCAGGTTCTTAGATGAATTGTTTGGTAGAAGATAGAGGCGGGGTGACCCCGTCTGTACTGGAAATAGAAAAAGATAAATCACTTGCCATGAATTAATGAAAGCACTTCAGCTCTTGAAGCTTGGTTGGTTTGAAAAATACCTTTAAGTACTGATGTTACTGTTTTGCTTCCTGGTTTTTTAATTCCTCTCATTGACATGCATAGGTGTTCAGCTTCAATTACTACTGCTACGCCTACTGGATTTAATTTTTCTTCAATTGCATTTGCAATTTGAGACGTCATCCTTTCCTGCAGCTGAGGTCTTTTTGCCGCAGTATCAACTACTCTTGCTAATTTACTTAGTCCTGTTATTATTCCATCTTTTGGAAGATAAGCCACATGAGCTACTCCAAAAAAAGGAATTAAATGATGTTCGCACATACTGTAAAAATTTATATCTCTGACTAAAATGATTTCATTATGATTTTCTTCATATTTAATAGTAATTTCATCCTTTGGATCAGAACTAGTACCTGAAAATATTTCACTGTACATTTTTGCCACACGGCTTGGAGTTAATAAAAGTCCCTCGCGTTTAGGATTTTCGCCAATTGAAATTAAGATGTCTCGTATAGCCTTTTCAACTATTGAATCATCAAAATTTTGCGGTGTGCTTTGGTTTTCTTGGTTGTGTTTGGTTTTTAGCATAGAGTTATAATCAACTTTATCTTATGGATAAGACAATTATAAGATAATAAAATAAAAAGTTAAAGAATCCTTAATTATTTAATTGTTCTATATGTACTTTATTAGGTTAGAATATAGAGATATTCGGATATAAATAGGTTGTAAGACATAGTTAAATAGTCAAATAGTAAAATCAATGACTTCAGAATCACAAAGAGTTTTATCTGTATTAGTTGAAAATGAATCAGGTGTTCTGACAAGAATAGCCGGATTGTTTTCACGAAGAGGCTTTAATATTGAATCGTTGACTGTAGGTCCTACGGAAAATCCATCATATGCGAGGATGACCATTACTGTTAATGCTTCAAATGTTGCCATAGAACAAATCACTAAACAGCTTCATAAATTAATAAATGTTATTAAAATTACTGATCTTAGTGAAACCAGTTTTGTAGACAGAGAGCTTGCCTTAATAAAAGTTGCATCAAATTCTGCTTCTCGCCCTGAGATCATCCAGATAGCAGATCTTTTCAGAGGACATATTGTTGATGTTGCAGAAGATGTATTAATTGTAGAGGTTACAGGAGATCAGGGAAAAATTAATGCTATCGTTCATTTGCTTAATAAGTTTGGTATTAAAGAGATTGCAAGAACAGGAAGAGTTGCCTTATCAAGAGGTGCAAAAATTGATGAGTCAAAAATTATCCAAAGAGTGCCATTAAGAATGGTTACTTCTACGTAATTAAGCTTCACTGAAAAAGTCACTTTTTATGCTGGCTTTTTGTGACTTTTTCAGCAGACTCTAATTAGGGCTATCTCATAATTTGATAACTATTTCTTAAACTGTCAAAGCATTGTTCCTTATATTAATCACTGATTTATAAAACTTAAAATATGGCTTTTAAACTATTTATAACCTGCTTATGTTTATATGCCGTTGTGCTATAGGCAGAAAGTCCGATTATTTTATTGGAAAGTAATAAATATATATGAGTCATGCTGTAAATTCAATTAATGCTAACCAACAAGCTAATGCTGTTGCTGCTACTGATCAAGCACAGGATAATCAGTTTAACGGTAATCAGCATAGAGAGATTGCAAAAGATCTTTTAAGTGAAAGCGCAAATTTTAATGCTGATTCAAAAAAGAAACAAGAAGAAGCTCAGACTCTTTTAAATGCAGCAGCTGTAATGGAAAAAATTGCAGATATGCTCAGAACAAAAGCACAACAAATTCAAAATGGAGAAGTAAATAAAGATAAAGCTATAGATGAAGTAAAAGAAATTGTAGAAACAGTCCTTCAGGTCCCTGTTCCAAAAAATGCTACACCTGAAATGCTTTTGGATATGGCAGATAAGTTTGAAGCAAAAGGAAAAGAAAACAGGAAAAGAGCAGATGATCTTTTGATTCAATCAGAACATTCAGCATCTATGGCAACACAATTAGAAAAGCATGCTGAAATGATAAATAAAAAAGATATGAAACTTTCAGAGCTAACATTTAGAAATGCAGCAGCACATAATGAAGGATTAAATATGGTCTTTAAGAAGCTTGGCATATACAGACTGGATGCAGAGTATAAGCAACAGGTTGAATATGCAGAGCGTAGATCAAAGGAACAAGGTTTACCGTCGTAATTTTTATTTAAAAAGGAGAACAAATCATGGGATTGGAATCACAAAATCTAGCAGCTAAAGGGCAAACAGGTAACGGTGGAATTACTTTAAACAATAATCTGGCAGGTCTTGCACAAAATAATAATGCAGTACAAGGCAAAGGTAACTTTGATAATAAGGGATATATACAGGCACTTGAAGCACAGCTGGGAAGACAAATGCAGGACCATCAGAGTGCCTTTGGAGAATTTATGCAAGAAGCTGCAAAAGTATTTGAACATAGAGCAGCCAAACAAGAAGCCCAAGCTGAGGAAACCAAACATAAAAATACTGCTTCACAGAAAAAGAGTCAAGCTGCAGGATTAGCACCACAGATTTCAGCAGCTCAAACAAAAGCAAATACACCAATACCACCTCCACAGGTTGACCCAATGACTGGAGTCACTCTTAATGGAGCTGAAATTGCAGCTGCCCAACAAACAAGGGCTGAAGGCGCAGCAGAAAAAACAAGGCTTGAAGCTGAAAAAAGCAGCCTTGAAGCTGAAGCTAGTGCTGCTGAAGCTGAAGCTACTACAGCAAAAGGAAAGGCTACTGATGCTGACGCCAAAGAGAAAGAAGCTATTGCCAGTAAGGACAAAGCAAAAGAAAAAGTTGGTCAAGCTAATCAAAAAGTAAATGAAACCAACCAAAAACTTCAACAGGCACAAAATGCCCAAGGAAAGGGAGGCGGTTTTGGTCCTGGAGCTGGAGCTGGAGCTGGAGCTGGAGCTGGTGGTGGAGCTGGAGCTGGTGGTGGAGCTGGAGCTGGTGGTGCTGGAAAAAGTGGAAGTGGAGGCTCTGGTTACATACAGGCAGCTATGGCAATGCTTGAAAGTATTGCACGTGATAATCAAAATATAGCAGTTCACCATGTGGCTCGTACTGCAAAATGGACATCTATTCAAAGCAAAGCAGAACGTGCAGTTGCATATATAGAAGCTGCAATTTTAGATCAGACTTTAACTGGAACACCGCTTCATCAATTTGCAATTTTACTTAAAACCGTTGCAAGTACAGTTCTTGGCGAAGCCAGAGGAAATGCAGAAGATGCAAACAAATCTGGTCAAGAATATCAAAAAGAGAAGAAGGCTTCCACACAGCTTGCGTCTTCAGGCGGTTAGTTCTTTTTTAATAATTAATATAAGAGGGCTGGTTTCAAACCAGCCTTTTTTATGGCTATCCTGTTAAAAAGTTAAAGTCTATTTAAGACTTTTGTTTTACTGTTGAATAGTAATTAATTACTATTTATGTAGAAAATTTAAATTTCTTTTTAACCTTCTTATAACTTGCCTCTGATTAACTGCCTGCAATTGGCAAACACCAATGTAGGGAAGTTACATTTTAGTTCAGTAAGTGAGTGTAAAAATGACCGATATTAGACATGTAAATTCAATTAGGCCAGGATCTGATAATAAATCAGGAAACAATTCTGATTCTGGATCTAGCGTAGATACAAAGAATGTTTCTGAGCAGCTTGCTGCATTGAATCAGTCAAGAGAATCAATGAGAGGTACACTGGATGAGACAAATCAAAAATCTAACGCAGTAAATAATAATATTTCAAATGCACAAAAAAGTATTTCAGACTCAAATAATCAACAAACAGAATATGCGCTTCAAGAACAATCAGCATCTACTTCATTTTATGATGCACAACGAACAGCCGGTCGTTTAAGAGGTGAAGCAAATGAACTTAGAGCACTTGCAAAAAAGAATCCTAAATTAAAAGATTCCTTTATGTCACAAGCTGCAAGGAAAGATGCACTTGCTGTAGTTGAAGATCAAAAAGCACAAAAAGCTTTAGCAGATCAGCATGAAGCCAGAATGAATCAGAATGATGCTCAAAAACTAGCGGAAGATTCTACCCAAATTAAAAATGAAAGTATCAGGCAACAAAATCAATTAACACAACAAACGGGAGATTTAAACAGGCAGATTAATGAAACATCTTCATCTTCTAAAAATTTAGAGTCTAATTCAGGTAGTACATCTGCCGATGCCGATGCCAATGCCAGCAGTAACAGCAATTCACAAAACAATACCCAAAGTCAAAACACTAATTTAAATTCAAATAATACTACTCAGACTCAAAACGTAACTTTAGGATCTGCTTCAGCTACTGCAAATAACTCATCAAATACTAATACTGCTTCAGGTAATGGTAATGCTACTTTGGGGAAAACTCAGTCAGGGACTGGGACTGGGACTGGGACAACGCCTGCTGTAAATAGAACTTCAACTACTTCATCGAATACATCAAGCTCTTCAGCTGCATTAGGTTCTGCATCAGTTAATCCATCTAATTCTTCAGTGCTTTCTGGTGCAGCCAGTGCTTCTGGACCAACAGCAGCATTAGGTGCAGCATTTGGCGGAGCTGGCGGAGGATATCTTTCTGCTGCATATGGAGCTATTGAACAGATTGCACAGTTAAATCGTCAGCCAGTCAGTCCTCATCCGACCGCACAGGTTGCTAAATGGACAAGTATTCAAAGCATTGCTGAACGTGGAGTTGCATATATTGAAGCTGCAATTTTAGATCAGACTCTTACTGGAACACCATTGCATCAGTTTGCGATTTTATTAAAAACTGTTTTAAATACAGTGCTTGGTGAAGCTAGAGGTAACGTAGAAGGTCATACTAAGACTATTGAAGAATATAAGAAAGCAGAAAAAGATACTCAACAATTAGCACTAAGGGCATAAGATAAAAATCTTTTCTAAGGGGATAAAATGGCAGACGCAAATATTAGCGGAATAGATAATGTAAATAATGATTTTTTTTCTAGATTTCTGGGAATGTTTGTACCAGGTTCAGGTAGAAAAAGTAAATCAAAATTACCTGATTCCGGAACGGATGAATTTGTAAAAGATCCATCAAATATTAACAACGAATTAGGAAATGGAGAAGCTAAAGGTTTAATTGCACAAGCTAAAGCACTTATTGCTGCTATTGCTGCTTTAAATAATAATGTAAATCCGCACCCAGTTGCTCAAATTGCTAAATGGTCTGCAATTTTAGATCTTTCACTAAGGTTAGTTACAGTAATTGAACGGGCAATGCAAGTTGCAGTTAAAGGTACAGATGTAGACAGACAGGCAGCATCATTGAGACCTATTTCTACCACAGCATTCTCTCAGTCAAGAGAGAATGTTGAAAGACATAAAAATGATGAAAAAGAATATATAAAAGCTGAACGAGCTCCAGCAGATCTATCAACTACAACATAATACATAATATTTTAAGTTTAACTTAATTTTTGCTTTTTCAAGGCTATTGCTCATATATAATTAATACCTGTCGCTTATATATTTATGGAAGCTATAACAAAATTCAGCGCACAGCAGTTTATCTGGCTAGTAGAGCTAGGAGAATCATTTAAGAATTATTTGCTTTCATTTTCATATATTATTACCGGAAGATATTCAAAAAAAGAATTTATCGATCAGGCTAGTAAGTTTGGATTTGATACATTACCCGTAGTGGCTGTGGTTACATTTTTTATTGGACTTGCTTTAACCCTTCAAATATCAAAACAATTAATGGGTATTGGAAATACTGGCTCTCTTGGTACATCAGTTGCAGTTTCTATTGTCAGAGAAATTGGACCTGTTGTTGCTGGTGTAATGATTGCAGCAAGGGTTGGTGGAGCTATGGCTGCTGAAATAGCTACAATGAGCGTGACTGAACAAATTGATGCACTTAAAATCATGAAACTAAACCCTTTAAGTTTTCTTGTGGCACCCAGGTTATTAGCATCTATGATCATGACGCCTTTATTAACAGTTTTTGCAATATACATAGGAAGCTTAGGTGGAATGTTAATAGCTATTGTTTATGTTCAAATGGATCCATATATGTTTTTTGATGCATTTAGATCAGTTGTGGGAAATAGAGATATTATAATTGCTCTTGTTAAAGCATTTGTAAATGGATCGCTGGTTGCTACTTTAAGTTGTACATTTGGTATGCATACCATGGGTGGAGCTGCAGGTGTTGGACAAACTACAACAAAATCAGTGGTATGGGCAATGCTTGGAATCTTTCTTTTTAACTTTTTAATTACAAATAGTGTTTATTCTGTAGGAAAGGTTCTTGATCCAGCATTTGTAAAATGATGAAATTAATTGAAGTAGAAAATGTAAGCAAATCTTTTGATGGATTAAACGTCCTTGACAGTGTGTCTTTAAGTGTAAGCTCAGGAGAAAATCTTTCCATTGTAGGTCCATCGGGGGTTGGTAAATCTACACTTTTAAGACTAATTGCAGGCTTAGATGATGTTGACTCCGGGTTGATTAACCTTTTTACTAATAAAATCAGCATGGTTTTTCAATACAGTGCATTGCTTAATTCATATACTGTTTCCGAAAATATTAAATTAGCATTACATGCACATAAAATATCTAAAGAAGAAAAACACCAAAAAGTAATTGAAAAATTAAAACTAGTTGGGCTTGAAAAATATCAAGATTATTTTCCTGATCAACTTTCTGGGGGACAAAGAAAACGTGTTGCCTTTGCCAGGGCTATAGTTAATGATCCTGAAATTATTCTTTATGATGAGCCAACAGCAGGGCTTGATCCTATCTTGTCGACATTGATTGAGGATTATATTAATAAATTAAGTTCTGAATATAAAGTAGCCAGCGTTGTTGTAACTCACCAGCTTTCCACGATAAGAAGAACATCTAAGCGAGTTCTTATGCTCTGTTTCGGAAAGATCGTTTGGGAAGGTCCGCCAGATAAATTTTTAAGTACGGATAATCCTTATGTAAAACAATTTGTTAATGCTGAACTTGAAGGTCCAATCTTAGCTGGACTGTTAGAATAAAATCTGTTATGAAAAATATCAATGAAATAAAGATCGGTGTATTTGTAATTAGCGGGTTAATCCTTCTAATGTTTGGATGGGCCTATTTACGAGAGTTTGCCATTCATAAACAAGTCTATTTTACAGTGGTATTTGATGATGTTATAGGTTTATCAAAAGGTTCGTTTGTAAGGATTAATGGTTTAAGAGTAGGCAGAGTTGATGATTTAACATTAGATACTAAAAAGAACCAGGTTTTAGTGGGTGCCAGAATACAGCTTCCTAAGGTTAGTATTCCTGTTGATTCAAAAATTAAGATTAGAACTAGTGGCTATGTAGGTGATAAGTTTCTAGATATTGTATTGGGAATGTCTAATAAATTAATTATGGATGGAGATACCGTTATTGGTGAACCCGCCATTGATGCATTTCAGTCACTTGAAAAAATAAGTCAAATCATAAATTATATAAATCCTAAAGAATTAGGCGAGGGTATTCAGGGTGTTACAACGAATGCAGCAGCACTTATTAAAAAAGCAGATAGCGTAATTGAACATACTGATAAAATTGTTCAAAGTATTCCTAAGGGGCCGGAATTAACCAGATTAATTGACAATGCTCATGATACTGTTTCGCAGTTAAATATTGCAATTGATAAAGCAATGGCTTTTGCTACAGATGAAGTTGCAAATCAAAATATAAATAATTTACTTACTCAGGCGAGCGTAGTGTCTGCAGATTTAAATGAAGCTGTTAAAAATACAAACAACCTTGCTAATAATAAAAAAGCATTTGAAGATGTAAGTAATTTGCTGGTACGTGCAGGCAGGATTATTGAGCAGCTGGATGAAATAAGAGCTGATCCTTTGATTCAAAATGAGTTACGACAAACATTAACGAATACTAATGAAGCTGCTAAAAATTTATCAATGGCAAGCGGTGAGCTTTCTGAAGCACTTAATCGCAGGTTTTTATTGCCTAGATTATTCTTTGGTAAACTACTTCCTTCTAAAAAGAAAATGATAGATGTTAATGTTAATGAAAATGAATTAGAATAAGGAAATGCTATTTTATGGTAAAAAATAATGGACAGGTGTCCGAGTGGTTTAAGGAGGTAGTCTTGAAAACTACTGATGGCGTAAGCTATCCGGGGGTTCGAATCCCTCCCTGTCCGGATTTAAAATCTAAAATAACCAAATATAAACCTATTTAATAATTGTTTTATGTAGTATTGACATTTTGTTTGATTTAAAATTTACAATAACTAATTTTAAAAATGCTTTATTTAAGGATTATATATTTTGTTTTTGCTTCATACTTCATCTCTTGCTGTTGAAAGCACTTCTTTAAGTCCAAGACTTGCTGAATTGTCACAAAGAGCTTCTGAGCTTAAGTCAAAGTTTTTCTATAAAGTAGTTAAAGGTGGTGAAAAAAACCACTTAGCACAAAGAGTTGGCATAGAGGCACTAGGCGCAGACTTGCCCACCATTGCTTGTGAGTTAGTTTTAAGAGGTTATAAATCCGCATTGGGTGCAGGCGTAAGAATAAGTTTATTTATAGTTAATTCATTAATAATTCCCACATTAATAGTCCCAGTACTAAATTTTATTTCAGCTAGAAAGTTTGATTTACCTAAAACTTTTAAAAATACTTTTTTAAATCAGTTTACTGATTTGATTCCTGAAAAAAACAATGAAACTTCAAATATTGCATTTGTTGACAGTGTTAGAAAATTAGAAGCAGATGAAGCAGTAAAAGCTACCTTTTGTAATGCTGATGACGGTACTGTAAACAATAATTTGGTGCTTCAATTTAAAGAAAAGCTTTTACATGCAAAGTCATTTGTAGTCAGGTGGGATGTTCAGATTTCAGGGCTACTAACATATATTGTGCCATGGTGCCAGAATTGGTTTGAGCAGATGATTTTAGGTTTAATAGGTTTTTCAGGTGAAGATAAGTTTTTGCAAGATTCTCAAAAACATGAAAGCATGGATTTTCACAATAGATTCAAATGGCTTAAATTTGTTGCAGGCATCTTTCCGACAGTTTTTGGCAGTCACTATTTTGCAAAAACCATTGACGAGTCAGCCAGGAGTACTGATGAAGAAGTTAAAGATACATGGATAAAGAAGTTTGTAAAAACACACCTTAAACAATTTGATTACTATAAAGGTATTTTTGCAAATAAATTAAATCTAGCAGGATATGTATTTTTCGGAGGGGATGCGGGAATGTTACTGGCTTCAAGAACTATTGGTGAATTCTCTGAACGAATAATTAGGCTTAGTGCATTTTGGCCTTGTTTTATTTATGGAATTGAATGGCTGCATTCGAAATTTGCTTCATGGAGTGATAAGAAATCTGGCACTAGATTAATAGATGAGAGTGAACCAGAAGAACTTGGAATCAAAAAAGTAAAAACTCTTGATAAGTTGGAAGCGGAATTTGATGCTGCTGTAAAGCTAGGCGATGAAACATTAGCAGAAACTGCTTTTAAGGGTATGGATAATGCTGTTGGTGCTTTTGGAAAAGCTTTTTTAGGAAACAGTGCTTTTCTTGGAGTAATACTTAATATCATAAGTTATATATTTATGAGACTAAGAATTTCCAAAGGTATTTATTAAGTTGATAGGATTAATTGTAAATTATCAGTGTGTGAAATTAAAATCTATTGTAAAATAATTTCGTTTCTTTTTATTTAACTTCAGACAAGCTGAAGTTTCCTTTGGTTGGTCCTTTTTGTTGGATCGCATCTGTCGAATAAATCGAACAGATGCTACAATGGCAAGTGCGTTTGAAAAGTCATTTTTTGTATGGTTACAATTTTAAATCAATCAAAAAAAGAAACATTTGGAACTACACAAAGAAAAGATCTCTGGTGGCTTGAGCCTTTGGTTTATGCAATTGGACTTGGATTATTTCTTCTTTATGCAACATGGGCTGCGTTTCAGGGTAAGAACTATGAGTTCGGTCCATATCTTTCGCCATTTTATTCACCGCTCTTAATTTTTGACTGGTGGCATTTCTCTCCTGCCTTTTTAATATTATGGATTCCGGCTGGTTTTAGAGCTACTTGTTATTACTACAGAAAAGCATATTACCGCTCTTATTTTATGGACCCACCAGCATGTGCTGTCAGTGAAGGTTGTTCAGGTGAAAAATATACAGGTGAGACAACATTCCCTTTTATATTTCAAAACATTCACAGATATTTTTTACTTGGTGCTACTGTTCTATTATTTTTTTTGTGGAGTGATGTAATTAAAGCTTTTAATTTTAACGGTCAATTTGGAGTCGGAGTTGGAACGGTTGTTTTATTTGCTAACACATTTTTGCTTACTATGTATTCTCTTTCATGTCATTCATTTAGACATTTAATTGGAGGCTGCATGGATAGTTTTAAATGTGGTTACCAGTTTAAAATTTACGAAAAAATAAGTTGTGCAAATGAACATCATATGTTTTGGGCATGGACTAGTCTTTTTATGGTGGGTTTTGCTGACTTCTATATAAGAATGTGTTCGATGGGTGTGTGGACGGATATAAGGTTGTTGTAATGTTGGATCGATTTGAAATTCATGAACATGATGTGCTGGTAATAGGAGCTGGTGGGGCCGGTTTGCGGGCAGCCATTGAAGCCTCAGCTAATGGTGTATCTGTTGGTTTGGTTTGTAAATCGCTTCTTGGAAAAGCACATACGGTTATGGCAGAAGGTGGTATTGCTGCAGCACTTGCAAATGTGGATAAAGAGGATAGTTGGCAGACACATTTTACAGATACAATGTTTGGCGGAAAATATATAAACAATTTTAAAATGGCAGAGCTCCATGCAAAAGAAGCACCTGAAAGAGTTCATGAGCTTGAGCATTGGGGTGCAGTTTTTGACAGAACAAATGAAGGGAAAATTTTACAGCGTGCATTTGGTGGACATAAATATAAAAGACTTTCGCATGTAGGAGATAGAACTGGACTGGAAATGATTAGAACACTTCAGGATAAAGGTGTTCACATGGGCATTGATGTTTATATGGAGTGTACTGTTACTAAGCTTTTAAAAGATGGAGATAGAATTTCTGGAGCATTTGGATACTGGAGAGAGACAGGAAAGTTTGTGATTTTTAAAGCAAAGTCAGTAGTTCTTGCTACTGGCGGTATGGGGAAAATGTATAAAATTACCTCTAATTCATGGGAGTATACAGCAGATGGTCAGGCTCTTGCATATAATGCTGGAGCAGAATTAATTGACTGTGAGTTTATTCAATTTCATCCTACAGGAATGATTTGGCCTCCTGGAGTAAGTGGCATTCTTGTTACTGAAGCAGTGCGCGGAGAAGGTGGAACTCTGACCAATAATAAAGGCGAACGTTTTATGGAAAGGTATGATCCTAAGCTTATGGATCTTTCTACCCGAGATGTAGTAGCCAGAGCAATTTATACAGAAAATAAAGAAGGAAGAGGATCTGTTCACGGTGGTGCTTATTTGGATATTAGTCATAAAGGTGCTGACTATGTAAAGAAAAAACTTCCCAGCATGTATCATCAGTTTAAAGATTTAGCAGATGTAGATATTACAAAAGGACCAATGGAAGTAGGACCTACCTGTCATTATTCAATGGGTGGTGTAAGGGTTGAGGCTGAAACAGCTATGTCTTGTGTGCCAGGACTTTTTGCAGCAGGTGAAGTAGCAGGTGGAATGCATGGTGCAAATAGATTAGGTGGAAACTCCCTTTCTGATTTAGTGGTTTTTGGAAGAAGAGCTGGATTATATGCCAGTGAATTTGCAAAGAAAAATTCCCAAGCAAAAATAAATGAAAAAGAAATAGAATCTTCAGAAAAAGAAGTTATTTCGTTTTTTGAAAATTCAGGTGAAAATCCATATGCAGTTCATATGGATTTACAAGATTTAATGCAGGCTAATGTTGGAATATTTAGAACTGAAAATGATATTCAAAAAGCTATTAATGGACTTTCAAAATTAAAAGAAAAAGCAAAAAAAGTAAAAATTGAAGGTTCTAGAATGTATAATCCAGGTTGGCATATGGCATATGATCTTCAGAATATGATTATGTATTCTGAAGCTATAGCCAGATCTGCTATTCAAAGAAAAGAAAGTAGAGGTGCTCATTCCAGAATTGATTATCCAGATCCAAATCCAGATGATGCTACATGGACAAGTTTGATTAAATTAGGGACAAATGGTGAAATGGTTGTAGGCAAAGCTCCTGTAATTCCTATGTCAAAAGAATTAAAAGAAGTTTTAAAAAATGACGAAGGTCGAGTTTCAAAATACAGCAATCTATTAAAGTGACCGTATTAAAGGAAGGAGGGGCTTGCCATGGCAAGCCCATACAGAATGAAAAACGCAAAATTTAAAGTATATCGAGGCAATGCCAGTGAAGGGCAGGAAGTAGAATACACCGTTCCCGTAGAAGAAGGAATGGTTGTATTAGATGCTATTCATTATATTCAGAAAAATCAGGCTCCTGATTTAGCAGTTAGATGGAACTGCAAAGCAGCTAAATGTGGGTCATGTAGTGCAGAAGTAAATGGAAAGCCTAAGTTAATGTGTAAGTCCAGACTGGACGATTTTAATTTAGATGAAGAAATCAATGTTCGCCCCATGAAATCTTTTCCGATTATAAAAGATTTGGCTTGTGATGTTTCCTGGAATTATGAAGTCAATAAAAAAATTAAACCATTTACACCAAAAGAAAACACTAACTGGATTATGAAACAAAGAGATGTTGATAGAGTCCAGGAATTTAGAAAATGCATAGAGTGTTTCGCTTGTCAGAATGTCTGCCATGTAATTCGTGATCATGATTTAAAACCAAAATTTGCAGGACCAAGATTTTTTGTACGTGTAGCAGGGCTTGAAATGCATCCTCTTGATGCTGCTGACAGATTAAGTGATTTAAAAAACGATATGGGAATTGGTTTTTGTAATATAACTAAGTGTTGTACAGAGGTTTGTCCTGAGGATATACATATAACTGACAATGCAATAATTCCGCTTAAGGAAAGGATCGTTGATAAGTATTATGATCCTTTTAAAATGATTTTCAGAAAGATTTTTGGGATGCAATAATTTACGCAGTCAGCACTTTATCAGCTTCTTCTTTTGTAATACCACGCATCGTAAGGCTGAGTCTTCCGCGCTCATCGATTTCTCTTACTCTCACAGCAATTACATCTCCGAGTTTTACTACATCTTCTACTTTTTCAGTTCTTTTATCCTGTAGTTGTGAAATATGAACTAGTCCTTCTTTGTTTGGAAGGATTTCTACAAATGCACCTATCGGTGCAATCCTTACAACTTTGCCAGAATAAATTGTACCAGGCTGAATCTTTTCAACCAAACTTTGAACCCATTTTTTTGCTTTAAGGGCTTTTTCATTGTCAGGTGATGCAATTAGTACTGTACCGTCTTCTTCTATATCAATTTTTGCACCGGTTTCTTCAGTAATTCTTCTAATCATTTTTCCGCCAGGTCCGATTATGGTACCAATATCAGACATGTCAACTTTAAGTGTAAGTATTCTTGGTGCCCATTTTGACATTTCCGTTCGTGGTTTAGGAAGAACTTCAAGCATTTTTTCTAAGATAAATAACCTTCCGGTTCTTGCTTGCTCAAGAGCAATTTTCATTATTTCAAGAGTTATGCCCTGGATTTTAATATCCATTTGAAGAGCCGAAATGCCCTTCTTAGAGCCAGTAACTTTAAAGTCCATGTCACCCAGAAAATCTTCTAGTCCTTGTATGTCAGTTAATATTGCAAATCTGTCACCTTCTTTAATTAATCCCATTGCTACTCCAGCAATTGGTGCTTTAATCGGAACACCTGCATCCATAAGAGAAAGTGTGCTGCCGCAAGTACTTGCCATACTTGTAGAACCATTTGATTCAAGTACTTCTGAAACTACACGTATAGTGTATGGAAAATGTTCTTTATCCGGTAGTACTGGCAATATTGCACGTTCAGCTAGGTTTCCATGTCCGATTTCTCTTCTGGCAGGTGTTCTGCTGGGTTTTACTTCGCCTACAGAATATCCAGGGAAATTATAATGGTGCAAATATCTTTTTTCAGTTTGCGGATCTGTTCCGTCTAATTTTTGTGCATCACCGGTTGTGCCGAGAGTGCATGAGGATAATACCTGTGTAGTCCCTCTGGTAAAAAGTCCTGTACCATGCACGCGAGGTAAAATTCCTACTTCGGAAGTGATTTGTCTTACTTCATTGCACTTTCTGCCGTCTGCTCTAATCCCTTCTTCCAGGATTTTTTTTCTCATGAGAGTTTCTTCCAAAAGTGCAACTTCGGCGCTTATTTTTTTTGGTTTTTTAAGAAGCTCTTTTAATGGATTTCCATCTTTTAAATCTTCAATTGCTTTTGTGACTTTTTCTTTTGCCTCTTTAGTATATTTATTACGAGTAGCTTTATCTTTTACATTATCCATTGATTTTAAAAGAGGTTGTTTTGAATACTTCTCAATAATCTCTATTAATTCTTTGCTCTTTTCAGGAGGTGTAAATTCTAGTTTTTTTACATTGCATAATTTTGCAAGTTGTTTCTGAACTTCTACTTGCTGTTTTATAATCCCTTGTGCAAAAGCAAGTGCATTTAAAACTACTTCTTCGCTAACCAGCTTTGCGCCTGCTTCAACCATCATAATTGAATCACTTGTGCCTGCTACTACTAAGTCAAGCTCGCTTTTTTCTATTTCTTCAAAAGTTGGATTAGCAATAAACTTGTTATGAATCATTCCTATTCGTACTGCACCAATAGGACCGTTAAATGGAATATCTGATATTTCTAATGCAAATGATGCACCAAGCATAGCCAGTACATCAGGCGGATTAATTTGATCTGTGCTTAGAGTAGTTGCAACCACTTGAACATCGTTATAGAATCCTTCGGGAAAAAGAGGCCTTAAAGGTCTGTCCATTAAGCGTGCTGTAAGAGTTGATTTGTCTGGTGGTTTGTTCTCGCGTCTGTTATAGCTTCCTGGTATTCTTCCAACTGAACTTATTCTTTCTTCAAAGTCACAAAGCAATGGAAAAAAGTCTATGTCTTCTCTTGGCTGATCTGACTTTACTGCTGTAACCAGCAACATTGTGTCTCCGCATTGAACTGTTACTGAACCATTGGCTTGCTTAGCTAGCTTGCCGGTCTGAATTATGATTTCTTTGCCGTTAATGGTTAGTCTTACTTCTTTAAGATTATTGTTTAAATTACTTTCTGGCGTTTTTGTTTCTATTGTTGTTTCTTCACTTTTTGTAGTTGTCATTTTTCCTCTTTCTCCTTGGTAGAAAATTTATCAATTGAATTTTTTATGCAATTAACACTAGGTGCCTTATTTGCACAAGGTAAAATCAATAATTAAATGGCAAAATTAATTAACCTCTTATTGCTAATTGATCAAGGATTTTTCTGTATGATTCAGTATTAATAGTTTTTAAATAGTTCAATTGTCTTCTTCTTTTTCCAACTAACATTATTAGCCCGCGCTGACTCTGATAGTCTTTTGGACTATTTGATAAATGATTAGTTAAAGTGCTTATTTTTTCAGTAAGGACAGTTACTTGAACTTCTGGAGAGCCAGTATCCTTTTTATGTCTTTGACTCTGTGAAACTAAATCCTTTTTCTTTTCTTTTGTTACTGCCATTAATTTTTCTTTAACCTTAGTGTTCAGATTATAATTTACCATGATTTATATAATTAATAACACTGGTTCATGATTTTTTTCGAAAATGTATTTTTTGGTTATTATTAATACTGATTATTTTGACTTCTTAATAATTATTGATATTAGAACCTAAGCCTGCTAATATAAATATCCGCCATAATATTAATGGTAGTGAATACTGATAATAAGTAACTAAAACTATTTACAGCACAAATTGGTAGAAGAAAATAACTTTTCTCTACCGAAATGTAATCCTGTCAAAAATTTGAGAAATTAAGAAACTAAAAGCTATGGAGAGTTTGATCCTGGCTCAGGACGAACGCTGGCGGCATGCCTCATACATGCAAGTCGAACGCCCCGCAAGGGGAGTGGCGGACGGGTGAGTAACGCGTGGGAATCTACCTTGGATTGTGGGATAACCTGGGGAAACTTGGGCTAATACCGCATATTGCCGAGAGGTGAAAGATTTATCGATCCAAGTTGAGCCTGCGTATGATTAGCTAGTTGGTAGGGTAACGGCCTACCAAGGCAACGATCATTAGCTGGTCTGAGAGGATGATCAGCCACAATGGAACTG
>Ga0155197_119_pt3 | contig 40599 bp, 39 predicted proteins | sample RifCSPhighO2_02_FD_106165 | JGI IMG/M metagenome (GOLD analysis project Ga0155197, IMG submission 106165) | Candidatus Melainabacteria bacterium RIFCSPHIGHO2_02_FULL_34_12 | reverse complement strand
CAAGTAAATTATTCAGCGTTCCATTCACTGCGGTCCTGCCACCTTCAGGTACCCTTCAGAACTTCGTCACTGACCGCCACGCTTCGCTCGCGGCTTTGGTTCCTCGCTCTGAACCCTTCCCTTCGGGCGTCACCCCCAGTGAATGGGAAAACTTTGTTGCTGAGTAAAAATAAGTCTTGCATGATAGAATGAATAACTCGTAAAAGGACAGTTAAAAGGAGAAGAAATAAAAGCAACATGACTGATAAAATGGCTGAATTCGAAAAGTACTTGAAGGAAGGAAAGTACAATTGTAAGTTTCAACAAGGGGATATTATAAAAGGAAAAGTTATTCATCTAGAGAAAGATGGAGCGTTAGTTGATATTGGCGGAAAAACAGAAGCATTTGTACCTTATAAAGAATTAATAACAAGACCTAAGAAAACAAAAATTGAAGAGCTGATTCAAATCGGAGAAGAACATGAATTTTTTATTATTAGAGATGAATCAGAAGATGAAACAATAATTTTATCTTTGAAAAAAGTAAACCAGGCTCAAGGATGGAATAAACTCGAAGAATCAAAGAGAGCAAATGAAACATTAAATGGTCCTGTGGTTTCAGTTGTTAAGGGCGGCGCAATTGTTGAGCTCTATGGTATTAAGGGTTTCATTCCTACAAGCCAAATGCGTTTAAAACCTAACCAACAAGATAATTTGTTAGGTATTGAACTTCCGGTAAAGATTCTTGAAATTGACCAGAAAAAAAATAAGCTTATTCTTTCACAAAAGCTTGCAATTCAGGATGAAAGAGCAGATTTGCGTGAAAAGACTATGCAGAGTCTGGAAATCGGACAGATAATTAATGGAGAAGTTGTAAGAGTAACTGACTTTGGTGCATTTATTGATTTAGGTGGTATAGATGGACTTTTACCTATATCTGAATTCTCGTGGCAAAGAGTTAGTAATCCACAGGATGTTCTTAAAGTTGGACAACAAATCCAGCTTAAGGTACTTAAGATTGACAGGGAAACAAGCCGTATTAGTTTAAGCTTAAAGAGAATGCAAAATGATCCATGGAATGAACTAGAAGGAAAAATAAAAGAAAATGAACTTCTCAAAGGCAGAGTCAGTAAAGTAGCTAATTTTGGTGCATTTGTTGAAGTTTATCCAGGCGTAGAAGGTTTATTGCCGCGTGCTGAAATTACAAATGATACAGAGACTCCTAAGATTGAAGACTATCTTAGTGTTGGGCAGGAGATTAGGGTTTTTGTAAGACGTTTTGCACCAAATGAACACAGGCTTAGCTTAAGTATGAAGGAAATTAAAGAGCCTATAAAAGAAACTGAAGTAAGCAAGTAATAGCTAACTAACTTTCATATAACTATTGTTATGCCAAAGTTTGCCTAAATGTTTATTATTATTGATATACTTTTTCAAAATCTATGCAGCTTGGAGAAGAAAGAGATTTTATTATTCGCAGATGGTCAGACATTGTTGATCTGGACTGGTATATTCTTTTGCCGACCATTGTACTTATTATAATTAATTTACTTTTACTTAAAAGTGCAGTTTTTGGCACCTATCTTTCAAGACAATTTTTCTTTTTAATTCCTGCAGTGTTATTTGGTTTAGCTGCTTTATTTTTAAAAATTAGTTTCTGGCAAAAAAACACAAGATGGATTTATTTAGCTAACATTGTTTTATTATTTATTGTTTTACTAAAAGGTGCATCAGCAATGGGTGCTCAGAGGTGGATTGATGTTGGTTTTATAAAAATTCAACCTTCTGAAGTAGCAAAAATAGCAATAATCATAAGCCTTGCTGCTTGGTTTGTAAAACACCCTTTAAAAAATTACATTGATATTTTCCTTTCAGCACTAATAATTGCACCTCCTTTTTTGCTTATTTTTAAGCAACCGGACCTTGGTACATCTCTTGCATTTATTGCTATTTATCTTGGAATGGCATTTTGGTCAGGAGCTTCTGTTACTCATTTACTGGTAGTAGTTTCTCCCATCGTGAGCTTAATTTTAAATGCCTGCGGGGCAGTTGTTTTAAATATGGGTACAATGCAAATTCACAATAAAATAATTGAATTAAATATTACCTTGCCATTTGTTTTATTTTTGTTCTTTATGATTATTTGGCTTGTAATAAATCATAAACCATGGGAATCACCGTGGATTGTACTGAGTGTTTCTTCAATCATTTTTTTAAATTTTATGATTGGCTTTATAAGACCAATTTTATGGAATTTTTTGCAAGCATACCAGCAGCGTAGGCTTACGATTTTCTTAAATCCAGAAAGCGATCCTCAGGGAGCTGGTTATCATATAATTCAAAGCATTCTGGCTATTGGAAACGGTGGTTTTTTTGGCTATGGGTGGCAGCATGGAAGGTTAACAAAAGGCAGTTATGTTCCTGCTCAGCATACGGATTTTGTGTTTTCAATTGCAGGAGAAGAATTTGGTTTTATAGGTTCTGCATTCATAGTAATTATGTTTGCAATAATTCTTTGGAGGACACTTTATATTGCCCGGCATTCAAATGATAAATTTGCAAGTCTTATTGCTATTGGAATATTTTCATTTTTATCTTTTCATATTTTTGTGAATATTGGAATGACTCTTGGAATTATGCCTATTACAGGTGTGCCGCTGCCGTTTTTAAGCTATGGTGGTACTGCATTAGTAATAGACTTGTTTGCAATTTTTTTTCTTCTATCGATATCGTGGAGAACGTTGCCAAGGAAGCTCTTTTGACATTTATAGTACAATTAAAATATGCCCCCAAAGAAGAACAAAAAACAGGACGCAAGTGAAATCCCCAATACTTCTTCCTTAAAAACCAGAAGAAGAGTTGTTCTTGATTTTCCAGCTTCGCAAATTCAAACCCCTATTACATATATTCTTGCAAAGGAATATGATATTGCAAGTAATATTCTAAGAGCAGAAATTGCTCCAGAAGAAACCGGGAAACTGGTAATGGAAATGGATGGATTGCCAGATAAACTTGATTTAGCAATTGAAAGAATGAAAGAGCTTGGAATTAGGGTTACAGAAATTGCCAGAAAAGTCACCTTTGATATGGATAGTTGTATTCATTGCGGTGCATGTATTTCTGTCTGTCTTGCCGGAGCTCTTAAATTAGATAAAGACTATCATTTAGAATTTATAGAACCTAAATGTACAGTTTGTGAAATGTGCGTTACATCTTGTCCCGTGGATGTGGTTACTATAAATATTTGATTGTCATTGCGAGCGAATGAAATGAGCGAAGCAATCCCGATCTATTTGCAAAATCCATTCGGGATTGCTTCGCTTTCGGCTCGCAATAAAATTAATTCTCGGTGTAAATAACTTCCAGGTCGTTAGGCTTTGCAGTTATATCTGAACCTTCAATAACAATAATTTCAGGAGTATTGCCTGACTTGTCCTCTTCTTCTGCAAATACAAGAGCAACATTAACTGCACTTGTTGCAGACGCTATTAACAAACAAATTATAAAATTTGTGATAAATTTCACTTTTGCCCAGCCCTTTAGTAATTAGCTTCAGCGCTTATTTCAGCTGAAAAACTATTACTCTGATTAAATTATCGGTAGAAAAGTCTAGACCATTGCAATTACTAGGCTTATCACCATGAGACATTTATCCTAGAAGCAGGTGGTTTTGAAGATACATTAGATAAGTAAAATAAATCTGAGGGAAGTCTTTGAGGGCAAACCCTTGCGGGTATTGCTTTAAGCTATAATTGTTTTTATGTTTTTAAACAATGAACAGATCAAGCGTTATTCCAGGCAAATGATATTACCTGAGTTTAGTGCTACTGAACAAGAAAAATTGCTTTCATCAAGAGTTCTGGTCTTAGGTGCTGGAGGACTTGGTTCCGGTGTTTTATATTACCTCTCAGCAGCTGGGGTAGGGCATATTGGAGTGGTTGATTTTGATAAGGTAGATTTGTCAAATCTTCACAGGCAGATTATACATTTTACAGAAGATATAAATAAACCAAAAGTTCTATCGGTAAAAGAAAAAATAAATAAATTAAATCCTGAAATTAACGTTATAACTTTTGAAGAAAAAATTAACATAAATAATATTGAAAAAATTATAGATGACTTTGAAATAATTGTGGATTGTCTGGACAGCTTTAACGACAAATTCCTGGTAAATGAAGTTTGTGTAAAGAAAAACAAAAAACTTATTCATGCCGGGGCTCTTGGGTTTGAAGGTCAGATATTAACTATAATTCCACCACATTCCGCATGTCTTAGGTGTTATTTCCCTGACAAACAGCCTGAGGATTTAAGACAAAGTTGCAGTGAAGCTGGAATATTAAATACATGTGTCGGGGTAATAAGCGTACTCCAGGCAAATGAAGTCATAAAATTAATAACAGGTATTGGCAGTGTTTTAACAAATAGAGTTTTAAAATTTAATGCAAAAGATAGCAGATTCTACGAACTTGAAATAAATGGAAAAAACAAAAATTGTCCTATTTGCTCTCATGTTTATGCTCATGTGAATAACTCTTACCATTTTTAAGTTCTACTATATTTGTAGTAAGTAAAACAAGTCCTAAAGTATATATTAAAATAGCACTAATTACACCAGATGACTTTTCAATGTTTGTTATTGATTTTTGAAGAAGTGAATTTAAAACTCCTTTTCCAATAATACTTGTTAAAGCAACCAGAGTAAGTGCAAGACCTAAACCAGCACTAAATGAAAGAACATAAAAAAAACCATTGAGTAAATTATGAATGCCTCCTACAGCAGTTGCTGTCATAAAAACAGCAAGTCCTCCTGAACATGGTACAAGACCGGCAGTAAGCCCTACCACTAATATGCTTGTTACCTTTAAATTTTTACTAAGAATAGTATGTGCTGAACATTCATGCTCGTGATGGTGAAAAAGAGGTTCAATGATTCTGTCCCACATAAGGTAAAGTCCAATAATGAAAATTAATATACTTGCAATAAAACTTATAAACAGTTCTTTATTTCCGGGAAAAATTAACTCAAGAAATTTCAATCCAAGAAATCCAATTAAATAAACACTGGCAGTATGAGTTACTGAAGCAATAAAACCCATTAAAAAAGCATCTTTAACTTTACTGGTTTTTGAGCTTAATACAAATGTTGCAACCAGACTTTTTCCATGTCCAGGTTCCATTGCATGCACCATTCCAAAAAGTAGTGCTGTAAGTATGTAAAATAAATTTAAATTTTCCATTTTTCTGCTTTTCTACTTTGCTATGAAAGTGAAGGACCAAGCATTTCTTCAGCCTTTACCCAATTATCAAATTGATCGCCAGTAAGTAATCTTAATTCTATAGCTGATTCACGCAATGTAATTCCCTTAATATGTGCGTTTTTTACAATTTTTGCAGCACTGTCATATCCAATATGTGGATTAAGAGCTGTTACAAGCATTAAAGAATTCTCCAGATAATTTTTGCAGGTTTTTTCATCAGCTTCAATTCCTGATATACAATTATCAGCAAATGATGCACATGCATCGGCAAGTAAACGAGCAGAGTTTAAATAGTTAAATATAATCAGTGGTTTAAAAACATTAAGTTCAAAATGACCGTTTGCTCCCCCGATATTTATAGCAGTATCGTTTCCTATTACCTGAGCACAGATCATGGTCATGGCTTCACACTGAGTAGGATTTACTTTTCCAGGCATAATAGAAGAGCCGGGTTCGTTCTCTGGCAGTATAAGTTCACCTATTCCACATCGTGGACCAGATCCAAGCAAACGAATGTCATTTGCAATTTTCATTAAAGAGACAGCTAGCGTCTTTAATGCTCCATGAGCCATTACCAGAGCGTCATGTGAAGCAAGAGCTTCAAATTTGTTAGGTGCAGATTTAAATTTAATTTCTGTTAATTTAGAGATCTTTTCAGCAACTTTTTGAGCAAATTGAGGATGGGTATTTAAACCTGTTCCTACTGCAGTACCTCCAAGAGCAAGTTCTGATAAATCAGGTAAAACAGAGTTTATCCTTTGTAAGCCTTTTTCCAGCTGAGTTACATAGCCTGAGAATTCCTGTCCAAGTGAAATCGGAATAGCATCCATTAAATGTGTCCGCCCGATTTTAATTATCTTTTCAAATGCTTTTGATTTTATTTTTAAGGCATCTTTCAATTTAGATATAGATGGTATTAAATGTTTTAAAGTAAACATTACTGCAGAAATATGCATGGCAGTGGGAAAAGTATCATTTGATGACTGGGATTTATTAACATCATCATTAGGATGAACAGGCTTTTTAGAACCTAAAACTCCTCCTGCAATTTCAATGGCACGATTAGCAATAACTTCATTTACATTCATATTTGACTGAGTACCTGAGCCTGTTTGCCATACTACAAGAGGGAAATGCTCATCAAGTTTTCCTTCAATAATCTCATCACAAGCTTTGCTGATTAAATCCGATTTATTTTTTTCAAGAATTTCAAGCTCACAGTTAGTCTGTGCACTGGCTTTTTTTAAAATTCCAAAAGCATGGATTACTTCAAGCGGCATTTTGTCATTTCCAATTTTAAAAAACAAAAGCGAACGGGCAGTCTGTGCACCCCAGTATTTATTCTGAGGGACTTTCAACTCTCCCATTGTGTCTTTTTCAACTCTGTAACCAGCTTCAGTGCTTTGCATAAATCTATTCTCCTGGTTTTATGAATTACTGATATTTAGAGCCTTTAATATCATACAATAATTTCTTTCCGAGCTCGCAGTCTTTTTTAATTTGTTTTATTAATTCTTCTTTTGAGCTGAATTTCTGCTCATCTCTAAGTCTGTCTACGAATTCAATTTTAATTTTTTTGTTGTAAAGTTCTCTGTATGGAAAATTCATTATATGTGTTTCTACCTTTAACTCACTGTTTTCATCTTTAAATGTAGGACAATGACCGATATTAATTACGCAAGGAAGATTTTTATTATTTTCTTCCTCAATAAATGCAAATCCTGAATAAACACCGACACCGGGGATTACTAAATTGCTTGATATCATTATGTTTGCAGTCGGAAAACCAAGTTCTGTTCCTCTTTTAAGTCCCTGGGTAACTTTTCCTGAGACAGAATAATATCTACCAAGAAGTATTGAAGCTAATTTTACATGACCAGCAGCTAAATTTTTTCTTATTCTGGTACTGCTTACTGGTTCATCATGGATGTCTACCGGAGGATTTACGTGAATTGTTATCCCAAGCTTTTTACCCCATTCTTTTAATTTGTCCGGATTACCTTCCTGGTTAAAGCCAAATTTGTGATCATACCCTACTGAGATATATTTTGAGGCAAGACAATCCACAAGTACTTTAGTGAAATAGTCCTGAGCACTCATGTGTCTAAGTCTTGTGTCAAATTCAAGAGCAAGGATTGCATCTACTTCAAGTTCTTCAATTAGTCTCATCCTGTCTTCAAACGTCGATAAAAGATGAGGCGCTTGGCCTGTGATTTCTGTGTGAGGATGATTGCTGAAAGTTGCTACAACTGAAGCTAAATTATTTTTTTTAGCAAAGCTGACGGCATTTTTAATTATTTCAACATGCCCTTTATGAACGCCGTCAAAAACTCCTAAGGCTACTCCTGAACCATCTTTAAACAAGTTTTGTTTTATCTCTATAAATATTTGCATAAGGTTTTATTTTATCGGTTACAGAATATCATGTATTGTAATTACGTGCGAGAGTGTCACGACAACGTAAATGCTTAAATAATGTTATAAATATCAAAGGATTTTTATTGTTATGGCAAAACTTTTATCAGAAGATAGTCAGGTTAAAACATACATAGAAATCATGTTTTTAAAAGACAAACTAGAAAATAAAGCTGCTTTTTCATGGATAGCTTATAAACTTGTATTAAACAGTGCAGATAGAGAACTTGTTTTTGAAACAGAGAAAACTAATAAAGGTGCTGGTGACTATGTTCTTTCCTTGCGGCCTGTAAATGAAATTGAAAATTTAATAAACGGAATAAAAAGTTTTCTTACAGATACAAATAAAGAACTGTATTCATTTGAAGGTCTGGAACCATCTTTTGAATTTGTTTTTGAAAGATCACATAAAGGTTATTCTGCTACATGCTGGGTGGATGCTGGAAATGTAATATCAGACCATTATACTTGGGATGGATTTGGATTAAGATTTTTTACGACAGAAAAAAATATAAAGTCTTTTGTAAATGAGCTTGGAAAAGAAGGAGAGGATTTGTTTACATAAAAAAAATGAAGAGAAAAGACATAAAAAAGATTTTAATTGTGGGAGCAGGTCCAATTGTAATTGGTCAGGCTTGTGAGTTTGATTATTCCGGAACACAGGCCTGCAGAGCGCTTAAAGAAGAAGGTTATGAAGTTATATTAGTTAATTCAAACCCGGCTACGATAATGACTGATCCGGAATTTGCAGATAGAACTTATATAGAACCTATTACACCTGAATTTGTCCGTGCAATTATAGAAAAAGAAAGACCGGATGCATTATTACCTACCATGGGTGGACAAACCAGCCTGAATATTGCTGTTCAGCTTGCTAAAAATGGAATTTTGAAAGAATATAATGTTGAATTAATCGGGGCAAAGCTTCCTGCAATTGAACTTGCTGAAGACAGAGAATTATTTAAAAACAAAATGCAGGAAATTGGTCTTGAAGTTCCAAAATCTTATATTGCAAAATCAAAATCTGATGGAATTTATCTGGCAAATGAAATTGGATATCCGGTTATTTTAAGACCTGCTTTTACCCTTGGGGGTACTGGCGGAGGTATTGCATATAATCAGGATGAGCTTGAAGCTATGCTGGATAAAGCACTTGAAATGAGTCCAATTCATCAGGTTCTGCTGGAAGAAAGTGTTGCCGGCTGGAAAGAATTTGAACTAGAGGTAATGAGAGATTTAAAAGATAACGTAGTAATTATTTGTTCAATTGAAAATCTGGACCCGATGGGAATACATACCGGAGATTCCATAACTGTTGCACCTGCTCAAACACTTACCGATAAAGAATATCAGTATTTAAGAGATGCCTCTATAAAAATTATAAGAGCTATAGGAGTAGAAACAGGCGGAAGTAATATTCAGTTTGCAGTAAATCCACGTGATGGCAAGGTAGTGGTTATTGAAATGAATCCGCGTGTATCCCGCTCCAGTGCACTTGCAAGCAAAGCCACAGGTTTTCCTATAGCTAAAATAGCTGCAAAACTTGCAGTGGGTTATACGCTGGATGAAATCCCAAATGATATTACACGAACTACTTATGCAAGTTTTGAGCCTACCATAGATTATGTGGTTACAAAAATCCCACGTTTTGCACAGGAAAAATTCCCAGGAGCTGATCATACACTTACTACACAAATGAAATCAGTAGGTGAGGTCATGGCTATAGGAAGAACATTTAAAGAATCTTTCCAGAAAGCTCTTCGCGGGCTTGAAATAAAAATGACGGGTTTTTACGATAAAACTTTTTTAAATGAAAGCAAAGACAGTATTTTAAGCAAATTAAAAACACCCTCACCTGACAGAGTAAAACAATTGTACGCAGCTTTTTATAAAAACATTTCGATAAATGAGATTTATTCTGCAACTGCAATAGATCCTTGGTTTTTGAAACATCTTGAAGAAATAGTTTTTGAGATCAAAGATCTTGAGGGCAAAAAATTAAATATTCTTGATAATAAGGAAAAGCTTTTTAATTTAAAAAGCATGGGATTTAGTGATAAGCAGCTTGCTTTAATATTTTCGATATCGACATTGAAATCGAAAAGTAATGAAAATATTTCAGAAAAAGACATTAGAAAACTTAGGGAAAAACATAATATATTTCCTGTGTTTAAAACAGTTGATACCTGTGCAAGTGAATTTGAAGCTTATACTCCTTACTATTATTCCACATATGAAAGTGAATCCGAAGTAAGACCTTCATCTAAAAAGAAAGTAATGATTTTAGGAGGAGGACCTAACAGAATTGGACAGGGAATTGAGTTTGATTATTGTTGTGTACATGCTGTTTTTGGACTACGTGAAGAAGGTTTTGAAACCATCATGGTTAATTCAAATCCAGAAACGGTTTCCACAGACTATAACATTTCTGACAGACTTTATTTTGAACCGCTTACAGCAGAAGATGTTTTTAATATTTATAACTTAGAAAAACCAGAAGGCGTTATTGTACAGTTTGGCGGTCAGACACCTTTAAACATTGCAAAAGCGCTTGAGGACTTAGGTGTAAAAATTGCAGGAACCCAGCCTGATAGTATTCAGCTGGCTGAAGACAGAAAATTATTTAGTGAAATCATAAAAGAGCTGGGTTTAAATCAGCCAAAATCAGAATCTGCGAATTCGGTTTCAGAATCCATTGAGATAGCTAAAGAACTTGGTTTTCCTTTATTAGTCAGACCTAGTTTTGTGCTTGGTGGACGAGCAATGGAGATATTCTATAGCCTTTCTGAGATGGAAAAGTTCATTGAAAATGTTTTTAATGTAGAACCAGAGCATCCTGTGCTTATTGATACTTTTTTAGAAAATGCAACTGAGGTAGATGTAGATGCGATTTGTGATGGAAAAGAAGTAATTATCTGTGGAGTAATGGAACACATTGAAGAAGCAGGTGTTCATAGCGGTGATAGCGCATGTATTTTACCTCCGCAAAATATTTCAGAAAAACTATTAAGTGAAATTAAAAATGCCACAATTAAACTTGCACTTAAATTAAAAGTCATTGGACTTATGAATATTCAATATGCAATTAAAGATGATATTTTATATGTTCTTGAAGTAAATCCACGTGCAAGCCGTACTATTCCTTTTGTTTCAAAAGCTACTGGTATTCCATGGGCAAAAATGGCAAGTAAAATTATGCTTGGAAAAAATATAAGTGAATTAAAATTAAAAGAGGTAATTCCTAAATGGATTTCAGTTAAAGAAGTAGTTTTGCCGTTTCATAAATTTCCTGGCTCAGATATAATTCTCGGACCTGAAATGAAATCTACCGGTGAAGTAATGGGAATTAGTGATGAATTTAGTAAATCTTATGCAAAATCGCAGCTTGCAGCAAATCAGCTTCTTCCTGTACGTGGAAATATTTTTATAAGTGTAAATGATAAAGATAAAAAAGGAATTGTTGCAGTGGCAAAAGAACTAAGTGAGCTGGGACTTGGAATATATTCCACAAGTGGAACAGCAAAAGTTCTTTCAGAAAATGGAATCAAGGTAAAAGAAGTACAAAAAGTATATGAAGGCAGACCAAATATCGTGGATCATATTAAAAATAAAGAAGTCCAGCTTATCATTAACACACCAATTGGAAGAGAAGCCAGGCAGGATGATAAATATATCAGACAGGCAGCCATTCAGTATTCAATACCTGTGGTTACTACTGTTCGTGGAGCTAAAGCTACAGTGCTGGCTATTAAGTCAATGAAGTCAGGTTTAATAGAAGTAAAACCTTTGCAGGAATATTATTCTGTTGCACAACATTGCAAGTAGAGGCATTGCGCACAATACCTCTACAAGTTTTGCTTTATGGCTAATCTCATTGCACCTATCGGTGAAACCTTCTGACCAAGCCATATTGCAATGGATGCTGCTCCCTGACTAATTAACATTTCTATTCCGTTTAATGTATTTAGGTTTAGTGATTTTGCATCTTTTAAAAGTTTTGTTTCTGGTGGATTATAAATAATGTCATATACTAAACCGTCAGATTTTAATTCTTTTAGATTTTCTTTTAAAACAGGTGTTTCATTTGTTTTAGGATGCATGCCAACAGGTGTAGTATTTATAAGTAAAAAAGTATCTTTTAAATTTAAATCACTGAATAATCCGATTTCAACATTTGTATTTATATTTAGTCCTTTTGCTCTGGATTCTAAAAACTTTTTAAATTCTTCCAATTTATCTTTATTTCTTCCGTATATTTTGAGATTCATTGCATTACTTAATATCAGTGCTACTCCACAAGCATATGCAGAACCACCACAACCTAAAATAACAGTCCTTTCTTTATTCATTCTATTTTTTATATCTAATGGAATAGCATTCCAGAAACCCATAACATCAGTATTATCACCAATAGCTCTTCCATTTTCAAATGTAACAGTATTTACTGCACCTATAAGTTTGGCAGTTTGTGTAAGTTCATCGAGAAGTGGAATAATTTTTTTCTTATATGGAATAGTAATATTTAATCCTTTTATTCCTTCCTCTTTAAGTCTTCTGAATGTTTTTTCAAGCTCTTCTTCTACTACTTCATATGCTTTATATTCACCACTGATATTTAGATACTGCAATGCTGCAGTTTGCATAACTGGTGATAAAGTATGCTCAAGAGGATAACCTAATATTCCTAGCTTTAGCATGTCATTGCGAGCCGAAGGCGAAGCAATCCCGATCGTTTATTTAGATTACTACAGCCATTCATAAAGATCCTTCCACTCTTCGTTCATTTTGTTTATAAGTTCAAGCTTCTTTTTGCGCGAGCCTGCTTTTATTTGCTTTTCTCTTAATATTGCATTATTAATTGAATCTATTATTTCATAATAAACAAGCTTATTTACATTATACATTTTTGTAAAACCCTTGTAGCTGTTTCTATGTTCATAAACTCTTCTCTTTAGATCCTTAGTTATACCAGTATAGATAGTTGTGTTTCTTTTATTAGTCATGATGTAAACGTAATATTGATTACTATTCATAAGTTATTTAATTTTCGCTCGAGATTGCTTTGCTCGTTTCACTCCCTCGCAATGGCAAAAGCTTTAAAGCTTTTGCCACTTCTTCTCTATCATCAAAATGAATAGTACGATCTTTTAGTATCTGATAATCTTCATGTCCTTTGCCAGCGATAACTATAACGTCATCTGCTAAAGCTTTTTTTACTGCAATCTGAATAGCATTTTTTCTGTCAGCTTCTACGGTTACATTTGAAGTGTTTTTTATTCCGCTCAATATATCGCTTATGATTTGGTTTGGATCTTCAGAACGTGGATTATCAGAGGTAACTATAACTAGATCTGAAAGTTCTTCAGCAATCTTTCCCATTTTTGGGCGTTTAGTCGGATCTCTGTCTCCTCCGCATCCAAATACACAGATTAATTTACTTTGTTTGTTTTGTTTTTTTCTTTCTTTAGTGATTAATCCGGCAGCTTTTAAAATATTCTCAAGCCCATCAGGTGTATGTGCATAGTCCACTATACAAAGAGGATTTTTGCTGTTGTTGGTAGAAATGATTTGAAATCTGCCACTAACTTCTTTTGCAGTGCTTATTGCACTTATGATTTTACTGTTTTCTATTCCTTCAGCATGTGCTACACAAATGCTGGCTAAAATATTATAAACATTAAAAAGCCCGTTTAATTTAGAAGTGACTTTAAATTCTCCAAGAGAAGTAACAAGTGTAAAAGACAACCCCGATGGATTAAATGCTATATCTTTAGCCTGAAAGTCTGCGTTATTATTTATTCCATAGCTAAAAAGTCTTATCTCCTTTGAAACTGGTTTTATGAATTCATTAAAAAATTTATCGTCTTTATTTATTACTGCATATTTATTTTTCCAATGGGAAATGTTAATCATTTCAAAAAGTTTTCTTTTAGCTTTAGAATATTCATCCATAGTTAGGTGGAAATCGAGGTGATCTTGAGTGACATTTGTAAGAACAGCACCTGCAAAATGACATTCATCCACCCTATGTAAACTAAGTGCATGGGAGCTAACTTCCATGGCTAAATGAGTGAAATCTTTCTCACATAACTGTGCAAGTTGTTTTTGCAGCTCAGGAGCCTGAGGAGTAGTATGTTTTGAATCGTAATAATTTGATTCAGTAGTTTCTTTTGTGCCGAGAGTTCCGATAAGAGCAGTTTTTAAATTATTTTTTTCAAAGATGTGCTGAATTAAATGAGTAGTAGTGGTTTTACCGTTTGTGCCGGTTACTCCTATAATTCGTATTTTTTTTGAAGGTTCTTTGTGGAAAATATTTGCAAGTTTTGCAATAGCAGTCTGGGTATTTTTTACATAAATTACAGGGAGTGAAGTTTCAATATTTTTTTGAGCAAGTATTGCCTTTGCGCCGTTTTTTTCTGCTTCTTCTATAAAATTATGACCGTCAGTTTTTTCTCCTGTAAGACAAACAAAAATATCCCCTGGTTTTGTCTCTTTAGAATTATAAGAAATGCCGGAAACAATAATGTCTTCAGCAAATTGTTTATTATATTCGAGTATTTTTGTTATTTCGTTTATGTTTAATTGATAATTCATATGACATATAATATTCTAACTTACTATGAGAGAAATTATTTTGGGAAAAAGTGTAAAGGGTGTTGATATAAAAGGCTATGCCTTTGGAGATGAAAATTGTTTTAATAAAACACTTATGATTGGCTGTCTCCATGGTGTAGAACCTCAATCAAAAGAGATTTGTGATTTATATATAAATGAAGTTAAAGATAAATCCTTTCCTGATGATGCTTATTTACTTTTAATTCCTTGTTTAAACCCTGACGGACTGGCTTTAAAAACCCGTGGAAATACAAATGGAGTTGATCTTAACCGTAATTTTCCTTCAAGTGGATGGAAAAGTATTCCTGTCTCAGGAAATAGTGCATATTATCCTGGTATAAAACCTGCCTCTGAACCTGAAACAAAAATCGTAGTAGATTTAATAAATAAACAAAATTTTAAAAAACTAATTGCAATTCATACAAATCATTTTATTCAGTTTCCAAATCCGCCAATGATTAACTATGATGGTGAGCAGTCAAGAGAATTGGCAGAAAAAATCAGTGTGGCTACAGGACTTATAGCTCATCATGATGTGGGTTATCCTACTCCGGGATCGCTGGGCATATGGGTAGGAAAAGATTTAAAAAAAATATCTGTTACGGTAGAACTCGATGATGATAAAAATACTGATGAGCTTTATAAAAAGCATGGAAGTTTTTTTGAAGTAGGGATTTTGGAGATATAATATTACCTTTGTTTGGGTATATAATGAGTGTTATGAAAATTACAGTGCCAAAGAAAAAAATAACAGAATTTTGCAAAAAGTATTTTGTACTTAAACTGTCTTTTTTTGGATCAGTTTTAAGAAATGACTTCAATCAAAATAGTGATGTTGATATTTTAGTAGAGTTTAAAAAAGGTAAGGGACCAGGATTCTTAGAACTTGCACAAATGGAGAGAGAACTAACTGAAATCCTTGGCAAAAAAGTAGATCTTAGAACTCCTAATGAAATTAGCAAATATTTTAAAAAACAAGTTCTTTCTTTAGCTAAGGTTGAATATGTTCAAAGATGATTACGTAAAAATAAACCGACTTCCTTAAAATCGGCTATCCCTGCTGCAAGCAACAGGGTATTACGCCGATTTTTGACTTCGTCACCAGTCGTCGGGATTTGGAAGTCAGTTTGATTTCGCTTGCTAAATCCCTCGTGGCAAGCCACGGGGTATTACGCTTCGCTCAAATAAAACACATGCAGGATGCCGCAAAGGAGTGTTTATCATTTATTAGAGGCAAAACCAGAAAAGACTTTAACACCAATAAAGTTTTAGTTTATGCCCTGGTCAAAGTAATTGAAATAATTGGTGAAGCAGCAAGTAAGATTTCCAAAGATTTTAAAAATAAACATACTGAAATTCCTTGGCAGGATATAGTAGGCATGAGAAATCATTTAATTCATGTTTATTTTGATATAGATTTAGATATCCTTTGGGATACTGTAAACAAAGATATTTCAAAATTAATCAAAATGCTTCAAAAACTAAACAAGAAATAGAAATGTTTTTTATAAAAAATAAACTTATAATTACTCAGTTAACCATCCCCAACCTTCTGATAAAGTGCTTGTAAAAATATTCCAGCCTCGGGGAACATCATGAATAGTAGTAACTATTGGTCCGCCAAGCATTAATCCAAGAGGATTCAGGGCTGCTATATGTAATCCAATGGATTTACCGGTGAATAATTCGCCTGTTTCTCTGCTTATAGTTCCTCTGTTTATAATGCTGCTGGTTTCTCTTTCAGTAAGAATGCAATTTTCAAAAAACTTTTTAACATCTTCATCAGTGCTGCTTCTGTCAAAACCTGTTGTCACCAGCTCGCTTAATTGTTTTGATTGTTTTTCATGTTCTTTAAAATAATCATTAACCATCTTTTCAACTTCTTTTCTTGTGCCAAGATGTTTAAAATTTTCAAGAAAGTTTATTAGCTGTTCTTTGTCTTTAATGGTTTCTCTGGCTGTTTTAATTTCTTTAAAAGGACTTACGTAGGAGTCTGAGGTGTTTTTTGAGTTACTGTCATCAGATTTTCTCTCTGCATATCCGATTCCAGTTGGGACATCTGCTCTTTTTGTAGAGCCTCCTCTGACTACTATGACATCATTATTTGATTCTACTTTTGGTGGCATGTTTATCTTCCGAAGAGGCCTTTTAAACCTCTGCCATTGAAACATGCTCCAATAAAAGGTTTTGCTAAAAAGCTAGCTACTAAATTTCCAAGACCTATTCCAATTAGCATTCCTATTGGTCCGCCAAGACAAAACCCTATTGCACCACCAATAGCACAGCAACCAACATTTGTAACAACCTTAGCCCATGCTTCTTCTCTTTCCTGTGGTCTTGCATTACATGCTTCACTAAGATCAATTCCTACATCAATAACTGCAAGTCCAGCTCCTATCCATGGCATAGCTCTTCCAGCAACACCACCTAATTTCATGAGTTTAGCAGTTTTTAAAGCTTGTGAAGCTTTGCCAACAGCTTGAGTGGCTTCAGCTACTTCTTCTGTACCTCTTGCAACTTTTAATGCAGCATTTGCTGTTTTAAATGTATCTTTGGTTTGTTTAATATTTTTTACTGTTTCACTTCCAAGAAGTGCTTTCCCAGCCATGTCAGCAGGTTTTGCTACAGCTTGAATACCATTAGGTAAACTAACAGTGTCTCTGGATCCTGCAGGACCGCCTCTTTGGTATTCTTTAAAAGCACATTCTAAATCATAGGGTGAAAAACAGCCGTTTTGAAGCAGTTTTTTTATCTGGCTTGATTCAAGATTTCCATTGGTTTCTTTTAATAAATCTTTTAAACGATTTAAATCAACTGATCTCTGTAGTAAGATTTTTGCTATACGAGGATCTTTTGTACCTTCAGTGATATTATTTGAATCAAAAAATGTTTGTATTTCATTTGAGTTTACTTCGAATCCTTCTTTTATTAAACTTTTAAATTGTGAGGTTACATCACCAGTCAACTCGTGATTGTCTGCTCCCTCTTCTTTTTTTGGAGCTACACCTATTCCTCTTAAAGTTGGAGCATTGTTTCCGCCTTGTACTACTATTGCATCATCTGACATAATCATTTTCCTCCACTTATATAAAGTAATTAGTTAAGATATTTTGCTAGTATAGAGTGAAAATTAATTTTATTTAATCAGGAAATTTAATATTTAAATTAAAGTATGGTAAACAAACTAAATCTAAAGATTAGATTAATTCCTATATTTTTCTTTCAGGAGCTTTTGAATAGAGATCATCTACTGAAGTGCCTTTGCGATAGTAGTAATCAGAGCCTATTACTGCTTCCCATCCTCTGTCTTTGAGCAGATTTGAATATAATGTTCTAAATTCTCTAAATAAATTAAGATTTGCATTTGTGTCCTGCTTAAGTACAGAATAAACAGCGTCATTATATTTTTTCCCACTACTTTCTCTGCTGACATAGTCTAGTAATCGATTTGTAGGGATAATATATTGTTCAAAAAGATTTTCTTCTTTATTCCAAAAGAAGATTGAAGTGTTTTCTTTTGTAATAACCATCTTTGTCTTCCATCCTCCACGGTATTCTGTTGTCGGATTAGGTAAGAATGCAGTATCTGGAAAGAATCTGGCTGTTGCAATCTGAGGTCCGATTTTATCATCGTTTACTGCAGGTAAAGTAGGCATTGAACCATCTTTATAACCAAGGTCAGTTTTCCATTTATCAGTTTCTGTTCCATAGCCATAGTTAAATTTATCGGAGGGCTTATCGCTGAATAAATTAGCCATTGCTGTTGCAGCTTCTGCAAGTGTTGTTCCTTCAGCTGATCTAAAGCGAATACCTTCTATTTCACCAAACTGAGCAAAACCCTGATTTTTATTTTTATAAGCTGTTATTGAATCATTGTCTTTTTTGAAATGTCCTACAAGGAAATCTCTAACTGCATCAATATCTACCTGATTTGGGCTAAATGATGATGATCCGCAAAATACATTTACGCAATCTCTATTTGCAATTTTTTGAAGAGCTGTTGGCTGGATAATAAACTCTTGTATATGTTGCTTTCCCTCTCTTTGAAATGCAGTAATTAGTCTGTATCTATAGACACCACCGTTATCTAAAGTAAGGCAGAGTTTTCCTACGGGACCGCTGCTTCCATTTAAATAAAACCATTTTTTAGTTTCTTTTTCTATTTTTGCCTGATTATCATTAACGAGTTTTAAATATCCAGTGTCTTTATTTCCAATGTGTGAGTATAAACTATCGAAAGAGGTTGCTTTGGCTTCTGGAGCAGGTACATTTCCAAACTCAGTAGCCATTAAGTTTCCCATGCCTCTTGACTGACGGAATTTAACATCGCTTAGGTTTCTAAGCTCATCCGTCCTTCCGTTTTTAAGGAAAGTTTTAAGAATGATTTTTGCAACTGTTTCTTTGCTTTGCTTTTTCGAGTCATCTAATTCCAGTGTAGAAAGTTTTTTTGTGTTTAATCTTCCTACATTCCAATAATTATCTCTGTCCGGAATCATAAGGAAATGTCCGTTTGATGTGCAGGTGCTTTCTAATGTTTCTACCGGAACGGTAAATTCCTGTACTAGGTTTTCTTCTGAATAATTTCCTTCAGGGTGGATCATAATGTGAAGTTTATCGTCAATGCCTATAAACATTTTTGCTGTAAGATTTCCGCTAAGCTTGATTGCATCAAATTCTACGGTTTGATCTACGCTGTTTGATTTTGGCTTAAATGACTCATCTTTTAAAATTTTATATGATTCTTTGTAGCCATTTATTGCATAATTATGAAATTGATCAGGAGTGGAAACTGTTATTAGTTTGTCACCTGTAGAAGCTGTTGTTGATGTGCTTGATGTGCCTGTAGTAGATGTAGTGGCTGAAGGAGCTGGACTACTTGAACTTTTTCTTACTCCGGCTGGAGCAGGCGGTTGTAATTTACTCGTGACTTCTGTATCGTTTAGGTCATCCGGATCACCTTTTGAGGCAGCAAGAGCTTTCAGCTCTTCACTGGATATTTTGCCGTCTTTATTTGAATCAAATCTGTCAAATTTTCTTGCTATTTTTTCCAGAATATCAGCTTCTTTAGTGTCCCCGGCTGTTCTGAGTTTGCTTACAGTTTGACTCAAATCAAGGGGATCAAACTGATCCCCCGGTTTTACTGTTTTAGCAGTGCTAATTATTTCATTTATGTTAGCCATTGTTAATTAGTTCTCAAGCTTTTCTCTGGGTGCTGTGATTAGATCTTTGAGAGGTAAGCCATCTGGATGATCATCATCTATACCTCTGTACTGAGTTCCTGGAATCTTTCCCAGTTCTGCTGGATCTAAATCAGTGGTACCACCGAGAAAATGTTCTAATATTGCTTTTTGGAACTTTTTCTTGGGAGCAGAGTTTTCGTCATCTTCAATGAATCTGACTTCGCCTTCTCTTCTGATTTTGTTGTTTTCTCTGTTAGGAATAGCCAAGTGAATATTTTTATTTCTCAAAGCGTTTTCAAGTCCTTCACCAATATCTCCGCTTAAAGGAACAATATATTCCTGTATTCCAGTGGTTTTCTCATCGAAAGCACCTTTTGGATAAATCAACACATGAAGATTATCAAATTTAGAAATAAACATTTTTACGTTTGAATCTCCAACAGTGGTCTGATCAAATATTATTGGAGCCAGTGAATTGACGACAGATGAAGTAGATAAGTGTGCATCTTTAGGTCCTTCATGTCCGCCTTTCTTTTCAGTTTGTTCTTTTTCAGCATAAGCCTGAATTGGAATTGGTGTGGCATTGCCTGTTCCTGCTCCTGGAAGATTTGCAGGTCTTGGAGGAACTCTTCTTGCGGTAGGAGCTGCTGCAGGTAATGAGCCTATAAAAGCCTCAACTTCGTCTATTGCAATTGTGCCATCACTGTTTTTATCTAAAACTGCAATTACTTCATCACTTGAGATTTTTCCGTCGGTGTCAGTATCAAATTTGTCTACGTTATCAGCGAGCTTATTTAATTTATCTTTTATACCGCTGTTTGCCGGGTCAGCTGCTTCACCTTTTAATGATGATTGCACTGTTCTTTTTGATAAAGGTGCTGGTGGTAATAAGTCTGTAAGTATGGTTCCTAAGTCTGACATTGTTTTCTCCCTTTTGATTTATTTTAATAGTTCTCAATATAGTTAAAGGATGAGGTTAAGAAAATTTGACAATTTTATCTTAAAAATTAAACATTAGAAAAAATTAATCTAATGAGTTGATTAAGTGAGGATTAAATTAGAATGTCATTCCCTGGCTTGACCAGGGAATCCAGGAAACTGCCAACATTGTTACTCTACTGGATTCCCGCTTTCGCGGGAATGACATAAGTGCTGTATTCCTTAATAGATATTTCTGACTTTTATACGAAACAGAAAATTTCACCTATTGAAATATTAAGATTTTCATAATCATGTCAATTTTTTTTTATGTGTACTTTGTATGTTCAGAAATAGGTAGAATTTCAAATCTCTATCTATTTTCACCGGCACTTAGCTGTTAAGTAATTAGCAGTTAACTGCTAGGTTAATTAGAGTCTAGATGCTTATTGGCATTGAGCTAGTTTATCCTGGCTAAAAGCCAATGGCTAAGCTAAAATCTTAAAGGCTTAAAATCTTAACTCTGATGTTTTAAGATCAAAATATAATAGTTCATTATTTAAGAGATTAATAAAATGGTAAATCCAGTAACTATAGGCAGAGTAGCGCTATTTATACCAAAAGCAGCACATGCAATTGTAGAAGGTGCTTATTACGGATTTAAACTTGCATGGAAAAATCCAAAAGTTTTAAGTAGGAATGTTAGTAGAGCTGCCAACATAGCTTTTAAAGGATCTCAGCGATTGCCTGAAAATGAGTTTATAAGAAACGCTGCATTTAATACTTTAGGTAAAGGATTTGGTGATATTTTTACTACTAAATTAGTAACAAAAGAAGGTCTTAAGCTAGTAGGATGGGATAAAGCATTACATATGGCAGGAAATGCTATTTCTCTTAAGAGCTGGCAGCAGGCAGTTATGTATGTAGCAAGCGGTGCCGGTCTTCTTTCTTCATTAAATATGGGTAAGGAATTACTCCCTAAAGAATTAAATATTATGGGTCAATTAAAATTAGGATATAAAGGTGCAGATTTATGCAGAAATCGATCAGTTCACGGAGTGCATGCAGCAACAGGAGTAGCTATGCTAGCTGGTCCATTGTTTATGGCAGCACCACTAGTTATTGCTAGTGCACCGGTTGGACTTGCTGCGGCTGGAGCAGCTTTAGCTGTAGGTGGTGTAATAGGACATGGTGTTATGTATGTGGTAAGAAATGTAGGATGGGGTTTCTGGAATCCAGTTAAATATTATGAAAAATGGGCTGGAGTACCATTGCTTGGTGATCTTTTTAAAGGAGCTAATGGCGATAGATTTTATTCATAACTAAGGAGAAATTATAAGTGGAAGTACATGGAGATTTTACAGCAGGACTAGGATCAATAGGTGAAGCCCAAGCTACTGTTAGACAGGGAAAAATTGGTGCTGAACTTTTTTGTTCTGCAATGGAAGCTCAACATAGAACAGAGCAAATTGCTGTAATGGTGGGTGAAAGAAAGGCTAAAGTCGGGCAGTTAGATAAAATACGCATACTAAAAGATAAGATTGATGAATTAGAACTTGAACACATGGTTACTGCCAATGAACCAAAGAGAAAAAAACTAGAAGAACAAATAAATAACTTAAAAGCACAGCATAAAAGGCTTGAGAGAAAATCACAAAGAGCTATAGCTAAAGACGGAAGAATACAAAGATGGGAAATTGAAGCTAACAGACTAAATAAAACAAACCATACTAGAGAATGGTTGTTAGCCACTACACATAATGCAGATTTAAAAAACAGATTTTCCAGCAATGTAATTGAAGGAGATAAAGCTGCTTCTTTCTGGGCACAACAAGCCATGGGGAATGATGGGGCTGCTATGGGCGGAGCAAGTATGGCAGGTTCATCTTATGTTGGTCAGGCATTTTCAAACCAGTAGGATTAATCCTTTTTTAATATAAACATTAAGATTTAAGATTTTAACCAATATTCAATAAATAATATGTCAAAAGTCTTTAACCAATCTCTTTATATAGAGTGAACAGACCAAAAGAATTACAGGAGAAAAATTATGTCAATTGGTTTATGTATGTCGAAAATAGCAGAGTATCAGTCAAAGCATGCTGATGCACTGAGTGAAGTCGATGGTATCCAAGGTGAATTACTTGCTGCTTCTGAATCAGGAAACAGAGATCCTGAAATCAAGCAAAAGACAAGACAGCTTGCAGCCAAACAGGCTATAGTAAGAATGCTTGCAGATTTTCTTGGATTCTGGAAAGATGCACTGAAGTCTATCCTCGAAATGCTCAAGTCACTTAATGAACTTGCATTCGGTAGATAATCTATAACGGATTAATCACATAGTAGGGACGTTGCATGCAATGTCCCTACTTTTTATGCCATCAATCCACCTGGCATATGCTTGCTTAAATATTCAATTTTAGCTGTAATTTCTTTAATTGATTTTAAATCCTGGATTTTATTTTCTTTATTGATTGTTCCTTTGTATCTGGCTGTTTTTTGAATATCATATCCTTTTTCAAGGAGAAGCTGATCAGGTGCATCATCCGGGAAAATAAAAAAGCATTTTTCATAAGCTTTATAAAGCGGATGAATGTTTTCTTTGTAATTGCTAAGAATTAAAACCAAAGGAATGTTTAAATTTGCACAGGTAAATAGAATTGTTTTTGAACCTGTAGATATGCCTACATCTACTTTTGTTTTAAGTTCATCAATGTAATTTAATAAATTTGCAGAGCGCAGGATCATTGATTTGTCCTGAAAAAGACCAAATAATGAAAAGGCATAACCTATATAATGTGAATTAATGTTATTTTCATCCAGTAATCTTTTTAAATTATTGGGTGCTGTTATTTCGATTAGATGATTTTTGACCTGAAGCTCAGAAATTAAAGCTTTATAAAAGGTAATTAGTTTTGGCTCATCAATATCTATTAAAACATGCATGGATTTATAAATTACTTCTTACGCTTAATATAACTTTTACTTTTTCACTTTTTTACTTTACACAAGGCTATCCCTATATGATACTCGGAATCCCATTAATACGTTTAGGAAAATATCTTTTTGTCTAATAAGTAATAGGGAGAATGTATTTTATGGAAGCAAACATATCATCCAGGAGCAAATCAAAATCTCATAAAAACATAAAATTAAAAAATAATAATAAATCACTCCATTGTGCAATTCATCCTGACCAAGTTAACAAAAAAAGAAATAAGTATTCAGTGCAAATTCAAAAAGCACTGAATATTATTTTTTCTATGGGTGTTGCAGTAATAATGTCTCCTTTTATATTTTTAATGAGGCTGGATGATTACCTGGAAGAAATGTGCCAGGGAAATCAGGTTTAACCCCTGGCTGCTAAAGCTTTGTTAACAAATTTATTAATAAATACACATAATTTGCTATCTTGTTTATTATTGTCATATGGCGGGAAAATCTTAAATTAACTGACGTCATAAATTAACTAAAGGATAGAAATGAAAGCAATAATTTTAGCTGGTGGAAAAGGAGAAAGGTTGAGGCCTTTTACTAATAATTGTCCGAAAGGCATGTTAAAAATTGAAGGTAAACCAATTCTTGAGTACCAGCTTGAATGGTTAAAAAAATATGGGGTTAATGAAGTAGTTTTTGCTTGCTGTCATTTAAGCCATGCTATTCAAGATTATTTTGGAGATGGTAAAAAGTTTTCCATGAAAATAAATTATTCAATTGAAGATGAACCTCTAGGCAGGGGTGGGGCAGTTAAGCAGGCTTGGAATATGATTGATTCTAAAGAGGCAATCATTGTAGTTAACGGTGATATTTATACTGAAACAGATTTAAGCAAAGTAATAGCTTCACATAATGAAAAACGGGGCATTATAGCTACAATTACCATATTTCCTTATAAGAGCCCTTATGGAATTGTAAGAATTGAGGAAGAGAAAAATGGACTTATAGAAAGCTTTGAAGAAAAACGTACATTGCCTTATTGGGTAAATGGCGGAATCTATGTTTTTGAGCATGAAGTAAAACAGTATCTTCCTGACAAGGGTGATCATGAAAATACAACCTTCCCCTTACTTGCAGAAAAAAAATTACTGTATGGTTATAAATGTTTAGATTATTGGAAAGGAATTGACACAATAAAAGATTTAAATGAATTTGCGGCTGATAAAAGAAACAATATAAGTTTACTTAGAACAGTTGCTCAAACTATTAATTCTATTTAAATTGTAAGTAGCATTAGAATGTAAGGAACAAAAATGGTATGATTTCGTAATTGCAAATATAGGATTTGTCCCATTTATTGGGCAAATCCGATCCATCGAATTCATTTGACAAAGGGAAGGTTCAGCTTGTCTGAACCTATAAAAGAAAAAAAATGAAAAGAGCACTGATTACAGGGATTACAGGACAGGATGGTTCTTATCTTGCTGAGTTGTTGCTAAGTAAAGGATATGAAGTTCATGGTATCGTAAGGCATTCTGCTATAGAAAATAAAGAACATAAATTTTCTCGAATTAAACATATCTTAGATAAGATATATCTCCATTCAGCATCTCTAGAAAATTATGCAAGTATTTTTAACGTTATTGAAAAAGTAAAACCTGATGAATGTTATCACCTGGCTGCGCTTAGTTTTGTAAGTTACTCTTTTGAAGATCCATTTTCCACCATAAATACAAATATTAATGGGACCCTTCATGTTTTGTCATCAATAAAAGAAAGAGTGCCAGATTGCAGGTTTTATTTTGCTGGAACGAGCGAAATGTACGGGAATATAAGTCAGGTTCCTCAAAATGAGAATACGCCATTTTATCCTAGATCACCATATGGGATTTCAAAAGTAGCAGGATATCATTTAACCACAAACTTTCGTGAGTCATATGATTTATTTGCATTAAGCGGAATACTATTCAATCATGAATCACCAAGGCGAGGTATGGAATTTGTAACCAGGAAAATTACCAGTACTATAGCTAAAATAAAACTTGGGCTTGAAAAAGAGCTTAAGCTGGGTGATCTTGATACAAAAAGAGACTGGGGATTTGCAGGTGATTATGTTATAGCTATGTGGCTTATGCTCCAACAGAATAAGCCAGATGATTATGTAATTGCTACAGGGAGAAATCATTCCGTACGTGAGTTCGTTGATGCTGCTTTTAATTGTGTTAATCTTAACTGGAAAGATTATGTAAAAATTGATAAAGCACTTTTTAGACCTGCAGAAGTATATGAATTAAGAGGAGATTTTTCTAAAGCAAAGAAAAAGCTTGGCTGGGAACCGACTGTGTCATTTGAGGAGCTTATAAAGATGATGGTGGAAACTGATTTGAGTTTGTTGAAACAGCCGATATCAATAATATCTTAAATTAATCTTGAATAATATAATTTCTGTTTATGAATATTCTTGTTTTACTTACGGACTTATATGAAGCAGTTGGAGGCATACAAACATTTAACAGATGCTTAGCCCAAGCTTTAAGTGAAGCATCATCTGAAAAACGTTTTAATATTACTGTACATGCATTAAATGACAACGATAAAAATATAATAAATAATGAAAATCAAATCAATGGCATTAATTACAGAGGATTTAATAAAAATAAATTAAGTTTTGCTCTTGCTAGTTTAAATGCCAGCTTATCTGCTGATATTGTTATTTTTGGACTGATAAATTTTTCGCCGTTAGCTATTTTAATGAGGAAACATAATTTAAAAAAATACTTAGTAGTATATGGTTATGAAGTATGGGAAAGATTACCTTTTGTTAAATTGGCGGGTGTTCATAATATGACCAATATATTGTCAATTAGTGATTATACGAAACAAGAAATGGCTAAGCATAATAATCTGAACGAAGAAAAATTCATTATATTTCCGTGTACGTTAGATCCTTTTTATGCTAAAGATATGAAATTACTAAGCAGAGCTGAACTTTCTCTTCCTGAAGGGAATCTACTGTTAACTGTTTCACGCCTTGAAAGCACTGACATTTATAAAAACATCGATCTTGTAATTAAATCAATGCCAAGCATAATAAAAAAAATACCGGATTTTTATTTTGTAATTGTTGGAGAAGGAAGTGACAGAAAAAGATTAGAAAAATTAGCGTTTGATTTAGGAGTGTCTGGAAATATTATTTTTACAGGTAGAGTTAGTGATGATTTGTTGCCTTCTTACTATAATTTATGTGATGTTTTTGTGCTGCCAAGTTTACAAGAAGGTTTTGGAATCGTATTTCTTGAAGCTATGTATTTTAGTAAACCTTGCATTGGAGCAAGAGCAGGAGCTGTATCTGAAGTAGTAGAACACAACAAGACAGGCTTAATATGTGAACCTTCTGATGTTGAATCTTTAGCTGATTCCATTATATGTTTGTTTGAAAATAAGCCTATGGCAAATAAGCTTGGTCAGGCTGCCAAAGAAAAACTAAATAGAGAATTTTCATTTCATAGTTTTAAACAAAGACTGGAAAATTTATTATGATCGTAGTGGATCAAGCAGAATTAGATAAGAAGAAGTTTAAGCTTTTTATTTTAGCATCACATCCTATACAATATCAGGCTCCGCTTTTTAAAGAAATATCAAAACATCCTTATATTGATCTAACAGTTTTGTTTTGTTCGGATTTTGGACTTAAATCTTATTTTGATAAGGGATTTGGTAAAGCCCTTAAATGGGATATTCCTCTTTTAGAAGGATATAAATATAAATTTTTGCCAAATATAAATTGTTGCCCTGATATTTCTGCTTTTTTCGGATTATTAAATCCCGGGGTAATTTCTTACATAACAAAAGAAAAATGTGATGCTATATGGATACATGGCTGGAATAGTTTTACTAACTGGTTAGCATTATTTATTGCATTTTTAAGAGGAGTTCCTGTTATTTTAAGAGGAGAATCAAATCTATTACACGAGACTTCTTTTTGGAAGGAAGCAGCTAAGAATTTTATATATAAAACGATATTTAAAAAAATATCTTGTTTTTTAGCTATTGGAAAATACAACATTGATTTTTATAAACATTATGACGTGCCAGAAGAAAAAATATTTCTTACTCCATATACAGTTAATAATAATTATTTTATAAGTAAATTCACAGAACTCGCACCTAAGAAAAATGAATTGAGGAATAAATATCATATTCCGACAAATATACCTGTTATTCTTTTCTGTGGAAAGTTAATATCGGTAAAAAGACCTATGGATTTATTGCTTGCCTATGAAAAAGCCTCAAATTTATATGAATCAGCATTGATTTTTGCAGGTGATGGTATTTTGAAAAATAAGATTGAGGATTATGTAAGTAAAAATAAAATTAAAAATGTTTATTTCTTAGGATTTAAAAATCAATCAGAACTTCCTGAGATTTATGCAATGTCTGATTTATTGGTTCTTCCTTCTGTGCATGAGCCGTGGGGGCTGGTTGTAAATGAAGCGATGTGTTTTGGATTGCCGATAATTGTTAGTGATAAAGTGGGAGCAGGTGGCGATCTTGTAAGAGAAGGGATAAACAGTTTTATCTATCCTGTTGGAGGTATAAATGCTTTATCAGAAAAAATAAGTATACTCCTTTCTGATGCAAAACTTAGAGAACAAATGGGAGAAGAATCTTTAAAGATTATAAATAGGTGGTCTTATGAAGAAGATATATCAGGCATATTGGAAGCTTTAAATAAATTTGTGGGTAGAAATTAATTTTATGAAAATATTAATAACAGGACAATTTTTAAAAGGTTCATTAGAAGCGTCATATTGTGACGCTTTTAATGCTAATGGTTGCGAAGTATATAGGTTTAATGTTTCAGACTATGTGAATCCTTTACTTTTAAATCGCCTTGCCAATAAATTCCTAAACTCTTATGTGCAAAATATTTTAAATAAATATTTTAAAAAAAGAATTTATGAAATAAGACCAGAGCTTGTTTTTGTCATTAAAGGAGAATTTATATCTCCTGAAACCCTGAAAGAACTAAAAAAAACTAAGCATTTAAAGATATTTAATTTTAATCCTGATAACCCTTTTAATGAAAATAAAGCTGCCTCAAGTGATTTAATAAGGAATTCAATACAATATTATGATGCTTATTTTATTTGGGGCAAGTTTTTAATCCCAGCCTTGATCAAGGCTGGAGCAAAACATGTCGAATATTTGCCTTTTGCATATGATCCTGAGTTGCATTATCCGCTACAGGTGTCAGAGCATGAAATAAAAAAGTATGGAAACGATATTGCTTTTATAGGTTCCTGGGATAAAGAAAGAGAAGAATTCTTGGAATCACTGACTAATTTTGATCTTGCAATATGGGGAAATGGCTGGCAGAAGTTAAAATGGAACTCAAAATTAAAATCCAAATGGAAGAAGAAAGATGTAATAGGAGAAGAATTTTCAAAAGTATGTAATAGCTCGAAAATCGTTTTAAATCATATTCGTGCTCAGAATGGCAATGCTCATAATATGAAAACATTTGAGATACCTGCTTGTAATGGGTTCATGTTAACTAAAAGAACAGAAGAACAAGGTGAATTCTTCGAAGAAGGAAAAGAAATAGCTTGTTTTAGTACACCTGTCGAGTTAGATGCAATGATTAGAAAGTATGTTAATAATGATTCAATAAGAAATCAAATTAAAATAAATGCCAGAAAAAAGATTCAACCGCATACATATTTTGAAAGAGCAAAAAAAATACTAGATTTATATGAAAATCTTAAAAAATCATTGTAGATTTAATGATTATACATTGCATAAATCATGAATGCTTTTTATAAGTTTTGATACTTCAATTGATGGCTTTATCATGTTTACTCTACTATCTGAGAGCGATTTCAATCTTTTGCCCAGAATCTTTCCATGGTGAATATCTGTAAATGGAGCATATTTAATTTCATTCATTCTTTCTGCTGTTTCTTCTCTTGCTTTTTTTATGTAATATTTTGCCATTGCCTGTTTTTCGAGATTTGGGAAATAAACCAGTATGTAGCTGGCTATAACCTCGGCATAGTATTTTAAAATTTTAAAAAATAATCTAAGAATCTTTTGCTTTATTGATTTTGAGCTAGCTACATTTATATTCGATAATATTATTTGCGGACTTATTTTTGCTTTTTGGCAATAATATTCATAAACCTCTTGCCAGTTCCATTCTGGTTTTGATACCAAAGTATATATTCCGGACATTTCTTTTCCTTTTGCTATATTAACTAAGGCTTCTGCAATCGTATATGGAAAAACTGTATAGGAAGGGCACGCGGGGATTAAACATCTTTCGCTTTTTAATTCCTTAAGAAATATTCTGCTAACTTCCTGAAGTTCGCCGTGTACTTGTCCTATCCTCAGGATATAAACTTCTTTAGCAAATTGTTTTCCGGTTTTAAATGCCATCTTTTCTGAAAAACGTTTCATAGCGCCATATACTGATCTGGCTATTAAATAAGATTTAAATTCTTTATCATTTTTCCCCATACCAAATGCCATCATGCTGCTTGCAAAAACAAACTTTGCATGTTCAGAAGAATATTTCATAGCGTTAAAAATAATGCCTTTTGATGTAGCTTTAATTTCAGATGGCAATCCTTTAATATATGTAAAATCTGCAACCAAATCACAATCTTTCAGTAATAGAGTAGCTTCTCTTGGATCTGATATATTTCCAATGCGGCATTCCAGACCAGCCCTTTTTAAAAATGCAGCTGCAAAAGCAGTTCTACAAATAGGAATTATATTTATGTCTTTTTGTAAGCTAAGGTATAAAGAGGTTTCTGCCCCTACCTGTCCGTTTGCACCTATAATTCCAATTGTTGTCATGAATAAGCCTTTGAATATTGAATTTCTTTCCTGCCTTCTTTATAAATTCTTTCTGTTAACTCGGTGGTTAATAAAGTATTTATAACTGAAGATCTGTTAATTTCTTTTTTAAGGATTCCATCTATAAAACAGGACCAGTGGTCATAAAATGTCTGATAAGGTGTAATTGGATAAATTGTATTAAAGCTAACAATATCTGAGATGCGGTATTTGGAGGTCTCATTTAAAGATTTAATGTTTAATTTTCCTTGCAGATCGAAAAGTGAAAATGAAATAATGGCATTCTCAAATTCAAATTCCAATTTATTAATTGTATCCTGCAAAGAACTAACCATGATTTCACAGTTAAACTGCTCATCTCTTGCATTTTGCAGGGTGAAATCTGCTTTAGTATGAACATCATATTCTTTTTCAAAAATCATTTTGACATTATCCAGCCGGAGCGATACAGAGGACGTGCAAAACAGCATAGTATCTATCCCATGAATTCCGACATCAAAAAGTATGCCGCCGCCTGATTGCTTGATGTCTGAGAAGAAACTAGCTGAACCAACAAAAGCAGATGGGCTACCAACCCCAAATTTAATTTTATTAACTTTTCCAAAGATATTATTTTCAATTAAGTGTTTTGTAAACAAAGTTGGTCCCCATGACCTTCTTTGAAATCCACAGCTGAGTTTATATGGCAGAAACCATGAGCTTATTCTGTTATGTTCTTCTAATGAGATTGCAAAAGGTTTTTCTGCATAAATGGCACTTGCTCGTTCTTTAAAAGCTTTATAGTACCTTTCACGGGTACCGTATGGTATTGCAAGTAAAATAATATCTGTGTATGGTAGCTCAGATAAATTATCGGGAAGATTAATATGCGGTATTTTAAATGCTTTTGCTAAGGATTTTGCTTTTATAGGATTAATATCAGCGATCCAATTGATTGCAATTTCCTCTCTTGATAATAAAACAGGTAAATGAACATTCGAAACAATATTGCCTGCACCGATAATACCTACTGATAAACTTTGATTTCGTTTCATTTTATGTTTTAAAGGGTACTATAAATGTGAAAACCTTGCTATGCTCATGGTTTCTAATTTTACATTATCTTTTTGATTTAAGATGGAGTCAGAATATATGAAAATATATTTGCGTTATAAACAACTATGATTAAAGTTCTTACAACATGGGATGAAGTAGGAAAATGCGTGTTGGAATTACAAAAAGCAGGCATACCGTTACATCACCAGCCTCAGAAAAACTGGGATTTATTCCATTTTTTAAATATTATCCGTGAGAATATAGATAAATCAGAAAATATTTTAGATGTAGGAGCTTCCGGAAGTCCTGTATTGGAAGCTCTTTTAAATCAAAATTATTCAAATCTGTATGGAATTGATTTAAGAATTGGTTTTAGGGAGTGGTTTAATAGAATTTTTATGACTGCTTTGCATCGTAGGGATTTTAGAATTTTGTATGGATATTCACCAATAAAATTAAAAGGAGGAAATCTTTGCTCTTCAGGATATCCTGATAACTATTTCAGTGCCGTTACAAGCTTATCTGTAATTGAACATGGTGTACCATTTAATGATTATTTTAAAGAAATGAATCGAATCTTAAAGCCTGGTGGCTTTCTCTTAACTACTACTGATTATTGGCATGAGAAGCTGGAAACGGAGAGATTTAAGGTTTTTGGCGCTCCTATGAAAGTTTTTATACCAAAGGAAATTAAAGAATGTCTTTCAATTGCTTTTAAATTTGGATTTAACGAGGTACCGTTAGTTATTCCTGATTGTAATGAGCCATGCGTTACGTTTAATAATTTTCACTATACTTTTTTATTTTTTTTATTACAAAAGAAACAATAAAACGCCTCCCTTCAAATCAACTATCTCTGGAACAAGCTCACAGAGTTTTTCGCCGATTTGAGCCATGGGCATCGGGAGGCGTTAGTAAGGAGGCGTTTTGTTGCTACTCGCTCACATCTCCGGGAGCAGGCTCCCGAGTTTTTCGCTCGGGCGCAATAAAATCTTATTTTTTAATAATTTCTATTTCTGGCAAAGGGAATATAAAGCCAATACCTTTTTTTAAAGTTTCCTTTTCACGCTCTAAAATCTCTTCTTTAAAATGCCATGGTAAAACCAGATAGTAATCAGGATTTAAAGCTCGTGATTCTTCCTCGCTAATGATCGGTATATTAGTGCCAAGGGTATGAGCTCCAAATTTCTCAGGGTTACGTTCAGCTGCTACATCAACAATTTTATGGTCTATTTCACACCATTGTAATATTGTGTTTCCTTTTGTAGAAGCTCCATACAGATGAATTCTTTTCCCGTCTTGTTTAAGTTTTACAAGCAATGATTTAAGTTCTCTTTTATGTTTAATAACCTTTTCGCTAAAGACCTTATATGGTTTGTCTTTAGTGAGTTCTAAATCAGCCTCTTTCCTCTGTAAGTCATGTATATTTTTTTTAAATTCAGCTTTTTCAAAAAGATTATTTTCTAAATGAGAAGCATAGCAACGCATACTTCCGCCATTAATGGTGTTAAGTGAAACGTTGATAAGTTTCATATCTGATTTGTTTAAAATGTACTCTATGGCTGAAAGACTGTAATATTCTAAGTGCTCATGGCAGATGGTGTCGTAAGAACCAAGCTTTAACATAAGTGGCATATATGACATTTCAAAAATCCATATACCGTCCTTTGTAAGGATAGATTTAATATTTTTCGTAAAATCAACAGGGTCTTTAAGATCATAAAACATGGCAATAGAAGTAATGATGTCAAAAGAATTAGATTGTAATTGACTTTTTGATTTATTTGAGGGAAATACATCATGAATAACAGTAATATTTTCTTTTATTTCCTGTGCAATGTCAGATGGATCAATGCCAAACTTCTTAAAACTATCGGGATAAAAGTTTAAGAGTGTGCCATCATTACAACCAATATCCAGTACTTGTGCATTTGATTTGGCTATCAAAGAAACTGCCTCCTTTGTAAGATTTTGCAAGTGTTTCCGCATAGTATTGTTTGTGCCTGAACGATACCAATATACTGAATATAAAATTTGAGGGGGTACGGAATGTTTTAATTGAAGAAGTCCACATGCTTTTTTATCAAGTTCAGGATTACAACGAACCAATATTGTAGGAAACTTTTGCAGAGGTGGCATTTTTTTGCCTGGCTTTACGAAAGAACCTTGTAAGTATTGTTCCCCTAAATCAATTACGTTTGTAAGTGAAGTAGAACCACATATCCGGCAGCTTTTTGTCTCAATTAAGTCCATTACAGGTAAATTCTACAGGATTTCTAATTTTCTTTTTAGTTTCGTTTATATTTTGTTTGATTGAAGAACCTGTTTTATTTAATGCTTTCAAATCTGCTATAAGTATATTTGGTAAATTATACTAAAGTTATTATTTTGGAGCTAACTTGGTCGGCAGGTAGGGAATATAACAGATATGTTACCGTCAGTTCTAGTCGGGTTTTACAGTAATCCTGAACATATATCACCATTAACAGATTCAATTGATCTTTTGTCAAATGAATTTAGAGTTATTGTTGTAGCAAGAGACGTTGGAAATTTTAATTATAAATATCCGTCGAATGTTTCTTTATTTAAGATTGGACCTCATTGTGAAATGAGCAAGTATAATATGCCATTTTATAAAAAACTTTTTAGCTTTTTGTCGTTTATATTAAAATTGTTTATTTTAATAAGAAGAGAAAAACCTTCCATCCTTTTTTTATATGACACTAATGCATATATTGCAGGATGGCTTGCAAGCAGACCCTTTAGAAATATACCTATTTTTTATCATCAGAGTGATCCTGTTTTGTTAAGTGAAATCCCCAAAAACTATTTTAGTTATTTTGCTAAATGTTTAGAATTAAATGTTGTTCGCAGTGCTGATGTATTAAGTTTCACAGATCCCTATAATGCAAAGTTATTCCTGGATGATGCAAAACTGAAAATAAAGAAAGAGGTAATTATTGTTGAAAATTGTACTTGTAAACTTATTAATATTCCTAAAATGTCATATGAAATGCAAAAAATTAAAGACTCCGGAAAACAAATAATAATTCACAGAGGTCCAGTGGGCAGCGGGGTTAATCTACGTCCAGCGGTTCGTTCTATAAAATATTGGCCTGATAATTCAGTTTTAGTTTTATTAGGGCTAATTGCTAATCGGCAAATAGAGCTTTGCAGGAACGTTGTTCAGCAAGAAGGTTTCCTTGACAGAGTGATATTAGTACCATATCTTCCAACAAGGGAAGAACTTTTAGGATATACCGTTTCTGCAGATATTGGTTTGATCTTATATAAAATAAAAAAAGAAGGAATGAAATATTGGGGACCAACAAAACTTTATGATTATATTGCTTGTGGTATACCAGTTATTGCTCCTAAAGAGATGATATTTGTTGATGAGATTATTAAACGCCATGAAATAGGTTTAACATTTGAAAGTGATTCTCCTGAAGTAATTGGTAAAACAATTCGTCATTTGCTTGAACAGCCGGCTCTTCTACAGAAAATGAGAGATAATGCACGAAAAATACATTTATCTGAATTAAATTATGAAACCCAGTTTGAGCCATTATTGAAAAAAATTAAAAATGTAATTGGTGATTGCAGTTGATAAACCTATAAAGGAAAAATAATGGCAGAATTTCAAAGGATTGAATCTATAAGTTCTAAATTTATTCATGCTATTTCATGGACTACTTTAGCGTCAATAATTGGAAGAGCAAGTGGATTCATTACTGCCATATTATTCGCAAGATTTTTAGGTAGTAATTTATTAGGAATTTATACTATTATTTTGGCTACTTTGGGCTTGTTTAATACTCTTATTGCTTCTGGCTTGGGGCTAACAGCTTCAAAAATGGTTGCACAATATTATATAAAAGAGCAGGATGTTGCTGGAAAAATAATAGGTTTATTGTTGATTGCATTGACAGTGATGATTTGTCTGGGTGTTTGTGCGTATTGGTGCTCGATATCATATATTTCCAATGTCATATATAAAATGCCGGAATTATCAGGGCTACTTAGACTTTCATTGATATGGCTTATTCTGATGTGTGTGAACAACTTTGTTGAACTGATTTTAGCCGGCATGCAGAGCTTTAAATCTTTAATGATTATTACTTCAATCATGAGTATGTTAAATCTTCCGTTAATATTAATTGCACTTTTAATGAGTAATCCTCAATTGTTATTTGGTCTTGTCATAGCCAGTACTATTTCAGCAATGATCCAATTCTTTCTTTTATTTTTTCAAGTACTGGCAGAAATAAAAAAATATGCAATTAATATTTCTTTTAATGAGATTGGAGCCTTAGCTCGTCCGGTGCTTTTTGACTTTGGTGCACCGGCTTATATAGGCAAATTAATGGAGCAACCTTTGAGCTGGGTTTCAATTTTAATTTTGACTATTTTTGGAGGTGGTCCTTCTAGTGTGGGTGGTTTAACGATAATTAATAATTTAAGAGCTTGGGTATTATATTTGCCGGCTTTAATAACTGTTTTTTTTGTTCCTTTGTTTACAGACATATATCACACGAGGGAAATAAAAATATTTAGGCGAGTTTTAGAATTAAATCAAAGACTTTTGTGGGTTATTACCTTTCCATTAATAACAGTGATTATATTAATGGTTCACCCGCTAATTTTATTGTGTTTTGGTCAATCTTATGAGAAATTTTGGTTTAGCGGGGTAATACTTTTAGCTGGAACAATTTTAATCCCACTTAATGAAGTAAATGATAAAGCCATGGTGGCAATGAATAAGATGTGGTTGAGTCTTTTATTTAGAATAATATATTTAATTTTATTTCTTTCCGGGTTATTAACTCTTGTCCCAAAATATAATTTAAATGGTTATGTGATTAGCTGGGTCTTTTCATATTTTATCTATGTTTTGATTCAAACATTTTGGTTAAGTACTGTAATCAAGGAAAGAGCAGACAAGTTTTTTATTTTATTTTTATCTTCTATCTTTGTTTTGTTCTTATCTATAATGATTGCTAAATATTGCCCGGCTAATTGTACAATATTTTTTGGTATAACAGCGTTTATGGTAATTATAATAATCGAATGGCTTTTATTTATCACGAATGAAGAAAAGCAATTATTGTTAAATAATTTCAAGCAGATTTTTAAACATCAAATCAAATTCTAGACGATAAGGCTTAGAGTAATTATGGGAAAGTATAAGAACACATCCAGCATGAAAGTAATAATATCTTGTTTGTCTAAATTTTGGGCTTTTCAATTTGCTCAGCAGCTTGATAAAAGAGGATACTTACACAAGTTAATCACTACTTACTATAGTAAAAAGTCTAAATTCTTCCGGTCCCTCAGAAATGATGCGGAAGAAATCAGTTTAAACAAAGTTAGTACTAATATTATCCCGGCTTTATTTAGCCATGGCATAAATCGTATCCCCTTTATTAGAAGCATTTATAATTGGAATTTCTATGCATTGGAAATGTTTGATAATTGGGCTAGTAATAATCTTGATACGGCTGATATTGTAATTGCTTGGTCTGCATGTGCGTTAAATACCATAAGAAAAGCAAAATCCTTGGGTGCAAAAACAATTGTTGAAAGAGGCTCGACTCATATACAGTTTCAAAAAAAGATTTTAGAAGAAGAATGTGGAATGCATAATATAAAAATAAACCTGGTTGACGAACGTATTGTTCAAAAGGAACTCCTGGAATACGGGGAATGTGATTATATAATTACTCCTTCAAGATTTTCAGCTCAGACATACATTGATTATGGAATTGACTCAAAAAAAATAATCCAGGTTCCATTCGGAACAAATTTAGAATTATTTAAACAGTTGCCTAAAGAAGATAAAATATTTAGAGTGATTTATTGTGGCGGAATCTCTTTAAGAAAAGGTATTCAATATCTAATCAAAGCGTTTAAGCAGTTAAAAATCCCAAAGTCAGAACTTTGGCTTGTTGGGAATATAAGTCAGGACATGAGTTGTTTCTTAAAAAACAACAGTGCTGAAAATATAGTTTTAAAAGGGAAACAGCCCCAATCAAGCTTACCGTGGTTTTATTCACAGTGTGATGTTTTCTGCATTCCTTCTATAGAAGAGGGACTTCCAATGGTAATACCACAAGCTATGGCTTGTGGGCTGCCTGTAATTTGTACGATAAATTCTGGTGGGGGAGATATAGTACGAGACGGACAAGATGGATTTATCATCCCTATTCGTGACATAGAAGTAATTAAAGAAAAACTATTATTTTTATATGAAAACTTAGAGGAACGGGAGATAATGAGTGATTCTGCAAGGAAAAGAATAGAAAATGGATATTCCTGGGATGATTTTGCCAATAAAGTCATATCGATTTTTTTTACTATACTCTATCAAAAATAGCTTTTTAAGTTTTATACTTAGTTCAAAGTAATAAAATGATTCATTGAAAATACATAAGAATTATTAACTAGAAAACAAATATGCAACTCTATATTTTTTTAAAAATACTTTTTTTGTTATTGCCGATTATTATTGTATTGATTAAAGACAAGGAATTTAGATTATATAATCCAGCATTGATTTTATCAATAATTTATTTTTTTGAATTTGGATTGTCAAGTATTTATATGATTATCGATCCGTCATTGCTTGATAATACTGATATTGGTCTTGAAGAATTGAATACAGGTTTAGTGTTTATTGATTTAGTAATTGTGTTTTTTTTACTTGGTTATTATAGCTCATACTTTAATCCCACGATTAAAAATTTAACTACGGTATTGTGTAAAAAGATTCCATCTTTAAGTGCTTATGAGTTGAATATTAAGAATATGCCGTTGTTACTTCTAATTTTACTTTTTGTTGGTTGGATATCCAGAATAATCCTTTTTTCAGCAGGTGCATACTACCATACTGAAGTAGACGTTAACCCGATAATCACAATTCCAAAATTTAAATTGATTTCGCAAATTATAGGTAATGGCAGTATTTTTCCGATCGTTGCGTTAAATCTATGTTTTGTAGAATGGATGAAGAAAAAGGGAATTAATTATTTATTAAGTTCTCTAGTAATGTTAGCGGTTGAAATTCTTTATGCATTACCTTCAGGAAGTAAAGAAAGAATAGTTTTCCCAGTACTTTTAATTATTTTCCTTTATTCGTTAAAATCAAAATTACCAGTTTTACCACTTTCAACTGGAATCTTTTTCTTTGTTTTTTTTGTTTTCCCGTTTGTTTCTATTTATAGAAGTATTTATTTGACAGGTAATATTAATATAGATATTCCGAAAACATTTGCCTTATATCAAGATTTATTCGGTGGATTTAATTTAAATGTCTTAAATGGAATTTTAACTAATCTGTTTGCGGAAAGACTTAATTATGCTCATATAGTAAGCGTTATAGTAAATTACACTCCTTATGTATGGGATTTTAAGTTAGGCTTTACGTACCTATTTTTTTTAATATCACTAATCCCGAGAATTTTTTGGCCTGGTAAACCAGATATAAGTTTTTATATGAACGATTTTGGTAGAGATTATGGCTTCCTTCACCCGAGTGATTTTACTACATCAATAGATATGACATGGGTGGGAGAAATGTTTATAAATTTTGGTTGGTTTGGAATTTTAGTTGCTTTTGCTTATGGCTGGTTTTATCAAATCATTTACAGCTATTTCTGTAGGTTTAATAAAATGACTACACTTACAGCAATTCTTTATGCTCTCTTGTTATATTACATGGTTAGAGGTGGGACATTTACTATACAATTCGGTGGTGTAATTAAGACTTTATTTGTAATCATTTTAATATTTTATCCTTTTATGAGAAAGAAAAATAAGACTAGGGGAAAGGACATATCTGGTTGAATATTCTTCATATAATACCTTCTTATTATCCAGCATTAAAATATGGTGGAATAGTTGAGGCTGTACATTTAATCAATAAAACACTTATTAAAAAAGGAATAAATATTGATGTTTTTACTACTAATGCAGGGCTTGAAAATAAAACTGATTATAATGCAAGCAGGTGGTCGGTTATAGATGGTGTAAGGATAAAATATTTTCCTTACTATTTCTATGAGCAATATACTTTTTCACCACATTTTTTCTGGGCAGCTCTTAATGATGTTAAAAAATATGATTTAGTTCATATTTCAGCAGTTTGGAATTTTCCTGTTTTAGCAGGTAGTATAGCAAGCCTTATTAATAAAAAACCATATATAATCTCTCTACATGGAACTCTATATAATGAAGCTATTAGTTTAAAGTCTAAAGAACTAAAAAAAATTTATTTTTACCTTTTTGCAAAACATTATTTGAAAAGAGCAGTTGCTATTCACTATACAACTGATGATGAGAAAAATAAGATTGCTGATTTCACCAATCTTGATAGTAAATCTTTGGTAATTCCTTGTGGTATTGATTTGACTCAATATAATCAATTACCCAAGCCAGGTGATTTTAAAATAAAATATCCTATTCTGGAAGATAAAAAATATATCTTATTTCTTGGTCGTATTAATGCAAAAAAGGGATTGGATTTATTAATAGAGTCTTTTAGTAAGCTTGCTTTAGATGATAATAAGTTGTTTTTAGTTATTGCAGGTGGTGATGATGGATATAGAAATACTATTGAAAACAGGATTAGGGAACTTAACTTATTACAAAGAGTTTTATTTACTGGAATGTTAAGTGGAAATGATAAATTAGCAGCCTATGTGGATGCAGAAGCATTTGTTTTGTCTTCATATTCTGAGAATTTTGGTATGGCTGTTGTAGAAGCTATGGCTTGTGGTACACCAGTTGTTATATCAAATAAAGTCGGAATATATAAAGATATACAGGAAGCTAAAGGAGGTCTTGTTTGTAATTTAGCTGTAAATGATTTTTACATTGCCATAAAAAAGTTACTTTATAATCCTAATTTATGTAGTGAATTTTCAACCAATGCAAAAAAAATTGTGAAAGAAAAATATGATATTTCTAGAGTTGCTGATTCAATGATAAAGGCATATAAAAAAGTAATAAATAATGCCGCCTTGCTTTAATTTAACTTCTTGTTTGTTAGTGTAATTATAAGGGAATATTAGAACTAATACTCAGGTTAATATAGGGATATCCATGAACAAAGTTTTTATTAATAAAGTTTATAGAATATTAAAACGTAAAATTGATGCTTTTGTCGGGAGTCTTTATCCTCTTGAAAAGACATTGGAACTTATGATTGCAAGGCCATATGTACTTCATTTGGAGTTTACGAATCTTTGTAATGCAAAATGTACTTTTTGCCCTTATCAATTTCAAGAAAGAAAAATTGAATTTATGTCTGATAAAGTATTTTATAAAACGGTAATGGACTTTTGTGAAATGGGTGGTGGCTCAGCTGATATTACGCCCATAGTAGGAGAAGCATTAATTGA
>Ga0155197_109_pt3 | contig 42044 bp, 35 predicted proteins | sample RifCSPhighO2_02_FD_106165 | JGI IMG/M metagenome (GOLD analysis project Ga0155197, IMG submission 106165) | Candidatus Melainabacteria bacterium RIFCSPHIGHO2_02_FULL_34_12 | reverse complement strand
GGATAATAGTTACAGAAACGGAAGTGGTGGCTGTGAAAATATAACTGAAGGTTATATATGGAGTTTTCCTTCTACAGAAGTAAATAATTTGTTTAATGCAAAAAAATATTGTTCTGATTTAACTTCTGACGGATTTGATGACTGGAGATTTCCTACTATAGAAGAACTTGAAACATTTCAGGGAAATGCTACTACATACATAAATGGTGATTTTACAAATAAATATTTCTGGTTCGAGCAGCAATTACAGAATAATCTCCGTTTATATGGATTAGCTCTTGACAAAGAAGATATCCAGAGCAAAATAGATGCTTATTACAATACAATATGCGTAAGAGGATTTAAAAGAGATCCAGTTGTTAAAGCATGCAGAGATACTGACGGGGGCAAAATATATAATAGATTTGGTTACCTTGATATCTCTGCAAACGGACAAAGAGATTTTAACAAAGACAGCTGCTCTGTTCTTCAAACCAATGGCTATTACTCAGATGCTGAATCCTGTGAGGGTTCAACGTGCAACATTAAAGAAGGTTATTGTTTTAATACAACCACTTCTGATCATTCATTTGAATACAGATCATGCAATACCTGCACAAACGGAGTTTGCACTCAATTAAACGGTCCCATAGTTCTTAAAAGTGTTACTTTAAATGGAAGTAATATTACCGTGGATTATACAAAAGATGGTCCATACTGTGTAAAACTAAAAGATATAAACGGTGCCTATTTGCATTCAAATGACCACTTCTGTCAAAACGGACCAATAACAATTCCAATTTCTTATCTGACCGGTACATTAAATAACAAAAGCATCGTTCAGTTATGTAATCCAAATTCACCGACATCATGCAGCAACTTTGTGGTAGTTGATAAAATTAATTTACACCATGTAAAAATAACCGGAGATAAGGTAGACATTAGTTATGATCCGCCGTCAACGTGGATAGCTCTTAAATCTGAAAATAATACTCTCTTAAATACTCAGCCCATTCAGGGAAGCGGGTTATCAAACATTTCATTATTTGAGAATGGAATAAATCCTGGCACAAATGTAAAAGCATGCTTTTCTGATAATAGAGAATCCTGCAGTAATTTAATTACTGTTAGTAGTAGTTGTCCCCAAGCTTGTGGAAGTGGTTGCACACAAAATCCTGTAAATTGTGTTTGCAATTGTCCTAATACATCGAGTAGTTCATCATCAAGTTCCAGCAGTTCTTCTTCTGGTTCAACTTCATCTACATCAGGAGGGGGTTGTACTAATGTTACTATTACTGAATTCCCACTTCAAATGAATCCAGGGAGTATTACTACAGGACCAGATGGTAATCTTTGGTTTACAGAACCTAATGAACATCTAATAGGAAAAATTACACCCAGTGGTGTGATTACTGGGTTCTATTTTCCAACAGATGCTTTTGGTTTTCCGAATGATATTGGTAGCCCATCTGACATTGTTAGTGGACCAGATGGAAATCTTTGGTTTACAAAAGAGGGTAGCAATAAAATAGGGAAAATTACACCCAGTGGTGTAATCACTGAGTTCACTACTCCAACAGGTTATAGTGGTCTATGGGCTATTACCAAAGGTCCAGATGGGAATATTTGGTTTGCAGAAAAATATGGAAATAAAATAGGGAAAATTACACCCAGTGGTGTTGTCACTGTGTTCAATACTCCAGGTCATCCATGGGGTCTTACTACAGGAGCAGATGGGAATCTTTGGTTTACTGAACTAAATGAAAACAAAATAGGAAAAATGACACCAAACGGTGTTGTCACTGAGTACAATGTTCCAACTTTAAATAGCTATCCATGGAGTATTACTACTGGACCAGATGGAAATGTTTGGTTTGCAGAAAATACTGCAAATAGAATAGGGAAAATTACACCCAGTGGTGTAATCACTGAGTTTAATATACCAACAAATCGCAGTTATCCGAGTGGGCTTACCACAGGACCAGATGGTAATATTTGGTTTGCAGAATTTGGTGAAAATAAAATAGCGAGGATTACACCTAGTGGAGTAATCACTGAGTTTACTACTCCAACAACTGGTATTGGTCAATCTGGCAGTGGTCCAGCCGATGTTACTACAGGACCAGATGGAAATATTTGGTTTACAGAATTCTATGGAAAAAAGATAGGGAAATTGGTACCTTGTTCATCAAATTAGCTCACCAAAGAGTATTCAATGCTTAAATGATTTTACAAATAATAACAATGTTATATAAACATTTTGAGTTCTAATTTAAAGTGGAATATAACTATTGCATTTATGATTAACAAAATCAGTTCAAAACTTAAAGAATTATTTGGAATTGATTTAAGAACCCTTGCATTATTTAGAATTTGCCTTGCTGTAATAATTATTATTGATTTATTACAGAGGCTTAGAGATTTAGATGCATTTTATGTAGATAACGGGGTTTTCCCACGAACTGTTTTAATAAACAACTACAGTAATCTTTATAATTTTTCTTTTCATCTTTCAAACGGTTCATATGGAATACAGCTTATATTTTTTATAGTTGCACTTATTTTTGCATTTTGTTTACTAATAGGATTTCAGACTAAAATAGCTACCTTGCTTTCATGGATTTTCATGGTTTCGCTTCATGTGAGAATGCCATTTATTTTAATTGGAGGAGATGAACTTCTAAGAATGATTCTTTTCTGGAGTATTTTTCTTCCACTTGGAGCGAGATTTTCACTTGATGGTATTTTAAATCCGCCTAAAGAAAAACTCCCTGAAAAAATGTTTTCAGCTGCATCAGTTACACTTTTAAGTCAGATATTAATCTTATATTGGTTTTCAGTTGTGTTTAAATCCAGAACTCCTGAATGGCAGGATGGAAGCGCTATTTATTATGCCCTATGCCAGGATCACTATCTGACAAGGTTTGGAAAAATCTTATTTCAACATCCTGATATTATGAAAACTTTAACCCATGCCTCATTCTGGTTTGAAATGATTGGTCCTGTTCTTCTTTTTATGCCGTTTTTTACAAGCATATTCCGGGTAATTATAATTAGTGCATTTATAGTATTTCAATCAACCATGGGTTTATGCATTGAACTTACACTTTTTCCATGGGTATCTTCAATTGCAATGTTACCTTATTTACCGATACCTAAAACTTTTTCACATTTTTCCCAAGAGCCTGCCGGTACAAATATTAATAGTTCTAGATTTATAAATATTCTTGTGAGTTTTCTTTTTATTTATGTATTATGGTGGAATTTAGGAACAATAAACGAAAGATTTAAAATCCCTGAACGTTTACAGTGGATTGGATATTCTTTAAGACTTGATCAAAAATGGAGCTTATATTGTCCTCTTGCTTCTGTCAGCTACTGGTACGTTATTCCTGCAAAATTAAGAGATGGAACAGAAGTAGATCTTTTTCAGGATGGTAAAAAAGTCAGCTGGAAAAAACCTGACTATGCTACTTATTCATATAAAAACAGACACTGGAGAGGATATATGCTTCATTTAGCATGGTTTGAATATTCCCGGAATTTGTTATTTCCTCATTATTGTGCATATTTATACCGTAAATGGAATGAAAAACATCCATATGCAAAACAAATAAAAGAAATTCAGATATTCCTTATGTATAAAAGGCAGCTTAAAGATTATAAGACTGAAGAACCAGAGAAAGTATATCTTTGGAAATACGTTTATCCTTAAATGCTTTAAAATAATGTCTGATATGAAAAATAAATCTTTATTGCAGTACATTTTTTTATTTCTTTTTATTTTATTCATATCTGACTTAAACCTTTCAAAGGCACAAATTCTAGAGGGTGAAGGCGAAGGTAAAAATGCTGAATGCATTCTCTGTACTCAGGTAGTACCTGACTGTAAAGAAAACGAAAAATTAGTATTCCAAACTTGTGACCAATGTGCTCATTGTGAGCCTATTGATTTAGCATCACCCACTCCTACTTCTACTCTTGAAGAAACTAAAGGTGATTGTCAGAAATGTTTAATACATGCCCAATGTCAAACAGGGCAACTATGCATTAATGACTGTTGTGCACAAAATCCAAAAAGACAAAAAAAAGTTATTATAAAGCCCTGCATTAAAAGCTGTACTTCCCAAAAACAATGCAGTCAAAATCAAATCTGCAGAAATAAATGCTGTGTTAAAAAACCAGAGAAACCAAAACAAGCAAAAAAAGTAACACCAATAAAAAAAAAAGAAAAACCTAAATGCATAGTATGTACACAAACACAACAAAACTGTAAAGAAGGCGAAAACCTTATTAAACAAACATGTACTAAATGTGCCTACTGCAAAGCTATTGAGACAAAAATTAAAGAATTAAAAACAGATGGAACTAAATGTAAAAATCCCTGTGGTACAAAATGCTGTAAAGCTGGATATAAATGCATTACAATTAATCAATGCAAAGGAAAAAAGAAACCATGCATGCTTCCACTTCTAAGATATTGCGATAAAAAAGCTCCTGATCCACTTTCCGGAAGATTAAGTACATTTGAGTGTGAATAAAGGAATCATAATGAAACAAGCATTGGGTGAACTGACTAAATTAAAAATTGATTATAAGAAAAAATATGGAAATTTTGCTTCAGCTCCTTTAAGGATTGCTTCATCTATATTAAGAAATATTCAGGAAAATTCTGCCATTGTACTGGGTGCTGCCGGACATATGGGAGCAAGTATTTGTGATTCATTAAACAGAGCAGATGTTCTTACCTTAAGAACCGATGTAAATAAAGAGCTACTAGAAAAGGCTGCAAAAAGAACTATAATAAACCAGCAAAAAGCTGCAAAATATCGAAAACTTGCTTATCAACAGCTTGAAAAAATAAAAGAGAGGGAATTAATCGGGCAATCATATGTTCTTGAAGGAAAATTACCATCATTAGAAGCCCAAGCAGATAAACATGCTTTTGCCGAAGAATTTGTAGATAAAAATATTTTTGATGATGTACATGCTCTTACAAATTTTAAAAAAGCTTTTTTGTTTGTAGAAGCAGGTCCTGAAAATACTGAGTTTAAACAAAGCGTTTTTGGTTTTTATGCATATGCACTTCATGATGAAGCCATTCTTGCTACTAATACTTCTTCACTTAAAATATCAGACATTGCAAATGCAAAAAGAGTACCTAACCTGGAGAGAGTTGTAGGTTTACACTTTTTTGATCCTGCTGACAGACACCCTCTTGTTGAAGTAATTGCTGGTCCTGAAACATCAGTAGATGTTGTTCTTGCTATGCGTGAGCTGGCTATAAGCATGGGGAAGAAACCTATTATCTGCTGGAAGGATTCTCCCGGAGCCATTGCAAACAGAGTGCTTGTCGGTGTGTTAAATGAAGCCCTTAGAATAGCAGAAGAAGGGGTTAATCCGGATTTAATTGATAAGGTTTTTCTTGAAACTTTTTATTCAGAACAAATAAAAGTAAAATTAAAAAGTGCGCAAAAACAGTTTGAAGCCGCCCCAAAGCTTGCTTTTTTTAATGACGAGACTGCTCTTTATAAAAAAATCTCTAATTGCGATGAAAAAATAAAAAAAGCTAGCACTGACGATGAAAAAGGAAAAATACTTTCAAAGAAGAAAGAGCTTACAGAAGAAGTAATTGGTAAGTTAAATCAAAAGATTCTCTATGGGACCATTCTTGAAAATCATACACCTCTGGGGACATTCTTTAAAGTTCCAGCCTCCGTAGGAAAATTAAAATTAAAAGCAAAATCACAGCTTGAAAAATTAAAAAAATCTCTCTTGAATCTTAAATCAGATTTTTCCATTGAACCTTATGATTTTTTTAGCTCAAATAATTCCAATGCCAGCAGCACAACATCTGAAGAAGAAATAAGCAACAGACTTAAGGGAGCATATATAACCATTGCTCAGGAGATATATAATGAAGGGCTTGGCACTATACAGGACATAGAAATTGCATGCAAACAAGGCTTTTACTGGAATACTGGACCATTTGAACTAATTTTAGAACTCGGAAAAGAAAAAACTACAGAACTTACAAAACTTGCTAATAAAAATTTAAACGGAAACCAGAAAACAGGAATCTCAAAACTAGGATTTGTAATTGATTTAAAAGATTCTGATATTTCTGGAGTTCAAACATATAAACAGGATGGCATTGGAAATATTGTTTTAGGTAAACTGCACATTCAATACTTACAAATGATGCAAAACTCTTTAAGCATAGAGATGTTAACAGGAATCAGGGATGCAATTAAAGCATTTGAAAAAGATTCAGATATTAAATCTATATTTATTTCAAGCCAGGGCGGCGGTTCATTTAGTGCAGGTGCAAATCTTGACTATGTAAATAAAATAAACTGGGATCCTGAAAAAACTACCGATTATGTTCAGTTTGGTAAGTCCATAATAATGAACGATATAGCAAAATGTTCAAAACCTACTGTTGCTATTTTAGATGGTCTTGCTCTTGGCGGAGGAGCTGAGCTTATTTCTGCCTGTGATTACAGAATTGCTTCATTTAATGCAGGTGTTTCTTTCCCCGAGGTAAACCTGGTTCATATCTTTCCTGCATGGGGAGGAACAGAAACATTTCCAAAAATTGCAGGAAAAAAATTAGCTCTTGCATTAATGGCTCCACCGATTAAAAAAGGACTGGTTATTTTAGGTGCTGAAGATGCTCATGAAGTTGGATTTTTTGACAAACTGGTTTTACAAAGCGATATTCCTCATATAAAAGCAGCACTCATTGAAAATAAAGTAGAAGGAATAAATATATATTCTAAGCCAGCAAAGAAAGAAAATTATGATAAAGATGATTACTCGGTTGAGATTGTAAAAAAATACCACCTAAAAAAATTAAAGCAGCCAAAATTTAGGCTATTTTCAAGAAATGCAGCTAATCTAACCAGAAAACTAATAAATAATCCCTCATATGTTCCTAGCGATAAAGAGCTAAAAAATGTATTAAAATCCGGAAAATTGAATGCCAAGGTTTTTATTGGAATTAAATTATGGTTTGCTAAATCAAAATTTGCCAGTTTTTTGAGTTAGCTTGTAAGATTTAAATTACATTTTATTATCATGCCAGCATTTTAGTGTAGAATAGCTCTTAATAGGAATTAATTAACAGCAAGATGATAGAACTTACCGGTTCAACGGGAAAACTAAGTGTTTTTTCAGGTGCTACTACAGGTGCAGTACCCAAAAGCAGAATTTCTGTTCTTAGAAATCCACATCAAGCCGGTGATCATAAACATGAAATAGACAGTGACTTAGAAGCATTAATTAAACAAAATATAGAATGCAATCACAGCAATTGGAGAAGCCTTACTTTACAGATAAGAACTTTTGTAAATTCTCTTTCAACAGAAAATCAGAAAAAGTTTTTAAAAATAGTTAAAGCACTTAGCCTGGACAAAAAGAAACATTTGTTTGTCGGCGAAATTTGGTCTGGCGGCGGAATGAAAGCAATTGCTGGAAGCGGAATAGGTCTAGTTTTAACATATGTAAAACTTCTGGCTGGTTTAAATTACAGCAAATATATTGCAAATTCTGCCGGGGCTTTTCAGGCTGCAGGCAGAGCCTTTGGTTGTAGCGGTTCTCAAAGTTTAAATGCCACCATAGAAGCACCATTTGGAAGCTTTTGTAAAAGTCGTTCTAATCTTGAAGCCTGGGCAAATAGTTTAATGTGTGAGGCTTTTGAAGCATCTACAGGCAGAGGAGTCAGTGAGATAAAAGGAAAGCACCTAAAAGAAACAGGTTCTACATTTGATGTGGTTGTTGGAGAACCAACTACAGAAAGATTTCCACACCGACTTTTTTCTCCCGATATTTATCTAACGTTAAGCGAGCTTGAAGAAAGACTTGGTATAAATGTTGACGAGCTCTCTTTAAAAACAGTTTTAGGTGCTGCGACTAATTTACCCGGATTAATTTTTGATCTTTTTGATCCGACATTTGGGAATTGTTACATTGAAGACCGTTCAGGAAATAGACATTTCTTTTTTGATGCTGGTTCAAATCCAATCCTCCGTACTCCTCTTAATCTAATGGAAGAACAAATAGAAAGATACAGAAGGGGTGAAACTGACTTTCCTAAGATTTACTTTGTAATGGATTATAGCGACGTAACAAGAACAGATATAAAAAAGCTAAAAAAAGAAGGTGGTGTTCGGAAAAGCAAAGTAAAAGTAGATATTGATTTTATTGTTAATTCAATACTTAAAGGAATGGACTATTATGATTGGGCTCTGGGAAATAATATAAATCCAAGACTTAGAAAACTGGGTATATCTAGAACTTATCTTGCAGCAAATTGTGCAGCAATAAATCCGCTTAATAGAGAAATTGCAGTAATTAAAACAGGAGGGCTTAATGCAGCTCCGGAAGATGTAAGAGAGACAGTTATCGGTGCTTCTATTCCACTAAGTGATTATAAAGATGTTGATAATTCAGTTATTGATCAGTTCTTTAGAAATCTTGTAGATGAAGAATTCGTTTCTTCAAACGGAGAAAGAGGTTTAAGTCCTTATGAACTAATTAAACATGATATAGATAAAGCAATTGGAAAAAATCAAAATCCTGAATCAGTAAATGATTCACAAGCCAGATCGACTTGGAGTATACGGTCGCTTCTTCAGAAATCCAGAGCTGCTGCTGCAATGTAGGAATGTAGGAATGTAAAAATGTAGAAAAATAAAAACAGATAAACTAATTAAAGCTTACCTGTTTTTTTATGTTTAATAAGTTTATATTAAAGATCGCAAGGTCTGACAGTGCTTCTGCCATTTTCTTTGCAACGACTCATTGCACATTTAAGCATTTCTTCTACTTTTGAAGAAAGTGCTTCAACCAAGTCGCCGTCAGATCTTAAATCTGAATCTTTAATAAAATCTTTGACTTTTGAACCAACTACTAATGTTTCTTTACCCATAAGTATCTCCTTTTTACTTGAACTAATTCCTTCCTAAGGAACCTTACTACAAAGAAATATATTACCTATAATATGTCAAATTTGCTAGTATTCTTTATTAAAAAGCTAAAATAAGCCAAATTCATAAATACAGAAATTTATGAGAATTTGCTAAATTTATTGGAAATTTCACCTAAAATCAAATAATTGTTGGAAAATGAAAGTGCTAGTAGTCGATATAAAAAATGGATATAAAAAAACTAACGGAAGAAGAGATTAAACTTAACCTAAGTAAAGTTAATGACTGGAAAATTGAGAACGGAAAGCTCCATAAGCTTTTTAAGTTTAAAAACTTTAACGAAGCTATTTCATTTATAGTAGGTGTCTCAATGATATGTGAAAAAATGAATCATCATCCTGAATGGTCAAATGTCTATGGAAACGTAGATGTAAAATTAGTTACTCATAAAGTAGCCGGAATTACTGAGCTGGATTTCCAGCTGGCAGAAAAGATGGATGACATTGCGAGGAGGAACGTAGTGACGACGAAGCAATCCCGATCTACTTTACGATAATCGATCGGGATTGCTTCGCCTCATTTCATTCAGCTCGCAATAACATGCACAATAACTACATAAAAATGTTCACTTTTTAATCCTGTTATTAATTTTTCTATTAGATCTTTTTTATCTTTTACATTTGCTTCCTGAATATAATTTACATCAATTGATTCCAGAATCCTTCCTATGGATAATTCTTTAATCTCAGATTTTATTTTCATACCCAGATGGGGTTGCTTTCCAGTAGAAACCGCTCCCTGATTATCTACAACTAACATAAGAATAGGATGATCTTTAGAAGCTGCTTCACATATACCAGGAAATGCACTATGAAAAAAATCTGAATCACCTACATATGCAATTCCTTTAAAGGGGACTTTGGTTCCTGTCCTTTGATAAGCTTCAATCCCGCCCGAAAGATATGAAACTGAACAACCCATAGTAGTTTCCATATGCAGGAGATCATTAATAGCGGGTGTCTCCGGCACTCTGGATGACTGACCTGCATCTCCGCAATAAAGAGGTCTGCATCCTACAGTTTTTACAGCTTCTCTTAAACATTCAAGCATGATTTTAAAACTATCTTTTTCATCAAATGCAGGAGCACGTGCTATTTGTTTATGTTTTGGAAATGTACCAGGATATTTATTATTTTTTAAGGCATTTACTGAGATTTTTAAATCCTCATCCCTGAGCTCTCCTACTTTCCTTACAAAACCATTTAATTTTCCAAGTATTGGATTTACATAGGCATTTCGCTGAGCACAGTCCCTTACAAGAAGCTCAAGCAGTGGCTCACCCTGATCAACCACAAGCACTCTGTCTTTATCTTTTATAAAATCAATTATTGTTTTTTCAGGAAGAGGATAAAGTGTAACTAATTTTAATAAACTTATCTCATCTATTAAATGTTCATTTTCAAGCTGAGTAGCAGGAAATCCTGAAGCAATAATTCCAAGTTTTCCTTTTCCTTTAATTACATTTAATCCTGATTCTTCAAAAGCTGACATTATTTGTTTTTGTTTAAGAGCAAGCTCTTCCCGATCTTCTTCAACAGTTGCAAAAATTGATTTCCATTTATCTTTTGCATCAAAAGGGATATCTATAATATCTCCGGCAAATGGGAGTTTATAAGAATTAAAATCATTTTTTTGTGGATCATATTTCTCAGCAATTGCTCTACCGGTAGTTCTGACAAAAAACGGCAATCTAAAAATTTCAGAAAACTCATATGCAGAAACTAGAGAATAAAAAGCACTGTATGGATCATTAGGTTCAAGGATTGGCAAGCCTGCATTAAAATAAAGCCCCCTTGAGTCTTCTTCATTTTGAGAAGCCCATGCTGATGGATCATCACTTATAAAAAACACCAGCCCTCTGTTTATTCCAATATGATTTAAGCAATAAAAATGATCACAGGCTACATTGCTTCCAACATCTTTAAAAATGACAAGCGACCTTTCACATCCAGCGACAGAGCTTCCAAAGCCTTTTGCAGCTGCAACAAACTCATTTGGCAGATAATCCTGAACATCTATTTCCGGATACTTTTTTCTAACACTATCTACAAGATATGTAGCTGGCCTTCCCGGATAGTTATAGACTGCTTTTACATTTGAGACTTTTACTGCATCAGTTAAAGCCTCTATGAGATTTGAATACAAATACTTTCCTACTAAGCCTTCAACTTTATTTAATAATTCCTTTGCCATTATTTCTTCTTGTAACGGTGTTCAGATTTTACCGAGTCTATTATATAATTTGGGAATAAAATCCATACGATGTGTATATACGTCCAGATTTAGGGCTTACAAGTCTCTTATAATAGTTATTAATTATATAAATAACATATTTAATCTCAATATTTTATGCCTGATATTTCAGTAACTTTAAACCCCGCTTCAACTGCTTTTACTTCCCAGGCAGTAAACCTTAGTTTGTGGCAAAAAGCAAAAAGTTTTGCAAAAATTATTGACTCAAGAGAATCTACATATAGAACTGCACTTGATTTAACTGGCTGGGATATTCCAGCAATGGGAGCAGCAGTATTCAGAAACTTCTGGAACTTTGTTGAAACAACTTTTGAATGTGCAATGGGATCTATAGGTGTTGTTGTAGCACCTAAAATAACTTCATTTGTCGGTTCAATAGTTAGCAAATTTATTTTTACAGCAGATGAACAAAAAGACTACATGCATTATTTATCATTTAAAATGAGCGATCTTGAAGATAACAAAAAAATGGAAGATGGAAAGGCTGAGATTTTAAAGCATGAGCCTAAAGATAAAAGAAGAATCAGCAATCTTTATCGAGAGCTGGGAAACATAGCTAAGACAGAAAAATATGAACAGGGTGCACTAGATATTGAAGATTTCTGCAAAAGATTTACAGCAAGCGATGAAATAAGAGAAAAAGTATACAAATTAAAAAGAGCAACTATACTTGCAGAAAGCTTTCTTGAAGGCGGACTCTGGGGTGGATACGGTTTAATTATGAGAGCCTTTAGAAAATATGTTTTAAGACAGGACAGATTTACAGGCACAATGGGATATTTAAGTGCTGAAGAAAGCAGCAAAATCGGTGAAGCAGGGGAATTGAATTTATTTCAGAAAATAGTTGGAAGTGGATGCATATTTTTATCACCTATTGTAAATGCAGTTATGCTCCATAAAACAAAAAAAGGTGAAGACATCAAGGGAAACAGGTTTTTAGAAATTGCAAATGATCATCTGGATATGACACATGGAGTATTTCCAAAACTTGGACTTTTATTTTCATATACAACTTTACCCAAATGGCTTGGAATATTTATTAGCAGTCAGGGTTGGTTTGAAAGAATTGAGAGACTTATTAAATTTTGTACTATCATTCCTTCGTGGTGGATGGGACACAGAGCTACAAACGGTTTAATTGCAAGCAGATACGACAGGATTTTGTCTGAAAAGTACAATTTTCAAAGAGGAATATTGGTAGAACCAAAACATATAAATCCTGAAAACAAAACAAAAGGATGGTTAGATAAGTTTAACTACTATCTTCCTGAGCCAGCAAGAATACATCATGTTCTCGACACTCTGGAAGATTACGAAAATAAAGAGCTTCAGGCAGCAAATAAAGAAGAAACAAAAGAAGCAGAAATTAGGGCAAAATATAAAGCAATAAGAGAGGAAGCAGAAGATTACCATGCAAAAAGTTTATATGCAGGGTTTGGACTTCATTCATTTTTAATCTGGTCTATCACAATGGGTGTAAACCACCTGACTAAAATATTTGCAACAAAAGCTGCAGGAAAGTAATTTACTTTTTTCCTTTCTCCAGCTCACTCCAGTTATGAACTCTGGTATCCTGAAGCATCATTTTTGAGCCTTCTTCGTTAAGTATGGAATATGCTGACTTAGGTTTATCTTTTATTGTGATAAACAGATTAACTCCAAAAAAGATTAAAAATAATATTAGAAGCAGAAAAAAGCTCTTAAGAACTGTTGAGAGTCCTAAATATTTATTAGCCAGATTTTTAAATGTTTCCATATACATAATTGATTTTAGGTATTATTTTAGCCTTTTAGATATAATTAACAAGGATTTGTAAAAATTGCCAAACACTGATTTCTGATACTCTGACTCTCTAATCCCTAATTCTCTAGTATGGCTGGATAGCTCAGTTGGTAAGAGCAATGGATTCATAACCCATAGGTCGGCAGTTCGAATCTGCCTCCAGCTAATTTAGCCCTTAACGTTTAGCAGTTAGCTATTAGCTTAAAGGGATTTAATCTATAAGCATCTCCTGTAAGTTTTGCAGGGAATATAAGACATAAAAAGGACTTACGCAAAAATGAACTGCGGTATGGTGCCCTGAGCGACGTGTGCCCTTTAGGGCGGGAAAGGAGCGAATGGGTACCATACCCAGTGAACTTTGCGTAAGTCCTGATAAATAGTTCCTGAAGAATAAAATTATTTAAGAACCTGAGATTAAAGTTTAAAGACAATAACAATCATTTGCAAAATTAGCCATATCATATATAATTACTTATTAATAAATAAGAAGGCAGCAAATGAAAACACCTAAGGTAGCTCTAACTACATTAAGTACTGGCTTATGTTTGCCAGAAAACCAATTACCTTCACCTGCAAGCTTAAAAGCACGAGATGAAAGTAGAGTTACAATTCCTGATAAACCTCCTTCATACATTATGAGCAGGGGATTGAAAAGACTAGGTTTTGGTCTAGTTTATTTAGCCATATCAATATTTGGTGGGTTTTCATTATTTAAAACAGGTGCATTTCAGGTAGGTATAAATAAAGCAATAGAAATACTAAAACTTGTTCCAGGAGCAAATAGAAGCATAAGCGAAGAAGATGAAGAGCAAATAGCAAGATTTGATTCTGGTTTTAAGAGCATTGATGGATTTGAGAAATTAGAGGATAGAAATCTCAATAACCTGGATATCAGAAGATATGATTTAAACAAAAACAATATTGCTCTTGATACGGAAGCAGAAATAAATTTGCTCAGAGAAGAGATTTTAGGAAGCGAGGAAAGTACTAAAAATATTACTGGCAGAAAATCCGCTCTTCAATTATTTGATGAGCTTACTAAAGTAAAAAAACTTGTTTGGGGAATTGAGAGAAATTACAAAAACACCATTCAGGCAGGAAGGCCTAACTGCCAGGTAATGGGAGGACTGCAAGCTCACTATCTAACCGAAGAACACTTTCAGAATTTAAAGCATCTTCTAAAAGTTACTGACTATAATTTAAGCGAGGATGATTTTTATATTAATTTTGAGGTCACCCTTGGTAATGAACGTATACCAGTCAGCTATGAAAATGTAGTTCACTGGATGAATCAAAAAGGCATTGCACAATCCAGGGATAAAGAAGGTGCTCTTGCAATTCCAGCTTTAACATATGCAATTGAAAAAATACTGACAGAAAAAAGTGACGGAGTTCCTCCAACATTTCCTATAGCTGCGCCGAATTTACTTACAGGAAAATCACATGTTTTACTGGGAATATCACCATTCACAGTAAACACATTGTCAGATAATCAACTAATTGAAATATTAAAAAATGCTCCTAAAAAACAGGTTTTAGCTGTAAGCTGGGGAAATCTATCAATAAGTGAATGGTGGAATAAATCCAGGGGGGATTTTAAGCTTCTGCCAATTTCATCAGAACAAGAAACAGAATTTAGAGCTTCAGTCATTGAAAAAGCAAATCAAATCAAAGAAAGAATTGAAACAAAAAAATCAGATGGTAATGTTGCATTAAATAATGAGAGTAAAGATAAGGAAACAAATAAACCAAACCCAGAAAACAATTCCAATACAACAAAAGAGATTCAAATATTTACAGCACTTATAGCTTCAGATCATATAAAAAATACTACGCCTGTAGATTCTACAAACCAAACTTCAGATATACCTACCGAGTCATATTCCGATGATTTTCCCAGTAATCATTTATTTGTAGTTAAAGATTTCGATGAGCAGTCCGGCATGGTAACTATTACTGATTCACATGAAAAAAACTATAGACCGCTTACTTTAGATGAATTCCGAGAAAAAGTAGGAGGCATAATAATAGAAACCAAGGATGCTCCTTTATTTAATGCAGAGGAGCTTTTAGGGCTGTATTTTTTAACCTTGCTTTCTTTTTATGCTACTAAAAAAGGATCGTCAATTATGGAGAGAAAAGTTAATTATGGATATACGATGGGTGATTTAATTAAAAGTTATTTTGAAAAAATAAATCCTTTAGTGACTGAAGAAGACAAAAAAGAAGATATTTCAGAAAGAGAAAAAGAATTATATACAGTTCTTACCATTGCCCTTTTAAGAGCTGCGATGAAATACGCAGACATAGACGAACAATTTATAACCTACAGAGCATCTTCAATGGATACAAATAAACTGGCAGATTATTTAGGACTTGGTTATTGGTATACAGAAAATATAGTTGATTTTCTAATTAAAAACAGAAGAGAACATGAGGATATTCCATCATTAGATTTTAATTTAGCCAGAAAAGTTGAAAACGAATTTTTGAAAGCTGCATAATTTTTTCAAGCTCAACAAAAACTCAGACACCGAGTGAAATACACATGGATAGAGTATTTCAAGCATATGTGATTTATATAATTTTTTTTGAAAACTAAAAGTATAATAAATATTTCTTGTAATAGAAGAAATTGCATTTATAATTTATAACTACGATGAAAGCAAATTTAAATAAAAGTTTAGTGGGTAATTTAAGTAGCCATAAAAGTTATAGACTGCCACCGAATACTCAAAACAGAAAAGGTTTACCCATACTTGTAGTAGACGATTCTAAGACCCAGCGAACTTTACATAAAGGATTATTGGAGTCTGCTAATCATGAAGTTACTCTTGCAGTTAATGCTGAAGACGCTTTGCTAAAATTAGCCCATGGGCAATATGCAGCAGTAGTTACAGATCATGACATGGGCGAAGGAAGAAATGGTGTTGAACTTGCCTTTTATGCAAAGCAATTGGGTGGAGGCATACCCGTGGTTTTAGTTTCTTCAAATGGTGCTGCAATACAAGCCGAACTAACTGAACATCATCCTACAATTTTGCCTTTTATTGATTTGATTTTAACCAAAAATGACCCTGCTCAATTGGCTGGTGCGGTTTCAGATTTGATTTCAAGAGTTGCTTAATAGCCCATCGTACATTATTAACTGTTATTATTTCCCAATATTAATCTAACTTGAATAGCCCTAGCCAACTCCCGCCCAATAGCAATCTGTTGTTGATTTTTCTGAATAACAATTGGTCCGCCTGGAAGTTTATTAACTATCCGCACGCATGCACCAGCTTCAATTCCAAATCTTAAGGCATCTTCCATAAGCTTACTTTCACCAATGGAAACTATTTCTAATTCTTGCTTGATTGGTGCAGATTCCAGGTTCACAACAGGAATATATTACTACAAACATTATCCTTCTTTGCTTCTATGCCTCTTGCTTCTTTGCTTCTTCATTTCATCCTTTAGTGTATAATAAGCTTTGTCTTACGCTGGTAAGACAATTTGTTCTGAAAATATCGCGGGGTAGAGCAGTCTGGTAGCTCGTTGGGCTCATAACCCAAAGGTCGGTGGTTCAAATCCACCCTCCGCAATGTACTTTAATGGTTGAAGCCCCCAGAATGAAAGGGGGCTTTTTATTTAGGATACAAAAACACTTAACCATGTTAAGATATTCCTATCTGCGAATATTCGCAGATAGGAATACACATTGAAAAAACTTAGTGAATTTAAAGCAGAATTTTTTAAAGCTCTTGCTAATCCTATAAGGATTCAAATTATTGATGCTCTCAGAGATGGTGAACACACAGTAAATCAACTTCGTGAAATTTTAGACATTGAAGGGCCAAATGTTTCACAACAGCTTGCAATTTTAAGAGCAAACAATCTAGTTAGCACTCGTAAAGAAGGTAGCAGTGTCTATTACTCAATTAAAGATTCAACTATATTTAAGCTTCTTGACACAGCAAAAGTAATATTTAATAACCAACTTGCTGGAATAAGAGACTTATTAAGCAAAATAAATACTAAGAAAACGGGGAGTAAGATTAAAAATGGTATTAGAAACATTATTGCTCAAATATTCGTTCCTTGTATTTGTACTTGGAGCGATTTCTGCATACCTTATATGTATCAGATCTAAAGCCATTTCAATCGTTGCATCAAGTGTTTTTGCAATTATTGCGTCTACCCTTAGCCTGATAAGTTCTATATTTTCACTCACCCATCAACACTCATATATTCTTAGCTATCACCTTGGTTTCCCTATCGGAAAACTTGAACTTGTTATTGACCCTCTCTCGGCTTTCTTTATTTTTATAATCTCACTCCTTGTTATTCCAGTCTCAATTTATTCAATTGGTTACCTTAAAGCAGAGTACCTAGAAAAAAACATTGGTTTATTATGTGCTCTATATCATTTGTTTATTCTTTCAATGCTTCTTGTAGTTTTATCAGGAAATGGCTTTCAGTTTTTAATCTTTTGGGAATTAATGACTTTAATCTCCTTTGCTTTTGTAATTTTTGACATTAAAAGTACTGAATCAAAAAATGCAGGTTTCATTTACCTCTTAATGACACATATTGGCTCAGCATTTCTTCTTCTAACATTTCTTATTTTTGCTAAATATACAGGAAGTTTTTCATTTGTATCTTTTAATGAAGCTTCAAATCTGATGCCTGCTTCATTAAAAGCAATTTTATTTTTATTTATTTTACTCGGCTTTGGTACTAAAGCTGGAATTGTACCTTTGCATATCTGGCTTCCAGAAGCACATCCAGCTGCACCAAGCCACATTTCAGCTCTTATGTCAGGTGTAATGATTAAAACAGGAATATACGGCATCCTAAGATTCATATTTGATTTTTTAAGCCCATTTCCTTCCTGGTGGGGAATATTTGTTCTCTTAATAGGAATCACAACTGCGGTGCTAGGAATAATTTTTGCTTCTTCTGAAGTTGATATTAAACGAATTTTAGCTTACAGCAGTATAGAAAATATTGGTGTAATTTTACTTTCAATTGGTGCTTCTATGATATTTTACAGCTTTGATCAAAAGATTTTAGCTGCTGCTGCTTTAGTAGCTGCCTTATTTCACTCTTTAAATCATGCTCTATTTAAAGGACTTTTATTTACTTGTGCTGGTTCAATTATTTCTGCCACACATACTAGAAACATTGAAAAATTAGGTGGATTAATTAAACTAATGCCAAAAACTGCATTTCTATTCCTTATTGGCTCACTTGCAATTTGTGCATTGCCACTTTTTAACGGGTTTATAAGTGAGTGGTTAACATTTCAGTCGCTTCTAAGATTATACGAACTTAAATCTGATTTTATTAAATTACTTGGTCCAATTACAGCAAGTATTCTTGGTTTTACAGGTGCAGTTTGTGCAGCCGTTTTTGTAAAAACTTTTGCTGGTATTTTTGTTGGAATGCCCAGAACTCATCAAGTAAATCATGCAAAAGAAGTTTCACCTTCTATGAGCTTAGGAAGTAGTTTACTAGGCATTATGTGCTTTCTGATAGGAATTTTTCCATTCTTATTATTTCCTCTACTTAATACTGCTGCATCTTTCACAATTGGGCTTGAAAATATAAACATTCAAAGTGCTGGAAATGTTAATAATAACTTTGTTTCTATATCTCCACTAATAATATTTGTGATTATTCTTCTTAGTTTTTTCTTTATTTATATCTTTTCAAAAATATATGGCTCAAAATTGCCTGTAAGAAAAGAAGAAACCTGGAGCTGTGGGATTGCTCCAAAAGCTGAGTTTGAGCACACACCAACAGGTTTTAGTCAGCCTTTAGGAGTAATATTTTCAGAACTACATACTCCTGAAAGCTTTTATCACAATTATATTTATCTTCCTATAGTTAATGGACTTATAAATCTATCTCATAAAATGAGACCTCTTCAATCAGGAGTATTGCAAATCTATCTTTTATATATTTTTCTTGCATTAATTTTTTGCCTGGTCTGGATTAAATTATGAATCACGATACTTTAAAACATTTGACTTTACTATTAATCCATCTAGGGCTTCTTTTATTGCTTTCACCATTTATACATATCTATATAAAAAAAATTAAAGCAACATTACAAGGGCGTATTGGTCCTCCTGTCTTACAGGGCTATTATGATTTGGCAAAATACTTTCATAAGGAAACAGTAGTTTCAAATCAAACCTCATGGTTATTTTCAATCACACCTTTTATAGTTTTTAGTACAACAATAACAGCCGGCTTACTTATTCCAACCTTTAGCTCAAAAGAATTTATAGTTCCACTTGGAGGAGTAATTCTTTTTATTTATCTTTTTAGCTTAGGTAGATTTTTCATGACAGCAGCAGCATGTGAGCCAGGAAGCAGTTTCTGTAGCATGGCAAGCAGCAGAGAAATAATGTTTGCAACTTTAATTGAACCAGTAATATTACTTCCTTTATTTATTTTTGTGTGCCTGTATGGAACTAACAATATTTTTGAAATAGTAAACCAGCTGTCAAATAAAGGGATCACTTTATACACACCAACATATGTTCTCTCATTAATTGCAATTTTTATAGCAAGCCTGGCTGAGATGTGCAGAGTTCCTTTTGATAATCCAGAAACCCATTATGAGCTAACTATGATTCATGAAGGAATGCTTTTAGAGTACTCCGGTAAACAGCTTGGCATAATGTTTTTATCCAGCTGGCTCAAACAATTAATTATAATTTCCTTAATTGCAAACCTTTTATTTCCCTGGTACACAACACCTGATTTTACCTTAGCCAGCATATCTCTTCTTGGAGTAATTTATCTGCTAAAGGTTTTAGTTGTTAGTACTCTTATTGCATTTATTGAAACCACAGTTGCTAAAGTTAGGTTATTTAGAGTTCGCGATATTCTTATGGCTTCATTTATTATGTCCATAATTGCTCTTGTAATTAGTGTCTATAAGGGGAAGGGTCTAGGAATATGAACTTTCCATTAACTCAATTTATTTCAGTACATAACCTTGAGGGGTTGTCTGGCTATTTGGTTGGAATTGTCCTTTTGATAAGCATTTTAATGTCTGGATGTAGCAGAATTGAAACTATGATTAGGCTTTTTGTTATTCAGTCCCTGAGCCTTGTATTAATAATGCTTATAGCTGGTGTAATAAATCACAATCCAAATATTTTTATTATTTCTACATTTACCTTGTTAAGTAAATGTGTCCTAATTCCAATAATATTAAAGTTTGTTTTGAAACAAATTCAAATAAATAGAGAAATAGAAACCTATATTAGCTTGCCAGTTTCAATGCTTATAAATTGTGCTGTTGCTGTTTTAATATTTGAAACTATTCCAACCATTGGAATAGAAAAAGAACTGCATGTACTATCAAGTGGATTGCTTGCTACTTCTATTTCTGTAATTTTAATTGGGCTTTTTATTATGATGACAAGAAAAAAAGCAATAGTTCAGATCATTGGTCTTTATGTCATGGAAAACGGTATTTTTGCTTTAACGATCGACACTATATTTGAAATGCCACATGTAGTGGAGATGGGAATATTACTAGACCTCTTAATTGGAGCACTTGTAATGGGTATTTGGGTGTACAGAATAAAGCAATCCTTTGAAACCATAAATGTAGAGGAGCTAACAAGTCTTAGAGGGTAAATATGGTAACAAAAATAATCTTGCTTTATAGTATCCCAGCTCTTGCAACGTTTTCAGCTTTGCTGCCAAGAAATAGAAACATTATTGGTTTAGTGCAAACCTTTTGGATGATTTGTTTATTTATAGTAGGACTTTTTGTTATTAATGACATATTAGGTTTTGGTTCTATAAATATATTAAATAATTTTATTTATCTTGATGCCCTAAGTGGATTAATGATTTTTTTAATTACTCTGATTAGTACCATAGTTTCTATTTATTCAATTGGTTATATGACAAATGAAATTGAGAAAATAAATAATATATGGAAATTTAAAAAATATTATTTACTACTAAACGCTTTTATTCTCTCAATGCTCTTAACTGTAACAGCAAACAGCATTGGGGTTTTATGGATTGCTATAGAACTGACTACTTTGGTTTCTGCTTTTTTAGTCGGTTATTATAATAAGGAATCTTCTGTAGAAGCTGCATGGAAATATATTATTCTTTGTACCGTAGGCATTGCATTTGCAATGATAGGTATTATTCTTGCCTACTACGGCGTTACTCATGCAGGAGGAATAAAATCTACAGGATTAAACTGGGATTATTTAATTACTATTGGTCATAAACTTGACCCAGATTTGATGAAAGTAGCATTTATTTTTATACTTATTGGTCTTGGAACCAAAGCAGGTCTTGCTCCAATGCATACATGGCTTCCAGATGCACATAGCGAAGCACCTACACCTGCAAGTGCACTTCTTTCTGGTGTGCTAATTAAATGTGGCATTTATGGAATTATCAGATTTGCAATCATAACTAATCTCTCTGTAGGAAATAATTTCACAAATAAATTGATTTTAGTTTTTGGACTTTTATCAATTGCTATCTCGACTATATTTATAATTACACAAAAAAACATAAAAAGGCTTCTTGCCTATTCAAGCTTAGAACATATTGGAATTATTGCCTGTGGAATTGGATTTGCAAATCCTTTAGCTATTTTTGGTGCACTTTTTCACATGATAAATCATGCAATGACAAAGTCTCTAATGTTCTTTACTTCAGGAAATCTCATATTAAAATTTCGCACAAAAGATATGGAGCATATTAAAGGTGTTCTTCAAATCATGCCCGTAAGTGGAGTTGTGTTAGTAGTAGGTGGTCTTGCACTTGCTGGTTCACCTCCATTTTCAATATTTATAAGCGAGTTTTATGTTTTAAGTGGAGGAATTGAAAGCAACAACTGGATTGCCAGCACATTATTTCTTTTATTTTTACTAATTGCTTTTGGTGGCTTAAGTTACCACTTTTTACAAATGACAATAGGTCCTACTACTGAAAGTAGCATTACACTGACTAAAAGTGAAATAAACAAATCAAGCATTATAAGCCTAGTCTTACCATTAGTGTTTATTTGCATATTAGGTATCTGGATACCAAATCCTCTTTTAAAGCTATTAAATGAAGCAACAAAAATAGTAACGGCAGGGCATACAATATGAAAGATTTAACTAAACTTATTGAAAATCTGCTTAAAGAACATACTCTTAAATATAAGCTTATAACTCCAAATCATTTTGAATTTATAATTGACAAAAATCATTTGCCAATTGTTTCTGAACTTATAATAAAAGACCCAAGCCTGAATGCTTCATTAGTAACTATTACTGCAACTGACAATAGAGAACGTGATGAAAATTATGAGATTCATGTTTTATTTTCACTTAAAAAAGTTAATCGCCTAATAACTTTAAAGGCACCTTTAAGTAAATTAAATCCATCATATCCTGCAATTACCAGTAAAATTCCACATGCAAGTTGGTATGAAAGAGAGATTCATGATTTGTTTGGCATAGTACCTGAAGGAATTGATCTTTATCCTTTACTGCTCCACAGAGATTGGCATCCTAGCAAGAACTTTCCTTTAAGGAAGGATTTTCCAAAAGATAAGCAGCTTCCGATTACAGATCAGGAATTAGAATTTGATTTTCCTCATGGAGAAGGATTACATCAAATAGCAGTTGGACCAATTCATGCTGGGATTATTGAGCCAGGGCATCTTAGATTTTGTGCATTAGGAGAAGAAATCCACAAGTTTGATGTTCAACTTTTTTATACACACAAGGGCATTGAAAAAATGGCTGAGGGTAAAACTATCAATGAGGCTTTGACCCTTGCAGAAAACATCTGTGGCATGTGTTCTTATAGCCATTCAACTGCTTTTTGCATAGCAATTGAATCTCTGGGAGATATCTCAATACCTCCTAGAGCTATGTTTATAAGAACCATTTGTCTTGAAATGGAAAGGCTTGCAAGCCATATGTCTGACCTCTCAGCTATTTGTTCAGCTGGCGGTTTTAGTTTTGCTTCAGTACATACAGCAAGAGTAAGAGAGCTTATTATGAGACAAATTCATAAGCTAACAGGACACCGCTTTTTCAGAGGTTTGAATGCTGTCGGAGGACTACAAAAAGATATCTCTAATAAATATTTTGATGAACTTCTGTCAGGACTTGGTTTATTTGAAAATGACTTCAATGATTTAGCAAAACTAATTTTAAATATAGACAGCCTGTTAGACCGTTTAGAATTAACAGGCTTTTTATCAAAAGAAAAGGCTTTATCTTTAGGACTTGTAGGACCAAGTGCTCGGGGTTCAAATATTGACACTGATGTTAGACGTGATAATCCTTATCTGGCTTATAAAAAGTATCAAGTAAATGTACCAATGTATGAGACCTGTGATGCATTAGCCAGAACAAAAGTAAGAATTGATGAAGTAAATGAATCTTTAAAATTAATTAAAAATCTGATTAGGGATTTGCCTTCTGGAGAAATTATTGAAAAGGTAAAATCCTTTTTACATTACAGTCCTGGAATTGGAATGATGGAATCTCCAAAAGGAGAATTAGTCCACTGGATAATGCTGGATAAAGAAAATAAAATTTCTAGGTATCATGTAAGAAGTGCTTCGTATATAAATTGGAAAGGAGTAGTACAAGCAACGATGGGTGAAGGTAGCTTGAAAAACATTGTTCCAGATGGACCTTTGGTAAATAAAAGCTTTAACCTGTGTTATTCATGTGTTGATAAATAAAATTTATGTTTGATTTATTAAAAATCTGCCTTACAAAAGGAAACACAGTAGAAAGAGAAGCTGGATTTGAAAAATTAGATATTGATTTTTTCAAGAAAGATTTATCCAGAATCAATAAATTAGACTTTAAAACAAGACATTCATTAAGTAAATCACTAATGGTGAGGCATCTGGATACAGGCTCCTGTAATGCAGAAGAAGCTGAACTCATTGCATTATCTAACCCCATATATGACATCTCAAGATTTGGAATTGAGTTTACTCCTTCCCCACGTCATGCAGATGTCCTGGCTATTACTGGACCAGTTACAAGACATCTTAAAACTGCCATGGAAAGAACTTATAAAGCAACTCCAGATCCAAAGATAGTTATTGCAATTGGTGATGGTGCATGTAATGGTTCAATCTACGAAAAAACATATGCCTGTTTAGGAAGAGTGGATCAGTTTATTCCCGTTGACTTATATATTCCTGGTAATCCACCTACACCAGAAGAAATATTAAAAGGGTTTTTGGTTTGTAAAATACTTTTATCTAAAAAGAAGTACCAAAACTTGTAAGAGCCAAGCCATATAAATTAAACTAATACTAGGTTATGATGTCTAATATCCCAAATAATGTCCTCAATCAGCATAGTATCCTGTCGCCCTCCGCAATTTAACTGCAATGTACTTGAACGTAAAATGTTAAAAGCCTCACTTTGGTGAGGCTTTTTTGCTTATTTCATGTCAATGATAAAATAAAAACATCAAATATATCCCATGAAAAAAGAGAGTATTACAAAATTAAATAAAAGTTTTGAAGAAGCAGCTTATCAAGAAGATGGAGTTGAATACTGGCTTGCAAGGGAACTTCAAATTCTCCTTGACTATACAGAATGGCGTAATTTCCTCCAAGTAATAGATAAAGCTAAAGTAACTTGCAAAACCTCTGGTCAAGAGGTCGGACATCATTTTGTTGACGTCAACAAAATGATAGATTTAGGAAATGCTGCCTCTAGAGAAATAGATGACATGATGTTAACCAGATATGCATGTTATTTAATAGCTCAAAATGGTGATCCCAGAAAAGAACAGATTGCATTTGCACAAAGTTATTTTGCTATTCAAACACGTAAGCAAGAAATATTAGAAAAAAGAATTGAGTTAGTAGAGCGTTTACAGGCACGAGAAAAACTTATAGCTACTGAAAGTGAATTATCTAGAACCATTTATGAAAAAGGAGTTGATGGTCAAGGTTTTGGACGAATAAGAAGCAAAGGTGATCAAGCATTATTTGGCGGAAATACTACGTTACAAATGAAGAAAAAACTAGGGATTCCTGAAAAAAGACCACTTGCTGATTTTCTTCCAACAATAACAATAAAGGCTAAAGATCTTGCAACTGAAATCACAAACTTTAATGTTAAAAAAGCAGATATTAAAGGTGAAGATCAAATAACTGGAGAACATATTAAAAACAATCAAGATGTTAGAAACTTATTAGGTAGGCAAAAGTGGTATCATCCCTGAAAACTTACCACCTGAAGAAGATCTTAAAAAATTAGAACGTAGGGTTAAAACAGATGATAAAAGAATACCTAGCAATACTAAAACACTTAAAGGTAAGAAAAATAACAAATAAGACAGACTAACTCTACCCAGCAATTCTATAATCCCTAATCTTATGCGTCCAGGTCAAATGCCGTCCTCCGCAAATTCATTTATGGGATTTCAGACAAGCTGAAATCTCTCTATTTTAAAAGTAACGTTTGATCGGACCCACCGAATAAATCGGATGGGTCCTTTTTATTGCAAGTAAGTTATAAATATCTAAAGCCTCAGAGCAATCTAAGGCTTTTTTGTTTAGTTTGTCTTTTCCCGTCCAAGTGGATAGCGGATCACAGTAGCCTTCTACAATTAAACTTTTGAACTTTCAAAATTAAGTTTCAGGATTTTTATTAGTGCGAATGTTAAATGCAAAATCACCGGACCTAGAAACAGTCCAAGAGGTCCCATTAATAGTACCCCTCCAAATACACTAAAAAACGTAATTAAAGGATGTAATTTAATATGTTCTCCTATCACAAAAGAACGAATTAAATTATCTACTAATCCTATGACAACAACACCCCATAGAATAAGCATAATTCCTTTTATATACATGCCTTTAAAAATAAGAATTAATGCAGCAGGCAGCCAAACAAATGGAGTTCCTACAAAAGGAACCATACTAAGTATGACCATTACTAACCACCAAAAAAGCGGAGAGGGAAGTCCTAGGATAAAAAAAGCAATTCCCCCTAGTGTGCCTTGTACTATACCGATAATAAATGCAAGATTAACAGTAAGATGAGCAGTATCAACAGTATTCCTAATAAGTTCAGTCGCTTGCTTATCGTCCAGCGGAATCAATGCCTTTGCTGCAGACATTAACTTCGATGAATCCTTTAATAAGAAAAAAAAAGTTAAAAATGCGATAAATGTCTGAATTGTTATTTTTATAATGTTTTCAATTAAATACAATCCTCTGTTAATTAAATATCCAAATGCCTGTTCGGTTTTATTAACAAGAAAACTCTCGAAATCTTTATTTGTTAATATTACATAATTTTTCAAAAGATCAGTTATCTGACCAGAAGCTGATTTATTATTATCAAATAAATGATTTTTTTCTAACTGTACATGCAGTTTCTGAGAAAAAGATATTCCATCATCAATAGCTCTTGAAATAACAAATACCATAGGTATAATAACCAGAAAAATTACAATTAAACATGAAATTAATGCGGAAAGAGAAGGACTGTTAGATATTTTTAAAATTCTTTTGTATATAGGATTAGCAAAAATCGCTAAAAGACATCCCCATAAAATGGGGTGTATAAAAGGAAGAAACAATGCAAATGAAATAAATAAAGTCATTACGATTATTGCTAAAAGTAATATCATTTTTATATTTTCATATTTCATTTTTTATTTAACCTTTTCTAGGTCTAAAAGTCTAAAATTCTAGATGCATTTATATGAGTATAACTTTTATAACCCGACTTTCCTGACTTATTCCCAAGATCTAAACCATTATTAATATAGAGCCTTCGAAAGTCAGGGTTACAATTAATTCTAATGAGAAAAAAGAATAATCAATCTGTACCTAAGCTAACAGAAAGCACCTGCAAATATTTTCTAAAGGATTTTGATTTTTTATTCAACTCTATAAAATATTTTCTTAGCAAGAACAAGCACACAAATAAATCTGAGACTCATTCAATCACAGCAAGCAAAATATTAAGGCATATTTTATTTTTTTACTTTTTACATTCTGCAAATAAAAACACTACTACTATAAGAGAGTTATATAATAAAGCAATTTTAAACAATAAGAACTTTTATAAGGATTATTTATTACCGTTGATTGAAGATTTTACAGATGAAGCACTTAAAGATTTATACCTAGAATTACCTAATGACTTATTATCAGCTAAAGACGGGAAGGGCATACTCGATTTATTTGATAATTTCAGCTATTCACTGGAAGAAAATACAGAAGACTCTTTAACTCCACAAATCATCGAAGATCTGTATCAAAAATGTCTTGAAGATGCTAATTGCAAGACTAGTGGCACTTATTACACTCCAAAAAAAATTGTTAAGTATATGTGCCGCCAATCTCTACATTATTATTTTAAAAACAAAGAGTCTTTTGATTCAAAAGAATCTTTACTTAAAAATATTAAAATTTACGATCCTGCCTGCGGCTCAGGAAGATTTCTCACAGGCATGGTTAATGAAATAGTAGATTTATTGAATAAAGAAAAGGATAAAAAAATATCTGACTTTATAATTCATTTAATAGAAAACTCTCTTTACGGAAGCGACCTGGATAAAGAATCTGTTGAAAACACTAAACTACAACTGTTTTTAATCCTAATAAAACATTCACCACTGTTTAAGCTAAATAAATTTAGAACTCTTAAGTTTAACCTAAAAACAGAAAATTCCATTTTAAATAATAAAGGCATGGAGAAATTTGACATTGTAATAGGAAATCCGCCCTATGTAAGAATAAGCAGCATTGATAAAAAATATGATCTCTTAATTAGAGAAAATTATGAAACTGTATTTGGACATTATGACACTTACATTCCATTTATAGAACATGGAATTAAATCCTTAAATACAAATGGAATCATGGCATATATAACACCGAATAAATATCTAACTAAAAGATACGCAAACAAACTAAGACCATTTATCCTAGAAGAAGTTGAAATCCTTGAATTAATAGATACTTCACAGACCAAAACTTTTGACAATGCAGCCGCATATCCTGTAATTTCAATATTCTCAAAGAAAAAAAATAAAACTAAAATCAAAATAGCCATTCTAGACAATTCATCTTTTCATGAATATTTTCAATTTCAATCCGAGAACAACTCCTTAGTTCATTTCTTAGATAAGGATGACTTCATAAAAAACACGAATTATACATTTGATATTTTTATAGACAAAAACACTAAGGAACTATTTGAAAAAATATCAAGCAACTCTAAAGAACTAGGCAATTATTCAAGGATACTTACAGGAACACCCGCTATAAAAAAATATTACGAGTGGAAAAAACTATTCTTTAGTGAGACAAAGTCTGAAAAAGATAATTCATTAAAATTTATAAATGTTTCAAATATTAAACCTTATTTTATTGAATGGGGCAAAAATATCAGAGCGGTTGGCAAGACTTTTGATTATCCAAGGATAACGTACGATGAAAACTTAATAGGAAAAAACAAATGGAATGTCTTTAAGCAAAAAAAGATAGTAATTAAAGGAAATGCAAAAAAACTAACTGCTGCTTTTGATGACGAAGGATTTGCGAATTTATCTTTATATGCAGTTATGTTTAATGAAGAGCATAATGATGAAATAAAGACCTTATATCACCTGGGACTCTTAAACTCAAAACTCTTAAATTACTGGTATTGTAAGAAATTTGCATCATCAAATCTCTCAGGCAATTACATAAGCTTTAATGGTATTTATTTAAATCAATTACCTATTAAAGATGCTTCAGGAAAACAAAAAAATGAGATTGCAAAGACAGCAAAAGATATATTGACTTTTACTTCAGACACAGAATATCTTCAAAATAAAGCAAAACAATTAAAAGTAAATTTGTTGCAGCATGAAATGGATAACTTGATTTATAAATTATATGGTCTTTCTAAAGATGATATTGAACTGATTGAAAATGAAATTGAAAACCCTGGATAATTCTTATATTTTAAGGTATAATTTAAGTACTTCGATATTAATAAGACAGGACTTACACAAAGTTCACTGGGTATGGTACCCATTCGCTCCTTTCCCGCCCTAAAGGGCACACGTCGCTCAGGGCACCATACCGCAGTTCATTTTTGCGTAAGTCCTTTAAGAGTCTACTGAAAAAGTCACTTTTTCAGTGAGGAATTAATTAAATAACTTTATGTACAAGGAGGTACAATGATTTTTACCGTGAAATCAGTAAATAATTTTAAAGAGTTCAAAAATATCATAAAGAAAGAGTTTTTTGCACATCCCGTTATAGTTAATAATCCTTACACAAAATGGTTTAAGGAGGGAAATGCAAACACTGAACAGATAAAAGATTTAATTCTTCAGTTTTCTGTTTTTTCAAATCATTTTATAGTCGTTCAGGCAAAAAGAATGGTAAATGCAAATACCCTGGAAGGTGAAGAAAGTGCCCGTGCAATTCTCCTTAATGAGTGTGGGGTAGGGATGGACGTACAAAGTGGAAGTATTGAAGGCAAAAGATTTACCACCTCAAATGCACATATTAACTGGCTGCGAAAAATAGCAGACTTAATAGACATTGACCCGAAAATATTAGGCAGATGGGAAATCGGCACTAATGCCACACATGAATTCCTTGAAGGTTTAGATAAAACATATGGCAGCCATGATGGCCAAATAGGCTCAGGAGCTAGCTTTGCTATTGAAACATGGGCTGCATACGGTATTGGTAAAAGTAAAGAAGAAGAATTAAATAACTTCTGGAAAGAACTTATTCTTGGCTTAGAAATATATAATCAAAAAAATAGGATTCCAAAAAATCTTACACCCCTGCCTACTGGCTTCTTTCAATATCACTTTGAAACTGAATCAGGTCATGAACTAAATGTATGGCAAGAGCTGGAACAGACATATACCCAGCCGGATTTTAACGAAAGTAAATATCTAAAAGCTGGTAAAACTGCACTAGATTCTATCTATACTTTCTGGCTGGGACTGGATGAAACCAGGAAAAAATTATAAAAGGCACCAATTTTTGTCATTGCGAACCCGCTTAGGCGGGTGAAGCAATCTCACCCTGCAATGACAATATAACTATTTTATTGCGATTTTACTTTTCGTATAATCTAACATAAGCTTTTCAGCTTTATTAATATCTTCTTCTTCTATTTCCCATACATTTTTAGTTTCGAATTTTAAATAAAGCTCCTCAAACAATTCTTGATTAATAAATGGAACTACTTTTTTTGTCTGATATTCACGTTCTTTTTCACCATATAAACCAAGAAATGTCGTATCTCTAAACCAGGATTGCCTGTTATGTTCTTCTAGTTTCTTTAATAATAAATCGCTGGGATTCCTCTGAACAAATTCAAAAAACAACCCGCTGGGTTTTTCGCCGGGCAAATACCACTCACCGCTAAATACTTGAATTACATCTTCATCCTTATCTTTTAAAATAGGAGTAATAAAGTTAACCCCTCTATTAATTGCATATTTATGAAAAGACAATAAATCATTTGTTCTTAATGCGATATGCTGCCAATGAGCACTGGCAACATGTGTTTTTAACATTTCTCTTACATGTGAGGGCTGAGATTCAGGCTCTGAAGGCTGTACTACTGCAATTATTGTATTTCTAAGAACCTCACTTTCTTCAAAATTAGCTCCAATTTTTACAGCATATGTCATGGATCTTTCACCGGTACCTGTAATCCATTCTTTTTTCTTTTCATAAATAACATCGCTCTTAGAGACACCAAAAATTATTCTGAAAATAATGTAAACCATGTTATACATCCTTGGGTCTACAAGAAGAGTCATATGATCTACCTGAAAGTTTAAAAATGGGTGATTTTTATTTGGCATTTATTTACCACTAGCCTTATACCAACTTAATGGGTATTCTTTATCACGGTATTTATAACCCAGATCAGTAATGCTTAAGCTTTCAAAAAAAGTATCTAGCATCACTGCTAATCTATTGCTGATTTTTCCCCGTACCTTCATAGAATCGTTTGCAGCATTACCATGTGGGCTGTGAGGAATAGAACCCGGATGAAAAGTAATAGAACCTTCTTTTATAAGTCCTTCCCTGGCTCCATAGTTTGCATTTGCAAAAAACATTACCTCATCAGAATCAACATTTGAATGTGCATAAGGAGCAGGGATGTCTTTTAGATGCCATCCTTCCATCTGCGACACAAAAGAACAAAGTGAAAACCCATTATATGGAACATTCCCTGACTGGAAAGTCTGGTGAACTGGCGGTGCCGTATGAATTTCCCTGGCAATTCCATGATGATCTTTAATATTAAAGGCAAACGGATAAACCGCTCCTTCCCAACCGGCAAGATCAAAAGGATGATGATCTATGGTAAGTCTAGTTATACATCCGCCTGAGTGCTTTACAAGAATACTATACTCTCCTTTTTTATCTTCCGGAAGTTGGAATTCCGGCGCTTCGATTTCAGTTTCAACAACTGGAGCCATTAAGGTAGCCTGAGCTGCACTATTCATATAATGCGGAGGAAATGTAATTGGGTAAGATGATTCAAAAATTAAAAAGTAAGCATTTTTAGAACTTAGTTCAATTTGATATGTGGTGCCTTTAGGAATAACGATATAAAGATTTTTTTCAATTTTAAGATTTCCATATTCTGTCTTTAGTGTTCCGCTGCCTTCCTGCACAAAATATATTTCATATTTTTCACCGTTTCTAAAAAACACATTGTCAGGCATTGACTTTTCGGGTTTACTGACTGAAACAATCGTAGAAGCACCAAATAAAAGTGGCTTTCTGCCTTTAACAGCGTCATTTTCATAAGGAATCTCTGACGAAAAAATATGATATGGCTGTAAAATATCGTCATTAGCTGCTTTTAAAAAAAGATTAAAGTCTTCTTTTTGAGGAGGTTTACATTGCTGCGTAGGATAGGACCTTAAATGAAGTTTACGAGTATGTGGACCGCTAAAACCGCATGTTCCATGTATTTCCTCAAGAGCCAGCACTCCGGGAATTTCATAGTGCTCGGTATGAGGTGTTCTTGGAATATTGCCGCGTTTTAAAATCATTCCCATCTTTTATCTTTCGGTACTCCTTTTAGACAAACACACAGCTTTTATTCTTTATTGGGCAAACACATTGATTTGCTCCTACTTTTCATCTTATAATTTAATCCTTTATATTCTTTTGGAGTACCTATTTTATTTTTAAGACTTCCAAGTGCAGACACTTGTAATTCAATTGTATCTCCTGGTTTAAGCCATCTGTCTAAATCCAGCCCACAGCCTTTATAAAAAGTCCCTGAGCCCAGTAAATCTCCCGGATAAATAGTTTCTTCCTGCGATACATAAGAAATCATTAGCGGAAACCCCCAGTATTGATCCTTGAAATGACCACTGGACCATAATTCACCATTTACAAGTATTTTCATTGAAAAATCTTTTCTGGGATCCACCTCATCTTTTGTAACGATACATGGTCCAAAAGCATTTGCAAAATCTTTGCCTTTAGCCGGACCCATTCTTAGTTCCATTTCTTTTTTCTGTATATCCCTGGCTGAAAAATCATTAAAAATCATATAACCAAAAATATATTGTTCAGCATCACTCTCTAAAATATTTATCCCTCGTTTTCTAATCACACATGCTATTTCACATTCAAAATCCAGTCTTCTGGTATATGAAGGCCATGGAATTATGTCTTCTGGACCGTATATTTGTCTGTGATTGCCTTTATAATATGCAGGGATTTCATACCACTGGTCAGGAATATTTTCATTCCTTCGCTTAGCTCCAGCTTTTACATGTTCTTCAAATGCAAAAAAATCTCTTAGTGCGGGTGGATTAGGTAATGGAGCATGTAGTTTTACCTCGTTTAAACTTACAACAGAAGAAGAATCATGTTTATTTATTACTTCTTTTGCAATAGAGAGAAAATTTTCTCCGCCTTCAATAAAAGAGAGCATACTTAATGGAAGTTTGTTTTTTGAGGCTACATTTAAATCAATAATTTTATTTTCTAATAAAGCACCAAGCCTGTATTCTTCAGCATTTGCTTTAGTATTAGTAAATGTAACTAATTTCATTTTTATAATTTATTTTTTTATTCTGGACTATATTTTTTCTTATCACCTACAAAGCTATATCCAGCGTTAATCCATGCTTTTATACCACCTTCAATTACAAATAAATCCTCATAACCTCGTGATGCTAAAAACTCTGCTGCAAGTGATGCTCTTTTACCTACACCACAAAGTAAATAAATTAGATTGTTCTGATTTATCTTAGTGTAATCCTGCTCAAAAGTTGAAAGAGGCACCAACAATGACATGGGTATTCTAACTGTGTCATATTCAATCTGTTCACGTACATCTACTAGCTGGTAATTAGGATTTTTATAAATTGCATCTCTAGCTTCCTGTACAGAACACTTATTAACGTTAGGTTCCATTTTAAATACTCCTAGCAACTTATATTACTATATTTTTGGCAATCAGCTATAATTACGTATAAAGCTAGTCACAGAGCTTATTTTAGATTTTTAGATATGAGTATTTATTTAAAAACAAATCAAAAACATATAGTATTAGCTGGAAATCCAAATGTAGGTAAATCTGTTTTCTTTCATTATTTAAGCAGTGTTTATGTGGATGTAAGTAACTATCCGGGCACCACGGTAGAAATAACCAGTGCTTCGCTCAATAAAAATATTGTTATTCAGGATACACCCGGCATTTATGGTGTAAGCAGCTTTAATGATGAAGAAAAGGTTGCACGGGATGTAATTTTATATGCAGATGTAGTTATTAATATAGTTTCAGCAATTAGCTTAGAGAGAGATTTATTCCTGACAAAACAATTAATTGATATGGGTAAACCAATGATTCTTGCTGTAAATCAAATGGACGAAGCTAAATCAATAGGCTTAAAAATAAATTTAGATCTGCTAAGTGATATTCTCGGAGTACCGGTTTTTCCTACCGTAGCAATTACAGGCGAAGGCATGGATAAAATTAAAGATGCCATTTTATTAAATAAAGCCAGAGCGGGGAAAACAGATCTGGTTTTACAGTCACAAATAACTGAACTTCTGCCACAAGTTTCTAATCAGGCTGAAGCATTACTACTTCTTGAAGGAGATTTAGTGATAGCTGAAAGGCATAAAATTGAGCCTAGAAACAAAAGAAACGAAATATACAGCACACGTAGAAAAGAAGTAAATGAAACCATATTAAAGGTAATTAACCTAAAAAACAAAAAAGAGAGATTTTTAACCAAGGTTTCAAATTTTTTAATCGACCCTCTCTGGGGCAGCCTTTGTGCAATATTAATTGGTTTTTTATTTTTGTATCAATTCCTTGGAATATGGGTTGGTAATGATTTAATAAACTTAACTGAAAAGAAAATAATGAATAAATATTATGAGCCTGTTGTTCGTGAAATTACAGGTCAATTTTTACCGGTTGAATTAGTTATTAATAATAATGAGAATAAAGTAAAGTACTCTTTTTCTCATGGATTTTTATCTGAGAAAGAAAAATATAAAGATTTAAAATCATTCCGGAATCAGAACAAAAACATTACAGAAGAATATTTTTTTGGACCAAGTGATTACATTGAAATAAGAAGCGGAGAAACATCCTTATCAAATAATTTACTTAGTGGATTTGGAACAATATTAGCCGGGAAATATGGTATTCTTACACTTACTGTCACATATTTATTGGGACTTCTTCTTCCACTTGTTGCTGCATTTTATGTCGCATTGGCAATACTTGAAGACAGTGGATATTTACCACGGCTGGCAGTACTTGTAGATGGACTTTTATCCAGGATAGGAATGAATGGAAGAGCAATTATTCCATTGATCCTGGGTTTAGGCTGCGTAACCATGGCTTCAGTTACTACCCGCTTACTTTCCACCAGACGAGAAAAACTAATAGCAATGACCATTCTGGGCTTTGCTATTCCATGTTCAGCCCAGCTGGGAGTAATACAAAGCCTTCTTACAAAAAGCGGAGGAATTACTTCATGGCTAATCTGGATAAGTGTACTAGGAATTGTCTTAATTTTCACAGGATTAATAATGAACAAATTCCTGCCTGGTAAATCTACTCCATTATTAATAGATTTACCACCGCTTAGAATGCCACGGCTAAAAAATGTTTTTTATAAAGCCAGAACTAAAATTATTTTTTTTATGACGGAGGCTGTTCCTGCTTTTTTCCTGGCTGCATTTATTGTTGCAATTCTACAGGTAAGCGGACTTTTAAATAAAATTATTTCTTTATTTGAACCTGTTTCAAAAACACTCTTACACCTTCCGAAAGAAGTATCAATTTCATTTATTCTTGGAATGGTAAGAAGAGATTTTGGTGCTTTTGGGCTGACAGAACTTCCTATGTCACCTGCTCAGGTAACAGTTGCCAGTGTAGTACTTACATTATTTGTGCCATGTATTGCCACTGTGGCCGTCATGGCAAAAGAACAAAATTGGAAGGTAGCTGCTGGAATATGGCTTAGTTCAATGGTTCTAGCCATTAGCATTGGTTCATTATTAGCTATAATTATGGGTGCGTAAGTAAATAACTATTTAGATCATACGTTATGGTAAGAACAGAACAACTAACAAAGAAAGATTTTGTCCGATTTATTCGGCAAAATCTTGAAAACGTTAAACTTCGATTACCAAGTGCACTTTGCAAAGGTGGCGAAGCGAATTATGAGCGAGCCACCTGAGTATAAAATGTCTGAATGCCAAACAATTAACTGTCCTACCTGTGGACTTAAGGTGCCTGAAACTTTTGTTGAACAAAAATGCCCCAGGTGTCAGACTCTGATAGATTCAAAATTTGTTTGCGGTAGTTGCCATAATTGCACCGATACAATGTTAGAAAATGAGAAACCCGAAGGCGCAGTTTCCAAACCTCGCCTTCTTTTCCAAAAAATAATTGGTCTCTTTCGGTAAGAATTATTCAACCCAGATTACTTTAGTATTAAACTTATCTCCATTAATCTCAATAATTCTATAGCCAGGGGTATGTTTTTCCACAGTAAACATTTTTGTTTTAGCTAATGCCTGATAACAGGTCGCAGGAGCACTTGCATAGTAGGTACCATTAATTTTTTGTTCAACTACCTGATGAATATGACCAAATAAAACTGCTTTAATTTGAGGATGGTTTTTAATTATTGAATTAAATTTATCAGCCTGCTTTAACATCATGGCATCTAACCATGGGCTTTCTATTAAAATCGGATGATGATGCATAAATACTATGGTTTGTTTGTTCTTATTTTCATTTAAATATTTTTCAAATTTTAACAGTTGAGCACCGGATAATTCACCGTAATCATTTGGATATAAGGAAGTATCAATAATATAAAATAGGTAATTTTTAAACTCAATGGAATAATCAGCTTCGTTTTTTATCCATTGAAAATCAAAGACTTTATTAAGGATGTCCACATCATCATGATTCCCGGGCAAAAAATAATATTTAATGCCTGTTTTATCTAAAAGATTTGAAAGAAACTGATATGACTCAAAGGTACAATCCTGGGATAAATCACCGGTAACTATTATTAATTCAGGTCTTTCATTTAAAGCTGCTATATGATTTAAAACAAGTTTAAGGTTCTCATATGAATTAGAACCGTTAATCTTTCTGTTCTTATCACCAAACAGGTGTGTATCAGAAATTTGAATTATATAAGGCACTAGTTATTTTGAAATTGTAGAGCTTAGTTTCTTATCAAAAGGAGAAAGTATAGTTGCCAACAAACCTCTTGTGACATCCCTTATGTCTACAACAACCCCCTTAATAAGCCTTTCAAGGATAAAACCTTTTCTTCTTTCAGCATATGCCAGGCGTTTTTCATGCTCATCAAGTATGGCTTTATGCTCTGTAACCTGAGTTTCAAGTGCACCGGTTCTTTTATCCAGATCTGCAACTTTTCCTTCAAGCTCATCAACTTTTACCTGAATGGCTTTTAATTCATTTGAAAATTCATCCATGAGCTTTGCCAGTTTTGCTAAATCTTCTCTGTCCAGTGCTATCTCATCACTAAAGTATGTAGCCAAATCATATAATGCAGCAGCTAGTTCTAATCTTGTAGCAAATTTTTGACCGAGATATGTGGCATCTGGATAACCTTCAAGCACATCATATTTTTCTACAAGTTCTTTTACAGCTTTAAATGCCCATTCATCACCCTTAAGATCAGTTAACTCATTTACAGAAACTATGGTCGTATCTTTTTGTTTGCTTTGTGCATTTGCTGTTTGAATATTTAAACTAAAAGAAAATACTACAAAAAGAAATAAAATCATTGGACAGTATGTTTTAAATTTATTAATGTATGTCATTTAACTGCTTCCGATTTAAATATTATTACGCAAAATACTTATTTTTGTATAGTAACTGATGATTTGAGTATTTAGCAAGATATGTAATATTTATCCACGAAGACCTGGTATTAAGAACAATGTTCCCATAAGAACAGCCGTATAATTTTAAAATTTCTTTTCTTTATAAGTCTCAATTGGGTGTAAGCAGAGAAGCAACTTATTTAAAATTAGTTAAAATTAGGTCTTAAAACAAGCATAAGGTCATTACCAGTCTTCTTATAATCAAACAGGCCAAATTGATAAGCTTCGTTAATATTTTCAATTTCATTTAAATTAAAAGTTGGGATTGATGTCTTGTTTCCAAAAATCATCGGTGAAATGAATAAAACATATTCATCTATTAGTTTATTTTTAATTAATTCACTTGCAAGCCCTGGACCTGCTTCGATAAAAATACTTAAAATATTTCTTTTACCCAGCTCTAAAAATATTGCTTTTAGATCTAATTCCCCGTCTTTATCTTCACCAAATTCAAAGATATTTACAGCATCTTTTAAATATTCATTTAATTTTTTCTTATCGTGCCCCGATTTTGTAATCAAAAAAACATCTGAGTTCTTTTCAAATACTTTAGATTTCGGAGAAGTAACTAAATCTTTATCCAGTATTATTCTTATTGGATTTCTTCCTCCTTCTAATTCTCGTACAGTTAGTTCTGGGTTGTCAACATTTACAGTGTTTGCTCCTACCATTACAGCATCATAAATATTTCTTAGTTCATGAACCTTCCCCCGAGACACCTCTCCGCTAATCCATCTGCTTTTCTTATTTTGGAGTGCAATTTTGCCATCCAGTGTTTGAGCCTGTTTAAGAGTTATCCAGGGCAGTTTATTTCTTATCCACTTAAAAAAGAACTTATTTAATTCATTTCCTTCACTCTCAAGGACACCTGAAATAACGTTTATTTTATTTTCTCGCAGGATTTTTTCACTTTTTTTATTTACCAGAGGATTAGGATCGTAATTACTAAAAACGACTTCTTTTATTCCTGACTTAATAATTAAATCAGTACAAGGCAGTGTTTTGCCCATGTGACAACAAGGCTCTAAATTTATAATTAATGTACCATTATCTGCATTCTTTCCAGCTTCTCTTATAGCCATCACCTCAGCATGTTCACTTCCAGCCTTTAAATGAAATCCTTTACCTATAACTAATCCATCTTTATTTAAAACAATTGCACCTACTGCTGGATTAGGAGATGTTTTACCTAAGGCTTTTTTTGCCAGCTCAAAACACTCACTCATATAGTATTCAAGAGGATTTATGCTTATATCATCTTCATATGTCAATTTCATATCCTCACTTTTTCACTTTTTCACTTTTTCACTTCTTTACTTCTTTGCAACTGGTTTTAAAAAATTCTCAACTCTTACTGTTCTTCTGCTTATGACCAAAGGATAATTCAAACCTGGCACTTCTGCAAGAACACTAATAAAATATAAACCGCTTCTCCCCTGATAATTTAATTCAATTGTGCCATGAAATGTACCATCAGAATGAGCTTTCATCCCTCCTTTTAATGGGATTTCCTTAGGGGGACCGCTTTGAATTGATGAGACAAGAACCGGAGCAAGCACAGCAGTAGCTCCACCTGTAAATGGAGCTGCACCAATTGCTCCTATTGCACCGATTCCTTTTAAAACTTTCATTAAATTTCCTTTTCCTGTGTCCCCAAAAGCAATATAGCTCTGAGGCGGGAAGTAAGGCTTAATACTTTCATTATCAATATACTCTTCATTATTTTCATCCAGTAGAAGATCTGCCTTTTCAAAATAAGCAATGGAAACTGCTTTAAATTTAAATGGTTTATTTATTTTCCCGGAAACTAAAATCTTTTCACCAAGATTAACTGATGGTTTTATTGGGTCAAATTCTCCGCCCTTAGTAATAAAATCAATAACTGCCACAAACTTCTTTTTGTCCTGAGATCTTGCAGCACCAACTCCTATATGAGTCAGGTAAGGATTAAAAAATATTTGTGAATCATCTGTATTTGCTGCAAGAGCCTGAACTAATTGTTTTGCCAGAAGAGTTGTTAGTTTTATGTTAGATTTTTTATCATTTTTATCAGCTTCAAAACCTTTTAATATTTCAACCAAAGCACCTGTTCCACCTGACAAAGTATATCTTTCATCTGGTCCCTGATTTTTAAAACTAAAATAAGTAAGATATCCTTTTTTTAGCAAATCAAAGGCATGTTCTTGTGCTGTATTAATAGATATACTGTCCTTTGTCAAAGGGATTGATCCTTTAAAACTTCTCTCATCATTTATCAGCTGTACTAAAATTTCTATAAATTCGGATTCGCTAATTTCTTTAGTATGAGCATTTTCATTTTCAAAGCCATTATTAACATATTTTGAATCTGGCGTTATTTGAGCATCCTGTACAGAGGTTTTACCAAGCACATAATTTTTTATCCTGTGAGTTCTTACATCCAGAGAATCATTTAAAAAACTCATGCCAAATACATTTTGCTCAAGTGCAGTTAATCTGTCTGAGATCTTTTCATCTGGACTAGACATACCAAGCAATATATTTTCAAGATTTCCAATCTTAGGATAATTATCTTCCGAATAAGCAGCCGGTATTATAATCAGAAATATAAAAACAAGACACAGAGAATATCTTATTAATTTATTTTTTATTGCGCCCGAGCGAAAAACTCTGTGAGCTTGCTCCAGAGATAGTCGATTTGAAGGGAGGCGTTTTATGTTTGAATTCATATTCTTAAAATATCTTCAATCTGACGGATACATTAAATCAATTATTTGCTTATACTTTTCCTGTACGAATTTGCGCTTTACTTTTAACGTGGGGGTGATTTCACCGGATTTTACAGTAAACTCATCGGATAAAATAGTAAATTTTCTTATTTGTTCATAGTCAGCAAAAGCTGCAGTTTTGAATTTAATTTCTTCATCAATTAATTTAAGAATCACAGGATTTTTTACAAGTAACTTAATATCATCTTTATGGGGTAAACTATGTTTCATTACATAATCCAGTATTGATGGCATTTCTAATGTTATTAAAGCTGATAAATATTTTCTCTTATCGCCTATTACAATTATATTACTAATATAAGGAGAGCTTCTTACTGAATTTTCTATATTCTGCGGAGCAACATTTTTTCCCGCCGAATTTACAATTATATCTTTTTTCCTGTCAGTAATTTTTAAAAAGCCATCATTATCTATAACTCCTATATCCCCACTTTTAAACCAATCATTAACAAATGATTCTTCGCTGGCTTTTTGATTTTTATAATACCCGGAAAACACTGTAGGGCCTTTTATCAATATCTCACCATCACCAGCAATCTGGATTTCAATACCAGGAAGTGGTTTTCCGACTGTGCCAATTTTAAAATCTCTAAGCGTGTTTACTGTAGCTGGAGCACTTGTTTCAGTTAAGCCATAACCTTCTAATACAGGGAGTCCAATTATATAAAAGAACTCAGCTATCTCTTTTGAAAGAGGAGCTCCGCCTGAAACAAAACATTTCAATGTGGGAGCTAGATTTTTTCTTATTTTAGAAAAGATGATTTTATCTGCCAAAAAATATTTAACTGAGTCAAGAAAATAATATGGGTTATATATTTTTCTGTGATTATTTAATTCGAGTAGTTTTTTACCGACAGCAAATGCCCAGTTAAATAAATCCTTTTTTTTGTCAGCAAGTGTCTCAAGATGTTTTATGAGTTTGCTGTGAATTTTTTCCAATATCCTTGGGACGACCAACATTACAGTTGCCTCGGAATCCTTTAAAGAAGCTCCTATCTGATCAATACTTGAACAAAATGTGACTGAACCTCCTAATGAAATCGCATAATACATTCCTCCAACTCTTTCAAAGACATGAGAAAGAGGTAAAAAAGAAATAAATTTATCACTTGGATTTAATGGCATTATTTCAGGTAAAACACTGACCACACTTATGATATTTCTATGAGTAAGTTCTACTCCTTTTGGATCGCCTGTAGTACCAGAGGTATAAATAATGGTAGAAAGATTATCTGTATCAATATTTTTAATTTGATTGTTGATAAGATATGGGTCTTTTGAAAAATTTAATTTCCCTTTGTCTTTTAAATTATGCAAACTTATAATTCTGGGATCATACTGTGGTAAATCCCCGAGATCTTCGATTACAACTGCATATCTGACCTTAGGTAACTTTTCCCATTGGGATCTTATTTTTTGAAGCTGGCCTTTATCTTCTAAAATTACTATTTCTGTTTCAGAATTATTTAAGATATATTCAACCGCGCCTTCTGGTAATGAAGGATACACAGGAACAAGTATTGCCCCGCAGCTTAATACTGCAAGATCACAAACAGCCCATTCGTATCTTGTTTCTGAAATGATGGCAACCTTATCATTCTTTCTTATTCCAAGTTCAACTAAGCCATAAGCTACTTCATAAACCAGGGTAGTTAAATGTCCCCATGAAATACTCCTGTAAGGTTCATTTCGTCTTAACCTGTATTCAAATACAATTTTACTATTGTTTATAGCTGCTGTTTTAAAAAAAAGTTCTGGTAAGTTGCCTGCTATCATAAGATTATATTATCCTAGTTAATTAAGAATTTTCCATCTCCAAATACCATGAACGTAATACT
>Ga0155197_126_pt3 | contig 42967 bp, 45 predicted proteins | sample RifCSPhighO2_02_FD_106165 | JGI IMG/M metagenome (GOLD analysis project Ga0155197, IMG submission 106165) | Candidatus Melainabacteria bacterium RIFCSPHIGHO2_02_FULL_34_12 | reverse complement strand
AAGGACGGATCCGCCTCTGGCGGACAGGCGACAGGACCCGCAGTGAAGGAATGTTTACCACTTAACGCTATTTTAAAAAATGGTCATTATACCAAAAAGTTCGGACTCATTTCCAGCAGAACCCTGACTGACAAGTGCACTCCCCGCGCGCTACGCGCCACCACGCAAGGCGTGGTGCTTCTGCAAAGCAGAAGTGCGGGGAACGCAACACCCAATACGGACGGGGCAAAGCAAAGCAATTTTGCGGGAGGAATGCGGGGCGGATTCTTTTTGGATTTTCTGGCGGCGCGGTTTCTAAATTATTGTGGTGGATTACTTTTCAAATACTTCTCAAATTCTGCCAGTGCCTCCGGCATATTTTCGCGTCCAAAACCTACGCGAAAATGCTTGTCGTCATATCCATAAACAGTTGAGGGCAAAACCATAATTCCAGCCTCATTGACGACATGCTCACAGAATTTGAGAGAATTTTCGTTAAACAAAATTTTTGGAAAACCGATTGTTCCCGCTTTCGGCCTTACCCAACTGAAAAACTGTTTATGTCGCTCGAAAAAATCATCGAGAAGTCCGAGATTTTTTTCAATTCTTTTTAGATGTCTCTCGATGATTTTTTCTTTTGCTCGTAGAGCAATGAGGGACAAGAGTTCGCTTGGGCCAACAGGACAAATTGTCGTGTAATCTTTGAACGCAGCCATTTTTTGGTATAGTGCTTTATCTTTAGTTATGACCCAGCCCAAGCGAACTCCTGCCATACCAAAAGTTTTAGACATGCCAAAAAGTGAAATCGCTTTCTCGTACACCTCGCAAGATGAAGGCAACCTGTCTTCAGGATTCAATTCGAGAAAGCGATACATTTCGTCAGAAAAAACATGAACATTATGTTTTTTCGCAATCTCGATAATTTTTTGGAAATCCTCTTTTGTGGGTAAATAACCAGTTGGGTTATGTGGAAAATTGAAAATTATAAGTTTGGTATTCGGCTTTATTTTCTCTTCCAAAAAATTAACGTCAAATTTCCAGTTATCTTTTTCACTTGGCTGCCACTTCTCTACATCACAACCGAGTGATTCCACAATTTCGTAAAGTGATTGATAGCCCGGCCAGGTACAAATCACATGGTCGCCTTTGTCGAGCAGAGAGTTGAGCGCGATAAAAATCCCTTCTTCTGGAACCGTGATCAAAACTTCATCGGCTGATACGCCCTTATACATTTTTGTAATTTCTTCGCGGAGAAGTGGCAAGCCGAGTGATTCTGTGTAGCCAAGTTTCAAATTATCCCAAAGGGTTTTTGTTTCGGAATCAGCCCATGACAAAACTTCAGATTGCGCCAAACCATCACAATCCGAACTTGAAAGCAGATATTTAACTGAAAATTCGTATTTAGCGAAGTATCGCTCTAACTCAAAAGGTTTAATTTTCATAAGTTATTTTTCGCTGACTTTTTTCAATTCGTTATGGTGGACCCAAGCGGGATCGAACCGCTGACCTCCTCCGTGCAAGGGAGGCGCTCTACCAGCTGAGCCATGGGCCCTTAGAGAATCAGAAAATCAGAGATCAGAGATCAGAGAATCAGAAATTGATTCAGGAAATAATTATAGCTTACAGCTTGTGTCTTTTTGCTTTGGACTTTACTTAAATAGCTCTTTTGAACCTTTTAGCTTTCTTACCTCATTCTCAAGCTCTGGTGTAAAAACAAGACATGTTTTGACAGTGCCTTCTTTACTTAAGGCCTTTACTAATCCTGAAATTTCAGAAAGCTCTTGGATGGTTCCATTCTGCTGTTTTATGTAAATTGCTTTACTGGTTTTTTTATCCTGGGCCTTATATGGTTCATATGGTTTTGAAGCTGATTGTTCAATACCTACATAATAATCAGGATCAATCCTTTTGTTTTTTGAGATCTTTTTTAGCTTTTCAAGAATTTCATTAATTTTATTTTTTGTTATTTGAGGACGAAACTCAAGTGACTTGAACAACCTTCTTTCTAAAAAATTCTTTGTAAGATTTCTTAGAATTGCATCTTCCGTAGGATCAAAAGCCCACATTTGGAAGTTTGAAATAAGTAATATGTCATCAACATGAAGATAAGAATCAATATCAATTCCTCTTTTATCATGATTCAGCCACTTGTTTAAATGAATAGAAATATTTATAGGCTTTACTTCTCTTACCCTTTTAAATATCTTCTTAAGTAAAAAATCGCAGGCTAGATTTTTCTTATGCTGATATACCTGGACATACATTGAATGCCTGGCTTGCAGATAGTGAATAACTGCATCCAGTCCTATGCTTTCATTGATGACCAGTTTTTCTTTATCGATTGCAAGAGAAGCAATTATTCGTTCTGAGCCAGTTAGTCCGTAAGGAACACCGACAAAATATGAATCTCTGTGTAAATAATCTAACCTGTCACAGTCTATATAACTGGAGATAATCTGGCTTAAATATTTTGGACTTCTTGAATGCCTAAGAATATCAGTAATTTTTTCAGGTAAATCTTTTTTATGACTGCTAAGTATTGAATTAATATTAGAGTTTCCTTCAATAATTTTTTTTGAAAGTATTTCATGAGTTGAATCTATTATTTTTTCAGAAGTATGACTAAATGGACCATGTCCTATGTCATGAATTAATGCACATATGAGAATCTCTGTTTTGTATTTTTTAATTTCAGGAAAATTATTTGACAAATGGTTAATCATCTTTTTTGCTATAAACATAGTGCCAAGACTATGACCAAACCTTGAATGCTCAGCCCCATGAAAAGTAAATGCTCCTAGTCCCATTTGCCGGATTCTTCTCAATCTCTGGAATTCTCTTGTATTTATTATTTCTGTGAGCAAATAATCAGTAGGATCATTTAAATTCAAATTAATTGGCCCATGAATAGGGTCTAAATAAGTTCTTTGTTTGTATTCTTTTTTTGCTCTCATTGTATAATCTTCTGTATTATATAGGGAAATCGATTACATATGAAAATCAATCAGTTCTTATTAAGTATTCTGCCTGTTTCATTATTATTTTTATTTGCTGTTACTGAATCAAAAGCTTTTGTTAATTGTCAGCCAAAATATGACAATGACAAAAGATCGCTTTCTTCTTTAAAAGGAAAATGTTCTGTTTGTCATGTGGATGCTAGTGGTAATGGGCCTCAGAATGAATTCGGGAGAGGTTTTAAAGCTGCAGGTTTTATGATTACAGATGATCTTGTAGCAAAGTTTCCGCAGTTATTTAAACAACCTGATGAAACGCCTTCTACTTCTTCAGGAAGTGTTAATCAGGATATTGACATAGGCTCACCCAGTATAAAAAGAGTTAAACCATCTAAAGTAAGAATAAATCTCCAGTCTATGGCAACGGTTATTGGAAATAATTTTGCAGAAGGAAGTAAAGCTTTTATCGATAATATTGAAGTATTAACCACATTCAAATCTAAGTTCAAATTAATCATTGAATTTATATTAAACAGTACTGGTCAGCATGAATTAAAAGTTAAAAACTCTGACGGTAAAGAATCAAATAGTGTGAACATTAAAGGTAAATGACATTCTAAGAATGTGAAGGATTTACAGGAATAGGCTCTGATCTTTGTTCTTGTTCCTGTTGCATTTGTTGTTGCTCTTGTCTTTCTTGTTCAGTTTGTGGTTTAGGAAGCTTATCTTTAATATATGAACAAGCATGACTTGTGCTCAGTAAACTCAAAGTAATAAATAAAATTGTAATTATCTTTTTCATTTTTTCATTTTTTCATTGCACTATGTATTCTAACTTGGAATATCAGCTTTGTACAAGAGATCTGTTAAAACCTCATTATTTAGCAAATGTTTTTGAATTAAATCCTCTACATTATCTTCTGAAAAACCACAATAAACTGTTCCTTCAGGCCAAACAACTACATTTGGTCCTTTTCCGCATAAACCCAGACATATAACTCTGGATGGTCTGAAGGTTTTTTTCAGGTTTAATTCTTTTATTCTTGCTTTTAGTTTTTCAAAAACTTTATCCCCGCCCTGACATTTACATGTTTCATTTAAGCAGACTAAAACATGTTTTTTAAATGGAATATTATGTTGCATTGATTATTGCTAAATCTCTTTGTATGACACCGTAGTATTTTTGAATATCATATTCACTGATAAGAGAATCAATAATTTTTTTGTTTTTAGAATCAATAATAAGCACGATTCCGCTATATCTTTGAGATTTATATATATCTTCAAGCCCGGCTGCTTTTGCTATTTTTTTTGATTGTAAAACAGTAAATGGATTTGATAAATCATATTTTAAAAAAACAATATCAGGATTTCCTGAATAATCTGCTTTAAGCTTTTCTATTACAGGCTCAATATTTTTACAGCTAACACATCTGTCATGGTAAACATCCAGAAGTATAATTTTTGATTTTTTAATTTTATTTATTGTATTTGTTATTTCTTCTTTGGTCAATTTTGGATTAGTAACCAATGAACAGCCACACAAAGTAGATGCAGATATAATAAATATGATTAGAATACAGAAAATATTTTTCATAAGTATGATTATCTAATATTTTATTCAAATTTGCTTTTAATGTGCAAATATTACAGAGTTATGATTATTTTTGTCTTTATGGAATAAAATAACTCATACTATAGTCTATTCAGAAGTAATAAACATATGTTGGATAATATTTCTACGCTAATCTCTAATTTTGAACATGCAGTTTCAGCTTTCCTGCAATCAAGTCAAAGCTTGCCGATTCCTTTTCTTATAGTTCTTGCCTTCGGTGGCGGGCTTGCAGCTAGTTTAACTCCATGTGTCTTGCCCATGCTTCCTTTATATTTAAGTTACATAGGTGCCACCGAAATTTCATCTAAAGCAGATGTTTTAAAAAAATCATTGTTGTTTTGCCTGGGTTCAGCTTTTGTTTTTAGTTTAATGGGTATTTTTGCTTCATTTGCCAGCTTTATTATGGTGGAGTATCGAGGTTATGTGTACGTTATTATAGGAATTTTTATTTTAATAATGGCTCTTTCAGAACTTGAAATTATAAACTTACCTCTGCCTAATTTTATTACAAATATTCCTCATGGAGGACCTTTTATTATTGGAATTGTTTTTGCACTGATAAGTTCTCCATGTGCCAGTCCGATTTTATTTGCTATCCTTGCTTTATCTAGTACCAGTGGTTCTTTAATTAACGGTGCTCTGATAATGATTGCATATTCACTTGGATATACAGGAATTATTTTCCTTACAAGTATTTTTGCAGGATTTATAAAACAATTTGATTTCTTCAAAAGACACAATAAAATTATTGAAATTATAAGCGGTATTATTCTTGCAATTCTTGGAGGACTGTATTTATATTTAGGTATTAAGTGGTTTGTAGAGTAAATTTAATTAATTAGCTTTCCCTATTACCTGTCCTTTAGGATCAATTTCTCTTCTTAAAATCTCAAGTTCTTTTTGAGTAGGTTCTTTAGTTCGTAGAATTTCGCCGATTCGCCCCTTCGCCCCTTCACCGACTCGCAGTTTGAAGGAGCATCTGTTTTGAACTTCTTCCAGAGTAATGCCTGGATGCAAACTCTCAATTTCCATTTCCCTTGTTTCTTTATCAAAGCTAAGCACACAGCAGTCAGTAATTACTTTTAGTGGACCAGTGCCTGGAGGCAGACCAGCTTTTTCCCTCGTACCTGCTCCTGTTAAATAACCTGGTGTAGTAAGAAAATCCAGCTTTTCTACAAACTTATGCTTATCCATTTTCATGATGATGATAGTATTCCAGCATAGCGAGGCCAAATCATTTGCACCGCCGCTGCCTGGAAGTCTGACTTTTGGTTTTTCGTAGTCATCTCCAATAAATGTAGAGTTTAAATTTCCAAAACGATCTATCTGTGCACCGCCGAGAAATGCATAATCTACCATTCCACGTGCACATGTCTCCATAATTTCAGGCATGCTGGTAGCGACAAGACTTTTATAGTGTGTTCTTGAATCACCCACAGAGAGCGGAAGTGCAGGAAGAAGAGGTGCAATTCCTCCAGCCTCAAACATAAGCAAAAGATTTGGTGCATGAGTTTTCTGTGCGAGCATACTAGCCAGCATTGGAAGTCCTGTGCCTACTACCACTGTTTTATTGTCTTCAAGAACTTTACTGGCAGCGCATATCATAAACTCTGTCATATTATATGATTTGTCATTGCGAGCCACATTCGCTCCGCTCAGTGCAGGCTCCGGCGAAGCAATCCCGATCGGGATTGCTTCGTCGCTAACGCTCCTCGCAATGACAGAGGATGTCAATAGTTCTATTGATCTTAATTCTTGTAGCCTTTTCTTCCCTCCGCATCTTTCCAGGTATTCATTCCAGTCTTTCACTTCATAAATATAATTATTTATAAATTTCTCAAATGTGTTTAAATCTTTTTCAGCGCTGTTCCATTCATTTAAATGTTCAAGATCAAAATAATATTTTCCTGGCATATTGCATGGAAATGATCCGTAAGGCACATGAACTACAGCATCTACACAGTAATAAGGAATAACAGTTCTTTCAGGTTCTTTTCTAATACTTTCAGTAGAGATAATTTCTTCAGTAGTTATGATTACTTTTTTAGATGCTCTGGCTAGGTCACTATCTGAAACTGTTATTCCGTCTATTTGACAGTTTCCGTATTCATCGGCCCTTGGCACATGAATTATTGCTATGTCAGGTGAACATGAAGGCACCAGGGCATAAATCTCACCAGTAAAAGGACATTTATATTCAATAGCTCTGCTGTGTTTGAAAGTTTCTGTTCCAAGCATAGACCGAACAGGGAGAAAAGATAATCCCATTGCTGCTGCTTTATATCTCCAGGCTAAAGTAGCATTAGTCCATTCTGTAACTTTGACTTTTCCTTCCTGAAAAACTCTTCTGTAATTTGGTGAAAGACCAAGAAGCTCTATTCCTACGACATAAGCTGCATCTACCTTATCTATACAACCACCTGCACAGAGGATTTGCCCATCATGTGTAGCAGTATGCCCTGCTAGTGTCAGGTGCTTTTTTTTCTGACGGACTATTTCATGAAGTGCTGCCGCAGGGATTCTATCCATTCCAAAACCACCGATTCCCAGATAATCACCTTCATTTACATATTTTTTAATGACAGATTTTAAATCAGTGATTTTACTGACCATAGCTCTGGATTTTTTATGATTAAGTTCTCTTAGTGCATCAGGAGAAGTAAAACCAAAAAGTTCTTTTTCTTTAGCTTTTGAAATTGCTGTGTCCATTATTTATTATTAGGATTTTCACCTATTGGCATTTTATTTTTTACCTCAGGTCTTTTTATACTGAAAATATCGGTTACCCGACAATAATCAGTACCGCCAAGTCTTCCAACAGGTTTAAGTTTATTAAGTATTATTTTACCATCCTGATAAATTTCTTCTCTGACATGGAAATAAACCACTTCACCGATAACTACTGTTCCATTTCCTGGCTTATTTCCTATTTCTACCAGGTGCATAAGCTTACATTCCATGTTTATTTTAGCTTCTTTTACAATAGGTGGTTTTACAATTTTACTTTTTTCAGGAGTTAAATTACTTTCTTTAAACTCATCAATGCCGTAAGGATATTCAGCAGAACATTGGTTCATTTGCTCGGCAATTTCTTCCGATACTATATTCACTACAAACTCTTTTGTAGCTTTTATATTTTTTAAAGTATCTTTTTCCTGTCCGTCAGAGGCACGAATTACCGGGCAAAACAAAACAGACATAGGTTCAGAGCATACGCCGTTAAAAAAACTAAAAGGAGCCAGATTATAAATGCCGTTAGGACTAATTGTGGAAACAAAACCAATGGGTCTTGGGACAATTGAGCCTATAAGTAATTTATATCTGTCCTGAAATGAAATTTCTTTTGTGTTTATGGAGATTTTGTTTTCCATCATGTGTATATTCTAGTACACTGTCAACAAAGTTTTCCTACTTTATTCCATTCACTGCGGGTCCTGCCGCCTTCAGGTACCCTTCAGAGCTTCGTCACAGAGTTCCTCGCTCTGAACCCTTCCCTTCCGGCGTCACCCCCAGTGAATGGAACACTGAATAATTTACTTGACGGTGTACTAGCAAAAAAAATGAGTGTGTTATAGTTTTTTTTACATGTTCCTAGAAAAAGACAAATTGAGCAGATTTGAATTTGTGTCAATCATAGAATTCTCACTGATTTTATTTTTGATATTTATTTCAACACTCTTTTCGTTTTTATTTCTCCCCTTGATTTTAAAAAGATTCTTGCCTGCTTACAGTGCATTTTTTAACTCACAGTACTTCGGTATAGTTTTATTTTTTCTTTCTGGCATTTTAATGATTTACATTTTTTATTATTTTTGCTGTAAGAAAAAAAATAAAACTTTCTCAGAAGGCATGTTTTTAAACCCTGTATCTTTAAAAACCGGAGCTATGTGTTTATTGATTGGGCTTATTATGCCACTTATTTCGCTTCCAGTAATATTTAAGTTTGCTCCGCATGAGTTTTATGCTATGGATCTGGCTAAGACTAAAGAAGGATTAATTTATCTTTTTGCATGTGCTTTGTTTGCTCCGGTATTTGAAGAATTCTTTTACAGGGGCTTTATATTCCCATTTTTTCAAAGTAAATTAAACAGTTTCTGGGCAGTAATTATTACTTCATTGTTTTTTGGACTGTCACATTACATGAATATTGGAAATGCTTATATTTTGCTTAGTATGTTTATAGTTTATGGTTTTGTACTAACGCTTATTAGATATTTTACAAGTTCATTAATTCCTCCTGTAATTACCCACCTCATACATAATGCAGTGCTTATGTCTTGTTTTATTATTTTTGGAAATAAATAGGGGTATGTCATTGACAGCTACCTAAAATATTTAACAAACATAAGTTGATAACTAGACTGCTGCATTTAATGTATTTTGGACTCCGCTAAGTAATGCCATTTTTAATTCAAAATGTAATCTGGGATTTGGAGGATTTGAGCTGAAAATATAACTTCCATTGCTCCCATCCCAATCTATAGCAGCCAGTAATATGTGCATTGGTTCAATGCCATCGGCATTTAGTAAACTGTATGATTCAGCTAATTCTAAAGTTGCTTTTGCACTATCAGTTAGGCTATACATTGCACTTCTGTATTCACCACTTACTCCTCCTAGTTCATATACATCTTCATATGTACTACTAGAATACCGATGTGTCCTAAGATTATGAGGTTTAAATACTTTATCAAAACCTTCATCTACCATTCTTGCAGCGTCCGCTAAATTTTGAGGCCCGATAAAATCATCAGAACCTCGTGATAAACGATTTGCAATAATAAGAGCTTTCTTTGAGTTTATGCTCAGGGCACTGGTTACTCTTTCTAAATTAATCATGAATTATCCACCCTTTTCACTACTCAGCATTTCGTCTGCAATAGCATCACCAGCAGAAACTTCATCATAATGAAGTTCTGTTTCTACACGTATTATTTGACGTAGATATCCTATGAACCCAAGTGCCATAACTGCATTTTTTGCAGTACGGTGTGTTTTTATCTTAGATATCCACCGAGCTACAAATTCAGGCAGTGCTGTCTGTGACTCATCAAATTCGATTACAAATATTTGAAACAACTCACTGATTTCATCTTTAGTAAAATTATTTGCTATATCAGGTAGTTCATCTTCGATTTTATCTAATATATCCAAGAAGCCATGTTTTAGTTCAAAAACATTTTCACCACAAGAAAAAGCATCTTCAAACAGTCCATCAACTTGATCGCTAAATTTAGCAGAAAGCTTTTGAGAAGCTTGATCTGTTCTTTCAACAGCAGGAACTGTGCTATGTAAGGAAGAGAAAAAAGCTTTAAGGAAATTAGGTAGTATTTTCATATTTGAATCTTAAAATTTGATTTTAGCATATTTTAAAGTGAATCAGCTTAACTTATGAATTTCAATAACTCCCTAGCAATTACCATCCTCTGCACTTCACTAGTCCCTTCACCTATTTCACAAAGTTTTGCATCACGTAAATATCTTTCCACCGGGAACTCTCTGCTGTAACCATATCCGCCATGTATCTGAATACCTTTATTACAGACTCTCATTGCCATTTCAGATGCAAATAATTTTGCTACTGATGCCTCAAGTGTAAAAGGTTTTCCTTCTGATGCCAGAGATGCAGCTCTGTATATAAGTAACCTTGCAGCTTCAATTTCAGTTTTCATATCTGCCAGCATAAATCTAATTACTTCATGTTCTTTTAAAAGCTTTCCAAAAGTTTCTCTCTGATTAACATATTTCAGTGATTCATCCAGTGCTGCTTGTGCCAAGCCTACTGCCAGGGCCCCAATTCCTATTCTTCCTTTATCCAGCATCATTAATGTGTTTATAAATCCCTGATTTAATTCACCCAGTCTTCTTGAATCTGGGATTTTTACATCTTCTAAAATTAATTCACCGGTATCAGAGGATCGCATTCCCATTTTTTCAAGTTTCTTTCCTGACTTAAAACCGTTGTCTCCTTTTTCTAAAATAAATGCTGTAATTCCTTTTTGTTTTTTAGCTGGATCAGTTACAGTAAGTACTACAAATACTTCACCAATGGTAGAGTTTGAAATAAACATTTTAGTACCGTTTATTATCCAGTCATTTCCATTTTTCTTTGCAGTGGTTTTCATGGCACTGGCATCTGAACCTGAGCCAGGTTCTGTAAGTGCCCAGCCGCCAAGCTTTTTCCCAGATGCAAGATCAGGAAGATATTTTTTCTTTTGATCTTCTGATCCAAAAATTGAAATATGTCCGCAAAGCAAGCCATTATGAGCAGCTATAGTCAGAGCAAGTGAGCCGTCACCTCTGGCAAGTTCTTCTATAACTGTTGCTATGGAAACAGTATCAAGGGCTGCTCCCCCATATTTTGAATCTATAGTCATTCCCATTAATCCAAGTTCTGATAATTTTTTTAAAGTGTTAAGCGGTACTTCTTCTTTTTCATCCCACTCTTTTGCATGTGGAATTACTTCCTTAATGACAAAATCACGGATGGTTTGCTGAAGTAATAATTGTTCTTCTGTTAAATTAAAATTCATCATTATGCCTGCTTTCTATTTTATCTTAGATAATTGTTATAATGTCTATTTAGTTCACAGGAAATACAACATATGAATACTCTTACAATTGAAATAGATACTAAATCTCCATCATTTCTTGAGAATAAAGCTTCACTTGAAGAACAGGTAAAAGAATTCAAGGCTAGACTTGAAAAAATAAAAGAAGGTGGCGGTCCGGAACTTGTAAAAAAACATGAGTCTCGTGGAAAACTTCTAGTTAGGGAAAGAATTAAAAAATTAATTGATCCTAATACTGAGTTCCTCGAATTCAGTGCATTGGCTGGCTATGGACTTTATGATAATGATGCACCAAGCGCTGGAATAATTACGGGCATTGGAATGATTCACGGCAGGGAAGCAGTAATTGTAGCTAATGATGCCACGGTAAAAGGTGGAACCTACTATCCTATAACTGTTAAAAAACATCTTAGAGCACAGGAAATTGCAATGGAAAATCACATTCCATGTATTTATCTAGTAGATTCTGGCGGTGCATTTTTACCCATGCAGTCAGAAGTTTTCCCAGATAAAGAACACTTCGGCAGAATTTTTTATAATCAGGCAAAAATGTCAGCTAAAGGAATTCCCCAGATATCAGTAGTTATGGGCTCCTGTACAGCAGGTGGTGCTTATGTACCTGCAATGAGTGATGAGAGCATCATTGTTAAAAATCAAGGAACCATATTTCTTGGCGGACCTCCACTGGTTAAAGCTGCAACTGGGGAAGAAGTTTCTGCTGAAGATTTAGGTGGAGCAGATATTCACTGCAAAATCTCAGGAGTTACCGATCATTATGCAGAAAATGACAATGATGCTTTAAATATTGCCAGGAAAATATTTTTAAATTTAAATTTGAAACATAAAGTTAGCCTTGATATTAAGCCTATAAAAGATCCTCTTTATGATTTAAAAGAAGTTTACGGAATTATTCCAAAAGACTCTCGCAGAACTTATGATGTAAGAAAAATAATTGCCTGCATAGTAGACGGAAGTGAGTTCCAGGAATTTAAAGCACTTTATGGAAAGACGCTGATTTGTGGCTTTGCAAGGATTACAGGATATCCTGTGGGCATAATTGCGAATAACGGAATTCTTTTTTCTGAGAGTGCCTTAAAAGGCACTCACTTTATTCAGCTCTGTAATCAGCGCAGTATTCCAATTATCTTTTTACAAAATGTTGTGGGATTTATGGTCGGTCGTCAGTTTGAAGCTGGTGGCATAGCAAAAGACGGTGCAAAAATGGTTCAGGCCGTTAGCACTGCTAGTGTTCCTAAATTTACTGTAATTATCGGAGGCTCACATGGTGCAGGAAATTATGCAATGTGCGGACGTGCTTACGGACCGCGAATGCTTTTTAGCTGGCCTAATGCAAAAATTTCAGTTATGGGTGGAGAACAAGCAGCCAGTGTTTTACTTACGGTTAAAAAAGATCAGCTGGCGGGAAAAGGTGAAAAACCCATGACTAAATCTGAAGAAGAAGAATTTAAACGTCCCATCCTTGAAAAATATGCTGAGGAAAGCAGTCCTTACTTTGCTACTGGCAGACTGTGGGATGATGGAATAATTGACCCAAAAGATACAAGAAATATTTTATCCGGATGCATTTCAGCATCTCTTAATGCTCCGTTTCCACCTAAAGAAAATGCTGTTTTTAGGATGTAAAAAGAGCGAACCGGCGACGGGGCGAAAGGGCGATACGGCGAAAATGACATTTGTAGAATTAGAAATAAAAAATAAAATTGCAACAGTAACTTTAAGCCGTCCTGAAGTTCATAATGCTCTCATGCCTGAAATGATAAATGAACTTACAAATATATTTTCAAAACTTGATACCGATAGATCAATAAGAGTAATAATTCTGGAAGCAGAAGGAAAATCTTTTTGTGCCGGTGCAGATTTAAATTATATGAGTTCAATGATTAATGCTTCCTATAAAGAAAATCTGGAGGATGCTTCAAAATTAGGTCAAATGTTTAAAACTATTTATGACTGTTCAAAGCCAATCATTGTTAAGGTCCAGGGCAGTGCTTTTGGCGGAGGAATTGGTTTAATTAGTGTATGTGATATTGCATTTTCTGTAAGCAGTGCAATTTTTGCTTTAAGTGAATCGAAAATTGGTCTGGTTCCCGGAGTAATCTCTCCTTTTCTTATAAAAAAAGTTGGCTTTTCAAATGCAAGCCGTTATTTTTTAACCAGTGAAAGATTTGATGCAAATAAGGCAAGAGAAATTGGTTTGGTAAATGAAGTATTTAAAGATATGAATGAACTGGGAAAAAAAGTAAATGAGCTGGCAGAAGTTATTTCTACAAACGGACCTGAAGCAGTAATAGCTTGTAAAAAACTAATTAGAGATGTGGCTGATAAAAATATAAATGATGCACTAGAAGTATCAAAAGAATATATTGCAAAGAGTCGCATAAGCAAAGAAGGACAGGAAGGTATAAAAGCGTTTTTTGAAAAACGATCCCCCAACTGGACACAATAAAAATGTAAGGGCAGACCTGTTGGGGCAAACCTATGTGTTTGCCCAAAGAAAGAATGAAACAATACCCCAAAAACGTAAAAATTGTTGAGGTTGGTCCGCGTGACGGATTACAAAACGAATCAAAAATTATCTCTACATCTGATAAGGTGAAGTTTATTGAACTGCTTTCTCAAAGCGGACTTAAAGAGATAGAGGTAACATCTTTTGTTCATCCTGAAAGAGTGCCGCAGCTTGCAGATGGAGACGATGTGGTAAAAGCTTTAAAGCCACATCCAGCCATTAGATATTCAGCATTGGTACCTAATCTTAGAGGCCTTGAACGAGCCATAAAATCAGGGATAAAACGAATAGCTGTTTTTACTGCAGCTTCAGAAATATTTACAAAAAAAAATATAAATATGACTATTGATGAATCTCTTCAAACTTTTAAACCCGTGGTTCAAGAGGCTCTAAAAAATAAAATTAGTGTAAGAGGTTATGTTTCTACTTGTTTTGTTTGTCCTTATGAAGGAAAAATTGGAAAAGAAAATGTTCTAAGTGTAGCAAGCTCACTGTTAGAACTAGGAGTTGATGAGATATCGCTCGGGGATACGACTGGAGCTGCAGTTTTTCTTGATGTAAAAGAAACGGTAAATTATGTTTTAAGTAAAATCCCAAAAGAAAAAATCGCACTTCACTTTCATGATACATACGGTAATGCCCTCGCAAATGTAAAAGCCGGGCTTGAGCTAGGAATTACTGTGTATGATTCTTCCAGCGGTGGTTTAGGTGGTTGTCCTTATGCACCTGGTGCATCAGGAAATTTAGCCACTGAAGATCTTCTTTATATGTTAAATGAGATGGAAATTGAAGCTGGTGTAAAAATTGATAAAATAGCAGAAGCTTCAAAATTTATTCAGAATATAATTGGTAAAAGACTCCCCAGCAAGCAGCTTCAGAAAATTTTAAGCTCAGCTAAGTAGAAGAGTGAAAAAGTAGAAAAATAAAAATAAGTAAAAATATGAAAGATGTTCTTCCAAAAGAATACCGATATGAAGAAGTTGATTCCACTATGGATGAGGCAAAAAGGCTCATTCTCTCAGGCAAAATAACTGAAACATCTTATGTGATTGCTGACTATCAAAGCAAAGGTCGCGGGACTAGAGGTCGCAAATGGGATTCTCCAAAGAGCTCAGGAATATTTCTTTCAATTATTCATAGTAATGGCAGCATGGAGCTTACTACACTTTATACTTTAGCTAGTGGCGTAGCATGTATTGAATCTTTAAAAGAAGTATGTAATATTTCAGCTGCTATCAAGCCTATAAATGACATATATTTTGAAGGTAAAAAACTTGGAGGAATACTTGTAGAAAGTAAGCTTAAAAAAAATGAAATAGTTTATTTGATTACTGGTATTGGAATTAACACAAAAAAAACAGAAAGAGTTCTAGACAGGCAGGAAATTGAACCTGTCTCTATTGAAGAAGTTTTAAGTCCTGAATTATATAAATCTTTTTCAGAAGAAAAATTAATTAAAACCATTGTAAATAAAGTAAATTACTGGTATTCATTTATTTTTAACAACGAACATTTAAAAATACAAAATCAATGGAATAGCTTTGTAGTGAAAAAGTGAAAAAGTGAAAAACTAAGTCTGGCTATGCTTTACAGCAAGTTCAATTTTAGTTTTTATTAAATCATCTACTTTTAAAAATAATATTCTTGGGGGTTTTAGCCCAAATTCTGACATTTTTATATTAAATGAGCTTTTAAGAATAAGAAGCTTATCTTTCAATGCAGGACTTAAAGTTACTTTTATTTTTTTTGAGACACCATGAAAAGTAAGAGTACCTTCAATTTCAATACATTGCAGTGAATTTAAATCTACAGGATAGTCAAACTCTGATGAGAATGAAAAATAAGGATACTTATCAAACTCAACTAATTTCCTAAACAATGCAAGCTTTGAAGTAAAATGTGCTTTCATATTAATTTCTTTTAACTTAATTAAATTGTTTTCATCTTCAATATTTAACTCTCCTGTTGTTGGAAGAGCTTTAATTTTAAAAGGAATTCCATATGAGGTAAGGGTATATATAACTTTACTCTCTTTTTTTTCAAGCTCTATGATGTCAGCTTTAGCAGGAAAAGAAAAAAAAGTAAGTATGATAATGCAAAAAATTAAAATGGATTGTTTCATAAAAAGAGTATAATTTAATAAAATGATCTATTTGATTAAATCATACATAATATTAGGACATAGAACATGAATAAGATAACCAGTACACAAAAATATCTTATTTTTATATTTCTTGCATTAATTATTATATTTATAGTTCCGGTTATATTGAAGCAAAAGATTCCTCTTAAGGAAATATTTATTAAACCAAGGATAGAAAGTTTTCTTACTTTTGATGATTTGACTAAATTAAGTATCACATCAAGACCGTATGGTCCTATTTATACAAAACTTCAGAAGCAACTAACCAAGGTATATATTTTTAACAGATATGGCTTTCTCCTAAACAGTAGATTTGGAAAACCATATCTTAGACTAGCTCAGTGGAATATTGCAAGAGGAATAAATGTAGATCCTGTAAAAAATGTTCTTTCAAGTCCATCTAAATATTATTTTTCATATAAAAATAATGATAGACAGAATAGTTTAAAAAAAGAAGCATCTGATTTTTCAAAAAGTGACATTATTCTTTTAAATGAAGTTGATATTGGATTGCCCTGGACAAAATATAGAAATATTGTTACTGAGATTGCTGATTCGTTAGGATATAACTTTGCTTTTGCTACAGAGTTTGTAGAACTTGGACCAGTAATTTACTTAAAAAATTCAATTGATAAGAATAAATATCTAGGCTTACATGGAAATGCAATAATTTCAAGATTCCCTATAAAAAATGCAAGAATTATAAGACTTCCCAAATGTTACGACTGGTATTTGGGTGAAATAAATAAAAAATCTCCTCTTGAAACTGCAAGGAGATATGGTGCCAGAGCAATTTTTGAGCAGAGTATTATAAGTGAGGTACGACATGGATCGCGATGTGCTCTTGTCGCAGATATTGAGCTTCCTAATAAAGAAATTGTTACTGTAGTTTCTGCCCATCTTGAAGATAGATGTTTCCCACCATGTAGACTTAACCAGATGGAATATTTACTTGGAAATATAAGGCACATAAGAAATCCAGTAGTAATAGGCGGTGATTTTAATACTACGACTACTGATAGTGCACCTACTTCATTTAAAAAAGAGTTCTCAAAACGAATAAAGGATCCTCATTTTATTGCCAGGCAGGCATTGCTTGCTTTGGTTCCGCTTGGAATACCAATTCCAGGGCTGGGAAATCTGGCAGCACTTACTGTAAGTAAAACGTTTCAGTATAAAGATCCAGCAACTCCTAGCATTCCTGTGTTATTTCCTAATCAGGAAAGAAAGTTTTTTAATTATATAAAAGGCTTTCAATTTGCTGACGGTGAAACCTTTGATATAAGAGGTAATAAAAGTTCTAACGGTAAAAGGGGACTTTTTGCAAATTCAAATGAAAGACAAATAAAAGGTTTTGAAAGCACATTTAAACTTGAAGAACCTAGGGGGATTGGATATTTTAAACTCGACTGGTTTTTTGTAAAACCAAAACGAGGCAGATTTACACCTTTTAACGGTCAGACATTGCAGGTGATTAATAATTCATACCCCGGAAGAATATCAGATCATGAACCTATAATTGTAGATTTAAAATTATAGATCTAGAAATAATGAGCACAGAGTATTTAAATACAAATTTAATTTTTAAGGATCGGCGTGATGCAGGAAAACAACTTGCTGAGAAATTACTTTCTTATAATTTAACAAATTCTGTAATTATTGCTCTTCCCAGAGGAGGAGTCTCAGTAGCCAAGCCCATTGCAGATATTTTACATGGAGAACTGGACATTATGGTTTCAAAAAAAATTGGAGCACCTGGAAATCCTGAGCTTGCAATAGGTGCTGTAACTTCACGTGGTGATTATGTTTTAGCAACATATTTAAATCACGAACTTGGAGACAGAAAATGGGAATATATTCAGGAGCAGATTGGTTATCTGGTAAATGATTGCAAGGAAAGAGAAAAAAATTATCGTATGAACAGAGAAACCTATGCATATGATGGACAAAACATTATCCTGGTAGATGACGGAACAGCCACTGGAATGACAGCACTTGCAGCAATTAAATCCATAAAAAAACAAAACCCTTCTACAATTACGCTTGCCATACCTGTAATAAGCCATGAAGCATATGAAGAAATAAAAAAACAGGTAGATAGAATTGAAACTTTAAAAATACCCAGAGATTTTACAGCAGTGGGAATACATTATGAGGATTTTACACCTGTAGGTGATGAGGAAATAAAAGAGTTGTTGTCTGGCTAAACCGTAATTTTTAACTCCTGCTGTAAAATCTCTCTCAGTTTATACTTCTGAATCTTTCCGTTAGCAGTCATTGGGAATTCACTGACAAATTTTACATAGTATGGGATTTTAAAGTTTGCGATTTTTCCTTTGCACCATTCTTTTACTTCTTCTTCAGTCCATTTTTCACCGGATTTTAATTTTATAACTACTGCCAGCTGTTCCCCGTATTTTTTATCAGGAATACCTATAACCTGAACCATTTCAACTTTTGAATTTGTCATAAAGAACTCTTCAATTTCAGCAGGATAAATATTTTCGCCACCACGAATGACCATGTCTTTTATCCTTCCAACAATTTTACATATATCCTTTTCATCCATAGTAGCGAGATCACCTGTGTGCATCCAGCCACTAGAGTCAATTGTTTCTTTGGTTTTCTCAGGCATATTATAATAACCAATCATTGCATTATAACCAAATGCACAAAGTTCTCCAGGCGTATTGTGCGGTAATTCAGCTTTGGTTTCCGGACTTATAATTTTTACTTTTACGTTTTGATGCGGTTTTCCTACTGTTCCTACTTTTATCTCAAGCGGATCGTTGTATCTGGTCTGTGTAATTAATGGTGAAGCTTCAGTAAATCCATATCCAACAGTAATTTCAGTTAAGTGCATTTTATCGATTAATTGTTTCATGAGCTCCATTGGGCATGGGGCTCCTGCTATTACACCTGTTCTAAGAGAGCTTAAATCATATTTATTAAAGTCATCAAGTGCAAGCTCTGCAATGAACATGGTCGGTACTCCATATAATGCAGTGCATTTTTCTTTCTGAACGGCTTCAAGTGTTTTTTTAGGTTCAAAAACTTCAGAAGGAAAAACCATTTTAATTCCAAAATTAACTGAAACCAATGTTCCAAGCACACAACCGAAGCAGTGATAAAGCGGTACAGGGATGCAGATAGAATCTTTATCTGTAAGGTTCATATTTACCCCGCAAAAATATGCATTATTTAATATTCCAAAATGAGTAAGTTCTGCGCCTTTTGGAAAGCCAGTGGTTCCGGAAGTATATTGGATATTAATTACATCTTTAGAATTTAATTTACTTTGACGTTCTACTAGTACTTCTTCAGGAACACTTTTTGCAAGTTTATATAAGTCATTCCATTTCATGTATTCGGGATGATTACCTGTGCAGATTGTTATTATCCTGTGCAGTTGGGGCACACCATGGTGTGCCCTTACATCTTCATTTTTACCGATATCTTCTAGCACATCGATCATATTCTGTCCTTTAAAAAACTCAGTTAAAAATAAAGTAGTGATATCTCCCTGCTTGAGAATGTATTCAAGCTCATGACTTTTAAGAGCAGGATTTATGTTTACAAGAACTGTTCCAATTTTTGCAGCCGCAAATTGTAATATTACCCACTCAGGACAATTAACTGCAAATATTCCAATATGCTCGCCTTTTTTAATATTAAGCGCTAGTAGTCCTTTTGCAATTTCATCGGTAGTTTTTTTAAATTCTCTATAATTAATTTTATAATTAAGATCACAAAATACTATTGCATCTTTGTCAGGATGCTTCAATGCAATGCTATCTAATAGCTGTCCGAGAGTCTTGTTTGTTAATTCATTACTGTAAGACATAATGTTATTATCTCACTATAGCTTAAAAGAAAAAAATATCAATGTAAACGATTATAATAAATGAATTATGAATTATTTAAATGTCCGGCTTGTTGGAATTTTACGAACAAAATCTGGTACTTCTGCTAAGAATGCAATAAATGCAATTCAAGCTGCATTTGATTCGGGTGCTCAGGCAGTTGAAATTACTTCTAATTCTGATTTTTGGCAAGATATTTTAAAGGAATGTGTAAGAAAAAATTTAAACATAGGTGTAGGATCAATAAAAAACCAAGCAAAAGCCAAAGAAGCCATTAATCTGGGCGCAAGATTTCTGGTAAGCCCAGGCTTTTTTGAAGATGCTATAGAAGTTGCAAATAAAAACAATATTCCTATCTTACCCGGTGTTTTTACTGAACCTAATTTTCAACAAGCAATTATTCTTGGCATAGCGGATGTAAAATTTTTTCCAGCCAGTGTAGTAACTCATGAAGAATTATTTAAAGCAATTAGAGAACCATTTAGAGATGAGTTTGATGAGCTTATAAAAATAGGTTGGAAGATTATTTTTTACACTGAAGGCATATCTGACAGTGTTGTTTTAATTAAAAGCCCTACACAATTTTATAAATTTTATTTAAATGCAAAAGACAGAAAACCAGATTCTCAGATAGTAATAAAATTACCTGACGGTAAATCTGGCTTTGAAAGATTAAAAGAATTTTCAGAAGAATCAAAAACTCATGATATAAGAACTTATGCAGTAGGCGGAGTAAATGATAAAAACATGAAAGAGGTTTTAAATAAGTATGGTGCATATGGCGTTTGTCCGGGCAGTGGAATGTTTAATGGTGATGCAATTTTATCGGGAGATTGTGAGAGAGTAAAAGCAGATGTGAGCAGACATGTTGAAGCCTTAAATGAAACTCTTTTGTCGAATAAGTAATGGTATTTATTTGTTTGAAAATCACCCTAAATTAAATTTTTTTAATGTACGTCATTGTGAAAATCACATTGTTTAGGTAGTAAAATGGTTTAAAGTAAATTTTTTTAAGGAGAATAATATGACAGTAACAGTTTATGCAGTAACTAGTTTTAAACCTGATGTATTAAATGGAGCCCATGCTGCCAGATTGGCAAGAACTGCAGTAAGGATCTTTGGAGAGCAAGCAGGAAATCGAGAATTGCCTTCTTCAGTAAATTTGGTAATTGAGCCGACTTTAAGAACACAGGATAGTTGGAAATTGGTCAGATCAATGGGTAATTATTGCTTTGGTTCTGGCAATCAATTAAATCCTAGACATCTTGCTGTTGGCTCTGTTCTTTATACGGAAGATGTAAAACAAGCTTCTGAGTTAGGTTTTAAGACAGTAGTTTCACCGATGACGGATGCTGATGTTTTACAAGCTGCAAAAGAACATAAGATTGATGCTGTACCTGCTATAGGACGTCTGATGGACGGAATACAACTAGCTGTTCTATGTGAACAATTAGGAATTGATCCTACTAGAATAAAAGTTTTTCCATTTTCTTGTAAACAAACTGCAGAAGCTTTAATAGATGCATTAAAAGGTCCTTTTCATCGTGCAATTGAAGCTAAGAGGCTTCAATTAGTACCTGATGTAACTATTGAAGATGTAGGTTCAGCTACTGAGCTTTGGGCTAAAATCCTAGCTGCTGGAGATGAGGAAACCATAAGGGTTGGTAAACCAACCCGTGGAAATGGTTTAGGTAGTTTGACTTCATTTAGAGAATTTAATAGCAGATTTGCCGACGGAAAATCAGTTCCAGTTGTTACTGGCGGTATAAAAGCTGAGACAGGAGATATAACAAAACTTGTTGCAAATGGTGTTAGAGATTTTGGATTGAGTGCACTTATAACTGATGAAGTACAACAAGCTGCTAGTGGATCTACTCCAAGCTTTGATAAATTAACGGAAACCATCGGTATTATTTTAGATGGTGTTAAATCAGGTTTGGAACAAAGCACTTAATTTATTTTTTACATATAAAATTTTAAGGCTAGTTAACAGTTATGTTAAACTTTACTTCATGGTTGAAACAGCTGTTCAAAACATAAATAAATCAAACCAAATCGCTACCTATGTTTTATCCGTGAAAAAAGAATCACTTTCAAAAGAAGTAATTCACGAGGTAAAAAGAAGAGTACTGGACAGCTTTGCATGTGCCATCGGTGCATCAGATTCAAAGCCAGGGAAAATTATTTTAAAAGCCTGTTCAAAAGTAAAAAGTAAATTTGCAGCATCTTTATTTGGAAAGAAAAAGGAAGTATTTTATGAAGAAGCTGCTTTTGCAAATGGATCTTTGATTAGATATATGGATTTTAATGATACTTATCTGTCTCTGGAACCGGCGCATCCCTCTGATAATATTGCTCCGCTTATTGCTTGTGCACAGGCTTATGGAAAATCTGGTCTTGATTTAATCCTAGCAATTGCAATTGCATATGAAATCCAGTGCAGATTATGTGACGGTGCAAGCCTTCGTGCAAAAGGGATTGATCATGTGACATATGGAGCGTTTTCAGTTGTAGCAGGAGCTGCAGTTCTTATGGATATGAATCCTGAAGAACTTGAAAATGCATTAAATATTGCTGGTGTATGTAATATAGCTACTCGCCAAACCAGAGTCGGTGAAATGTCTATGTGGAAGGCATGTGCATTTGCAAATGTTGCACGCCAGGGACTTTTTGCAGCTAGACTTGCTAAAGAAGGCATGACTGGTCCTGCTCCAATATTTGAAGGTACAAAGGGCTTTGAAACTTTAATTTCAGGTCCTATAAACTTAAAACTTCCAGCTGTTGGAGAACCTGCTCAGAAAATTTTAGAAACTTATATGAAACCTTATCCTGTTGAATATCATGCACAGAGCGCTGTTGAAGCAGCCATCAAACTTTATAAAGAAGGTTTAAGGCTTGAGCAAATCAGGGACATGACTATTTTTACTCATGGTGCAGCTTATCAGATAATTGGTTCTGAGCCTGAAAAATGGAGACCGACTTCAAAAGAAACAGCAGATCATAGTCTGCCATATTGTACTGCTATTGCTATTCGGGATGGAAATATAACTAATGAAAGCTTTGAAAAGAAAAATTACCGTGACTCATTTATGATTCGGTTTTTAAAGAAAATAACCGTAACTGAAGATCAAAAATATACCTCTGATTATCCTAATAGTTTTGGAAACAGGCTTGAAATAAATTTATTTGACGGAAAAAAACTTATAAAAGAAGTTTTACATCCTTTTGGTCACCCTAAAAATCCAATGTCTGATGAAGAGCTTTTTAATAAATGGAGAACTCTTGCGAAGCCTCATCTTTCAGATGAGCTCATTGAAAAACAAATTGAAAAAGTGATGGCACTCGATAGTGCTGAAAACATCATGGATTTGTTGCCTGTTATCTAATCATGTCATGAAATCCTTCCATCAACTTTTAAAAGAAAATAAAATCCTGGTAATTCCTGGTGTATTTAATGCTGCATCTGCTCTGGTGGCAAAACAGGTCGGTTTTTTGGCTTTGTATTTATCTGGTTCTGGCATTGCCACAGGATGTTTTGGAGTACCTGATTTAGGAATTACAACATTAGATGATGTTTGTGAAGAAACAAAGCGAATTGCCAACATAGAGGCGTTAGACGTAACGCCTCTACTGGTAGATGCTGATACTGGCTTTGGAGATGTAACTCTTACTGTACAGAAACTTGAAAGTGCTGGTGCGGCAGGTATCCATATTGAAGATCAGATTTTCCCAAAACGATGCGGTCATAGACCAGGCAAAGAAGTAATTTCTGCTGATGAAATGTTTGAAAGAATACAGTCAGCGGTTAAAGCCAGGTCTAATCCGGATTTTTCTATTATTGCAAGGGTAGATTCCAGAAGTGTAAATGGACTTGAGGATGCAATAGACAGGGCAAAAAAATATCAGGATGCCGGAGCAGATGCAATTTTTGCTGAAGCCCTTGAATCTAAAGATGAATATAAAAGATTTGTTAATGCTATTAAGGTTCCTGTACTAGCTAATATGACAGAGTTTGGCAAGACACCTTATATCTCTGTTTATGAGTTTGAAACTTTAGGTGTACGTATGGTTATTTTCCCTTTGACAGCCTTCAGGCGGATGATGAAATCAGCGGAGGAAGTGTATCGTATTATTAAAAAAGAAGGTACCCAGAAATCAATTCTCAACCATTTACAGACCAGGGAAGAGTTATATAAACTATTAAACTATTATGAATTAGAAAAGGCAATTGATAAAAAATGAAAAATGCTTTATCATAGCGGACATAAAGAGGAATAAGATCAAGAATTGCAAGGAGTTAAGATGTCAACAACACTGACAGAACAATTTTCAAAAGGACTTGAAGATGTAGTTGCTGGTACCACTTCTATTTGTACCATTAATCCAGATAATGAAAGTTTACTTTACAGGGGATATAGTGCAACTGATCTTGCAGAAAATGCCACGTTTGAAGAAGTAGCACATCTGCTTATAGAAGGAAGACTTCCTAAAAAGAGAGAATTAAAACGAATTACAAAATCGCTAATTAAGGATAGAAAAATTCCTAAACTGCTTATAAAAATTTTAAGACAGCTCCCAAAGACTGCAAATCCAATGGATGTTTTAAGAACATCGGTTTCTTTTATGGGTGCGATTGAAGAAAACAGACAGTACTCTATAGAAGAAACTAAACTCATTGCATATTCATTGATTGCAAAATTACCTTTTGCTTTAATGACCTGGTATCATCTTTCAAAAGAACAGCCAGTTCCCAAAATATCAAAAAATATTTCTTATGCAGGAAGATTTTTGCAGCTTGTTACAGGTAAAGAGCCTGATCCATTTGAAGAAAAAGTCATCAATGCCAGCTTTATTCTCTATGCAGAACATGAATTTAATGCTTCTACATTTGCTGCAAGGGTAGCTGCCTCTACACTTTCTGATATTTATTCAGCATTAACTGCAGGTATTTGTACTTTAAAAGGACCCTTGCATGGCGGTGCAAATGAAGCTGCAATGGAGTTAATTTTAAAATTTAATAGTCCGCAGCAGGCAGAATCAGGGATTAATGACTTATTGAACAGAAAAGAAAAAATAATGGGCTTCGGTCACAGAGTATATAAAAAAGGTGATGGAAGAGCTTATGTCATGAAAAAATATTCCCAGGAGCTGGCTACGAAAATTGGAAACACAAAACTATTTGATATTGCTCAGACCATTGAAAGAGTAGTTAAAGAGAAAAAAGGACTTTTTCCAAATGCAGATTTTTATTCTGCAGTAGCATATTATTTGCTTGGAATTCCTATTCCTTTATATACACCTATTTTTGTCCTAAGTCGAACTAGCGGCTGGTCAGCACATATTATTGAACAGCTCTCAGATAATCGCTTAATAAGGCCCAGAGCAATTTATCAAGGTCCTCCGCCTAGGGAATTTGTACCGATTGACAGAAGGTAAGAAAACACGAAACAGCGAGACGGCGATGGGGCGAACTGACGAAAGTAATATAGCCAAGTTACAAAATAAAATAATCAAATGCAAAAAATGCCCACGCCTTGCAAAATATATTGCAGGTATTAAAGAAAAATATCCTTCCTATTGGTGTAAACCAGTTCCAAGTTTTGGAGATGCAAATGCTCAGATATTAATTATAGGACTTGCTCCAGGCAGGTTTGGATCAAATCGAACTGGAAGAATGTTTACAGGAGATTCTTCCGGTGATTTTATGTATAAGATTCTTTATGAGATTGGTCTTTGTGATAACCCATTGAGAAAAGGCTTGCCATGGCAAGTCCCTACGAATGCAAATGATGGATTGCGACTAAAAAATTGTTATATAACAGCAATGGCAAGATGTGCACCTCCGCAAAACAAACCAGCACCTCAGGAACTCTCAAATTGTTTTAATTATTTTGAAGAAGAAATAAAATTATTTAAAAATGTGAAAGTAGTAATTGCACTTGGGAAAATTGCATTTGATGGATACCTTAAATTTGTAAGGGCAGACCTATGTGTCTGCCCAATAAAGAAAAAAGATTTCAAGTTTTTCCATGGTGCTACATACAGATCAAAAAATCTACCCCATGTATTAATAGCCAGTTACCATCCAAGCAGACAAAATACAAATACAGGAAGATTAACACCGAAGATGTTTAAAGACATTTTTAAGAATGCGATAGAATATTGTAATGAAATTCATTGATATCGCTAAAATTAAAATCTCCTCCGGAAAAGGCGGCAATGGCATTATTGCCTGGAGGCGAGAAAAGTTTGAACCACGCGGTGGTCCTGCCGGCGGTGATGGTGGACGCGGTGGAAATGTTTACATTGAAGCAGATGAAAATATGGGAACACTGCTGGATTTTAAATACAAATCAATTTTTAAGGGACAGGAAGGAGAAAGAGGCGGACCTAAAAACATGTCTGGAAAAGCCGGTGAGAATCTTGTAATTAGGGTTCCTGTAGGTACTGTTGTTAGAGATTGTTCTACAAAAGAAATAATTGCTGATTTGGTAATGCATAAACAGAAGGTATTGCTTGCTGAAGGGGGCAGAGGTGGAAGAGGGAATTCTCATTTTACTACCAGTACAAGACAAGCACCTCACTTTTGTGAACCAGGCGAACCTGCAATTGAGCGGGAGTTGGAGCTTGAATTAAAGTTAATTGCAGAGGTTGGAATAGTTGGAATACCAAATGCAGGAAAATCTACGCTTATAAGTGTTATAAGTTCTGCCAAACCTAAAATTGCAAATTATCCTTTTACTACACTGGTGCCAAATTTAGGTGTAGTTAAAAAGCCTGATGGAGACGGTTTTGTAGTAGCTGATATTCCAGGACTTATAAAAGGCTCTTCTCTTGGCACAGGTTTAGGTCATGATTTTATAAAACATATTGAAAGAACAAGAATATTGGTTCATATTATTGACGGAGCAGGTACAAATGGCATATCTCCAACCGAAGCATATGAAATCATTCAGAATGAATTAAAAGAATATGATAAAAGCAGTGGCGAGGTTAACTCACCTTTATTAAAAAAGAAACAGTTGCTTGTAATTAATAAACTGGATATTCTCAGTGATGAAGAATGTAAAAAAATAAAAACAGCATTTAAAAAGAAGAAATTGGATCCTGTTTTTATATCAGCAGCCACTAAAAAAAATGTAAATATTTTGTTAAATAAACTTTTTAAAACAATGGAAAAATATCCTAAACAAGAAGAAACTGAGATACAAGCATTTTTCGATCCCCAGGCTACTGATCATGGATTAGAACAATTTAATGTTTTTAAAGAAAGAAAAACTTTTTATGTAGAAGGTAAAAAAATTGAAGGACTTATTTCAGTTACTGATTTAAAAGATTACCAGTCAGTGGCTCATCTCATGCGGGTTTTAAAGAATATGGGTATTTTTGAGGAGCTTGAAAAAAAAGGAGTAAATGAAGGAGATGCTGTATATATTTCAGGTATACAATTTGAGTTTAGTCCTGAAACCATGGTCATTTGCTAGTTTCTTTGACAGTATATAATTAATTTATGCCTGAGAAACATTTTAAACACAATAAAAATAATACTGTAGGCGTTGAGCTTGAGCTGCAATTAATTGATGAAAAAACTAAAGAACTTACCACTGGCACAACTAAAATATTAAAATCCCTAGGCAATTACCAGAACATAAAACATGAACTTTTTGAATCAGTAATAGAAATAAACAGTAGTCCTTGCCTGACAATTAATGAGCTTAAGGATGATTTAAAAAAGCATGTAAAAGTTTTACATGAATGTGCAGCAAAACATGGGATAAAACTGGCTATGGCAGGCACGCACCCTTCATCAAACTGGGCACATCAGGAAATATCTCCCATAAAGCGGTATCAGCAGATCGTAGATAAGATTCAAATGCCCGTTAAACGAATGCTTATTTTTGGTTTACATGTGCATGTAGGTGTTGCTACAGGCGATGAAGCAATTGCTGTTAATAATGCTCTTATGAATTATTTGCCGCATCTTCTTGCTCTTTCTTGTAGTTCTCCGTATTGGGTAAAAAGAGATTCAGGCATGGAATCATACAGAGTAAAGATTCTTGAAACTCTTCCTACTACAGGGCTGCCTTTTAAATTACACAGCTATGAAGAATATATTGATCTGGTAAATGTTTTAAAAAAAGCCGGGACGATTGAATCGATTCGTGAAATCTGGTGGGATGTAAGACCGCATCCTGATTTTGGAACGGTAGAAGTAAGAGTATGTGATGCCATGCCTCTTATGGATGATGTACTTGCAATGGCTGCATTAATTCAGTCACTAATTGCACATCTTTCTAAGATGTTCAGGGTAAAAGATGAAATTGGTCATCTTCCTTCTTTTTTAATCAGGGAAAATAAATGGCGTGCTGCTAGATATGGTATCGATGCAGAGCTTATTACAGATTCGTTTGGGAAAATTGTTCCTATGAGAAAAGAGATTGAAAAGCTCTTTAATGAAATAGAACCAACAGCAAAAGAAATTAATGCTGATAAAGAATTAAATAAAATATGGGATATTTTTAAGCGTGGAACCAGCAGCAAAAGACAGAGAAAAATACACAGTGAAACAAACGGGAACTGGAATGCAATAGTAGACAGCTTAATAAACGAATTTGAAGAAAGCTGGCAGCTGAAAAAGGTAACAACTGTTTAATGGATGTAAAGGTGTACCTTGGTATGCCCTGATTACAGATGGAAATGTACCAATCGCATTTAATTGTTTCTGGTCGTGTCCAAGGTGTATTTTATCGTGCATCTTGCCAGGATGTAGCTGTTAAATATGGATTAAATGGCTGGGTAAAAAATTTATCTACTGGTGATGTTGAGGTTCTTGTTCAGGGAGAAAAAGAACAAATTGAAAAGCTAATTGAGTGGTGTAAAAAAGGACCACCAAATGCAAAAGTAAGTGATGTGAAAATTGAATGGCAGGAAATGAGTGAAGAGATAAATGGATTTTCTGTGAGGTAATTAACTAAACCTGAACTTACTCCACTTAAGCAGTTGCAATATTATTAGAATAAAAAAAGCAAATAAAGCAGGGATGAAAGTAACTTCTGTTTCCTGGGGTACCAGCCTTATAGTTTTTTTTATTTTTTTATAAATTAAATTTAAATCGCGAATATTCTGTGCGTTAAAATAATTTCCTCCTGTTAAGGATGTAATTTCCTGCAGAGTAAACTCATCCAGTCTGGTAAATATTCCTCCGCGAATTATGCTGCCAAGCGGATTTCCAATGCCAATTGCCTGAATGGTTATGTCATTTACCTTTGCCTGTGCGCTTGCAAATGCAGGATCAGCTCCAACATTTGCTTCACCGTCAGTTACCAGCACTATCATTCTGTCATTTTTATTTTTTGGCTTGCTGTTAAAGTCATCATCTATGGATATTGCATCAATGGCTGCAAATATTGCATCTCCAATTGAAGTACCAGGCTCTAGTTTTTTTACATTCAGTTTATTTAATACAGAAAGAATTCTATTTTTATCAGTAGTAGGATTTACCAGAATTTTAACACTGCCGCTAAAAAACCCTAGTCCGATTTGAATTCCTGTGGGAAGAGATTTTACAAAGTATTTTGCAGTTTCACGTGCTGCAGTAATACGGTCTGGTTTAATGTCATTTGCTTCCATGCTAATTGAATTATCGATTAAGAGCATTACTTTTGTGTCTCTTGTCGGCATATATAAAGTGCTGGTTGGTCTGCTTAATGCAAATATTAAAAATGAGAGTAAAAGGGATTGAAGGATAAGTAGTAAATGTTTCAAAAAATCAATTTTTTTTGTTTTTGATATGGCTTCAATAAGAACTTCTACATTTCCAAATGGAATAAAATCTTTTTTTCTTTTTTTTTCAAAGTATAAATAAAGAAATATGTAAACTGGGACAAGAATAAAGAGATACAATGCCTGAGGAAATATAAAACTCATATGTAAGTATTATAACTGTATTAAGTGGGGGCTGTTCTTGGCAAAGCAAACGGTGAAGTTTTCTTTTTTCTTTCTTTTACTTTTAGCCATATTGTTCTTACCAATAGTTCTTTCGTTTCTGTTTGTACAAATCCTGATTGTGCTAATGTTTGCGTAAGCTCTGTATTGTAATCAACAGCTTTTACAGTAAGTTTTATTTTATTTACTTCACATGTAATATAGTCATAAATAATAGTATTTAAAAATCCTTCATATAAGTGTGTCCATCCAGGACTTAGCTTTAGCTCAATTAAATAATTGTCAGTTGAGAGCTTGTTTATATGAGACCAGCCTACAATTAAATTTCTTGATTTATCAATCATGACGACTGAGTCTTTAATATTTTTAAAAAAATCTTTAGATCTTCCCAGAGCAGGTCTTAAATCAGAAGGAATGGTTGAAAGTTCAAGTTTTTCAAGGTCATTCATGTCATTTTTTATCTGTGCTCTTAAAATAAAATCTTTATCTAAAAATGATTTACTTTCAAGTTTATCCAGCGTTAATTCTTTTTCATAAAAAGCTACTTTTGCATATCTCCTGAATCCGCATTCATGAAAAAGAGAAATTGCCGGAATGTTTTGTGAATCTACTTCAGCTAAAAAATGTTCTATTCCTTCTGAGCCGTATACTGAAAGCACATATCTTAAAAGTTCTTCTCCAACGCCCTTATTTCTTTCCTGATCTAAAACAAATACTTCTTCTATTTGCCAGCAGTTATTTGATTTTGAGAGACATTTTAAGCTTACGAAGCCCAGTATATTTTTTCCTTCTACTGCAATATGTATGCTGGGTACAAAACGTAAATTAATAGGAATGCAACTTTGTAAAATACACGCTATTTTATTGGTTGTACTTGAGCTAATGCTTGAGAGATTAGAATCCTCTTTTAAGTATTCTTTTAGCTTTAAAAAATCTGATATATGTAGAGTTCTGATTTTGAACATACAGATCTATTATAAGGAGTTTTAACATAAAAAGTTAATCTTACATCTTAATTGACTGGTCTTATTAAAAACATTATATTTAAAATATTAAATTAAGGGTATTAGTCCTTTAATTTTAATTTAAGCTCCTATGGCAGCAGTATATTTAAATCAAAATAATAAAAGTCCATAAGGCCCGTGCGAAGGAGAAATAAATGAGTATAACAATGAGTACCCCCAATATGAACATATCAAAAAATCCAACAAAAGAAGAATTAATAAAAGAAGCCAAAGCAAACGATGTAAAGTTCGTACGTATGCAGTTCATTGACATTTATGGAATTGTAAAAAATCTTGCAATTCCTGTTGAGCAGCTGGAAAAAGCACTTGATAACGAACTTATGCTGGATGGAAGCTCCATAAAAGGATTTCAAAGAATTGAAAAATCAGATCTTTATTTTTATCCTGACAGAAGAACATTTAGAATATTGCCGTGGAGACCATCAGAAGGAAGAGTTGCAAGACTGGTTTGTGATATTTATGATCCGGATGGAAAACCATTTCCAGGCTGCCCAAGAAACAATTTAAAAAGAGTTCTAGCTCAGGTGGAAAAAGAGCTTGGCTACACCATGAATGTAGGGCCTGAATGTGAGTTCTTTTTATTTAATAAAGATCAGTCTGGGAATCCTACTATTGATCCTAGTGATGTTGCTGCATATTTTGATGTGGAACCTCTTGATATCGGACAGCAAGTCAGAAGAGAAATTATTTATGCTCTTGAAACCATGGGCTTTGAAATAGAGGCATCACATCATGAAGTAGCAATTGGTCAGCATGAAATTGATTTTAAATATGAAGATGCACTAAGCACTGCCGATAATATTGCAACCTTCAGATGGGTTACAAAAGCAGTTGCTGCTAAACATGGTATGCATGCTACCTTCATGCCAAAACCAATCTTTGGACAAAACGGCTCAGGAATGCATTGTAATCAATCTCTTGCGAAAGACGGGAAAAATATTTTCTTTGATTCAAGCACCCCTGATAAATTAAGCAAAGAAATGAAATGGTATATAGGCGGACTCTTAAAACATATTCGTGGAATTTGTGCAATTACTAACCCTCTTGTAAACAGCTATAAGAGATTGGTGCCGGGTTATGAAGCCCCAGTTTATATTGCATGGTCACCAGGAAACAGATCTGCTCTTTGCAGAGTACCTGATAAAAGAGGAAGTTCTACCCGAGTTGAGCTGCGATCACCGGATCCAGCAGCAAATCCGTATCTTGCTACAGCATGTATGTTAATTGCAGGCTTAGATGGTATGAAAAATAAACTTGAGCCGCCTGCTCCTGTTAACAGAAACATTTACCACCTTAATCCAAAAGAAAAAGCAGAGTTAAAAGTAGATAGTTTACCGGGCACTCTTGAAGAAGCATTAAGAGAGCTTGAAAAAAGTAAAATAGCTCAAGAAGCTCTGGGTGAGCATATCTATGGACAGTTTCTTGAACTGAAATGGGCTGAATGGGATGAATACAGAATCCAGGTAACAAGCTGGGAAGAAAGCAGATATCTGAGAATTTATTAATCCAGAGCTAAAATCTAAATATTTTTTTAATGAAGCATTTTAAATAGCATTCAGTATGCTGATTTTGTATAGGAGTTCTAATATATTACCTGTTTTATTCAGGAGTTACAATTATTTCTATGCGATTTAATTTTAAAAAGCTTTTAAATCTAGAATTTCCGGCAGAGCTTGAGCCAATTATTTATAACCAGGTGGAAAAGAATTTATTACGTGCCATTAACGGCCTGGAAATTGTTATTAAGAAAGATATTCGTCCTAAAGCCAATAATAATAAAAAATTACTTTATCAGGAAAAATACATGAGTTTGTATCACTATAAGCCTTTATCTGATAAAACATATGGTACTCCTATTCTGCTAGTGCCTCCTTTAATGACTACTACAGATATTTTTGACCTGGTGCCTGAGCATAGCTTTATTAATACCCTGCTTGAAAATGGATTCAATGTTTACTTGCTTGATTTTGGAACGCCTGATCCTTCTGATTCACATTTGAAGCTTGATGATTATATTTTAAACTTCCTTTATCGTGCAGTACACATGACAAAAAAACATTCTAATTCAAAACAAATCTCACTTCTTGGTTATTGTTTAGGAGGAAGTTTTAGCATTATCTACGGAAGCGTTTCGCTTGATATTAAACATGATATTAAAAATGTAATTAATATTGCAGGTCCGATAAATTTAAAACCCCTTCCTTTTTATAAATATATTTTCAAGCCATTTAAAAAAGATTGGTTTGCATTGGCAGATAAAAATGGATGCATTCCCAAAGAACTGCTAACTTTGATTTTTCAACTTTCAGATCCTGTAGGAACTCTTAAGCGTCCGTTTTATATTATTAACAAAGCATGGGACAGGGATTTTCTCGTTAAATATCAAGCATTAAGAAATTTTTTTAAAGGCTTTCAAAATTTACCTGCAGCTACATTTAAACAATGTTTTGAAATTATCTCCTCAAATGAACTTGTTTCAGGAAGTATGAAACTTCTGGATCAAAAAGTAAAGCTTTCAAATTTTGAAGCAAGTCTTCTTGTAATTGCAGGATCAAAGGATACTTTCATTCCTGCTGATTCAGTAAGAGAAGTACAGAAACATATTTCATCAAAAGATTTTCAATACTCGGAATTTCCATATGGTCATATATCTATTATGGGCAGCGAAAAAGCTAAGAAAACTGTCTGGAAGACATGTGTTGATTGGTTAAAAGAACGAAGCGGAGAATCCATACGTAGAGACGTTACCATAACGTCTCTACAACAATGACATAATCTAATCATTCGTATAAAATAAAATCATGCCAAGATCATTCCACTTAAAAGTTATCACACCAAATGCAATTGTTCTTGATGAAGATGTAGAGCAAATTATTGCTAGATCTACTGATGGTGAAATAGGAATTCTTCCGGATCATATTCCATTAATTACTCCTTTGACTAATGCCCCTTTTCAGTACTGGTCCAGTGGCGAAAGAAAAGTAGCAGCAGTTCTTGGTGGAATGATGGAAGTCTCAAAAGATGGCGTAACCATTATTTCTGATCATGCTGCACTTGCTGAAGATATAGACACAGTAATAGCTGAAAAAGAAAAAGAAATTGCAGAAGCAAAACTTTCACAGAGAAAAGATAAAGTAGACGTACAGCAGGCAGAGCTGGAGTTAACCAGACTGCTTGTAATGCTTGAAGCGGTAGAGATGGCTAAGAGGTTAAAAAATACTAGGATGGGATAATCCCCAAAACAACCAATTTTCTCTCTACATCATTTACCTCTTTTTCAAAGATTGTTAAGGGCAAGGTTACCTTGCCCTTACATGTTTTCCGAATAATCTTTTTTGCATTTGAAATCTCTTCATCGATATCTTTTGCCTTATAAGCCAGAAGATATGCCCCTTTCTTTAAAAGAGGCAGCGAATATTTAATAAGAACATCTAACTTATCTATAGCACGTGCGGTAACGAGATCGTATTGTTGGGGTATGCCATGGCATGCCCTTACATTTTCTACACGATCGTTGATCACGGTTATTCTTTTTTCAAACCCCAATTCCTTTACAAGAAGATTTAAAAAATTTGCTTTTTTTGTCGTGGATTCACATAATGTAAATTTCCATTCTGGTTTCATAATGGCAAGAGGAATACCAGGGAATCCACCACCAGAACCGATATCCAAAATTGTTGGGGCGTTGTCATTGCGAGGAACGTTAGTGACGAAGCAATCCCGATCAAACTCGCGTGAAATAGACCGGGATTGCTTCGGGCTTTTAGCCCTCGCAATGACTTCGTCAATTTCCGGTAGGAATAAAATTGAATCTAAAAAATGTTTTTCAAGTATGCTGTCATATCCTTTTCGGGAAATTAAATTAATCTTTTCATTCCATTCTAATAATGTTTTGTAATATTGTTTAAATAAAGAAAGTTGCTCATCATTAATTTCAATCATGTAACCTTCGGTTACATTTTTAAAATCTTCAAAATTTTTTAATGAAAAATTGTTCATTTACCTATGAAATATACGTATAGAAGTAATACTTTACCTTATTCACAAATATTTTCCCATGTTCTAATATGTTTTCAGATGTTTTACCATGAATTTGAATGGGATGATGGAAATGAACCTAAAGTTAGCATAAGAGCTAGCTTGGAAGAGGTTGAGTCTGCATTTTATGATCGAAAAAAGAAAACTTTAAGAACTTATTTTAATAGATATGAAATGTATGCTAGGACTGGTAGTGGTCGTTATTTGTTTGTCGTTTACCAACGTAAAGCCGGAGGTATAATAAGAGTAATAAGTGTAAGAAATATGACCAGGAATAATAAAAGATATTATAGAAGAAAATGAAAAAAAGAAAAAAAATGATAACTATTAAATCTTTAGATGAAATCCCAAGAAGATTTAAATCAGAAGATGCAGAGCGGAAATTTTGGGAAACACATGACCTGAGCTTAAAACTATGCGAAAAGCTTTATGATCCTGTTGTAGACAGAGAAGAAAAAAGACTCATGAAGCATCTAAAAATGACAGATAGAAGAAGATAACTTCTACATGACCCAAGAAAATATCACATCAGTCTTAGTAGAAAAAAGGACATTTAGTCCATCTGAAGATTTTGTAAGTCAAGCGAATCTAAATAAAAAAGAATACGAAAGATTAAAATCAAAGGCAGAAACTGATTTTGAGGGTTTTTGGTCAGAACTTGCAGAAAAAAACATTCATTGGTTTAAAAAATGGGATAAAGTCTACCAGTGGAATGAACCTTTTAGTAAATGGTTTACCCATGGCAAAACTAACGTTTCTTATAACTGCCTGGACAGGCATCTTAAGGAAAGAGCTAATAAAACTGCACTTATATGGATAGGTGAAAATGGTGATAAAAGAAAAATTACATATGGTGAGTTACATAGAGAAGTTTGTAAGTTTAGTAATGTACTTTTGAGCCTGGGTGTTAAAGAATCTGATCGAATTGTAATTTATATGCCTTTAATTCCTGAGGCAGTAGTTTCAATGCTGGCATGTACAAGAATTGGAGCAGTTCATAGTGTGGTATTTGGCGGCTTCAGTAAAGAAGCAATCCTAAGCAGAATTAATGATGCAAAAGCAAAGATAGTAATTACATCTGATGGCGGCTATCGCAGGGGAGAAATTGTTCCTTTGAAAAATAATGTAGATGAAGCGCTAAAAAAATGCAATTCTGTTGAGAAAGTAATAGTGGTTCAAAGAACAAAAAATAAAATTGAAATGAAAGATCGTAGAGACCTTTGGTATCATGAGTTGCTTTCTTCTTCATCTGAGAAAAATGATGCAGAAAAACTTGATTCAGAGCATCCTCTCTTTATCCTTTATACATCAGGTACCACCGGTAAACCAAAAGGGATTCTTCATACCACAGCTGGTTATATTCTCTGGGCTACATTGACTACTAAATGGGTTTTTGATATTAAAGACAGTGATGTTTACTGGTGTACGGCAGATATTGGATGGATTACAGGACATACTTATGTGGTGTACGGACCTTTAAGCTGCGGAGCTACGGTTCTTTTATATGAAGGTGCGCCAAATTATCCTGACTGGGGAATATTCTGGAAAATCATAGATGAAAATAAAGTAAATATTTTTTACACTGCACCGACAGCTATCCGTGCATTTATGAAAGCCGGGGACGAGTGGATAAAAAAATACAAACTTACTAGTCTCAGGCTTCTTGGAACAGTAGGTGAACCTATAAATCCAAAAGCATGGCTCTGGTATCATTCAAATATTGGAAAAGAAAAGTGTCCTATAGTTGATACCTGGTGGCAGACTGAAACTGGAGGAATTTTAATCTCACCTCTTCCGGGGATTACAGCTATAAAAGCTGGCTCAGCAACTTTTCCTCTGCCTGGAATTTTTGCAGAAGTGGTGGATGAAAAAGGAAATAAAACTAAGCCTGAAGAGGATGGTTTTTTAGTTATAAAAAAACCATGGCCATCTATGATTAGAACTATTTATGGTGATGATGTGAGGTATAAAGAAACCTACTGGTCAAGATTTAAGAACGAACCGGCGATGGGGCGAGCCGGCGAACCGGCGAAGAGAGAAGCAGTGTATTTTACCGGTGATGGTGCACGAGTTGATAAGGATAATTATTTCTGGCTGCTTGGAAGAGTAGATGATGTTTTAAAAGTTTCAGGACATCTTTTAAGTACTATGGAAGTTGAATCGTGTCTTGTAAATTACCCTCTTGTTGCTGAAGCAGCAGTGGTCGGATATCCGCATGAAATAAAAGGCAATGCGATTTGTGCCTTTGTTGTGTTGAAAAATGATGTCACTGCGAGGAGTGATAGCGACGAAGCAGCCCCGAGCGGGATTGTTGAGGATCTTAAAAACTACGTAGCCAAAGCTATTGGTCCGATAGCTAAGCCTGATCAGATACGATTTACTGAAACTCTTCCGAAAACCAGATCAGGAAAAATTATGAGAAGACTCTTGCGTGATATAGCAAGTGGAAAAACTACCTCTGGAGATACTACGACACTTGAAGATGCAAGTGTTTTAGAGAAGCTGAGAACAAATGAATAATATTACTAAATTAACTTCTAACTTTCAGCGGCTTGTTTAACTCTAATCCATCGCGCTAATTCAAATTTTTCTCTTTGAATTACCTTTGCTAATTCACTTGTAAATAGTTCAAGGTTAATTTTTCCTCTGGATGATTCTAATAATAAATTCAATACCGTGAAACACTTTGTATAAGCTCTTATGTATAAGTCATATTCAGGAATAGGTGTGATTTCAGCAACAGTTCTAAAAGCAATTCTATGTTCGTAATTTATGATAATCTTCGCCAACTCAAGAGCTAGAGTGGCACAAGCTTCAGGAATACTTCTTAGATTACTCCTGTCAAGCACTATAATAAATGTAGATTTACCAGGGTCATTGTCAAATGCACATAAGCTCATACTAGATAACTTTGGAGTATCAGGATCATTGATACGAGTTACTCCAGGTGAGTCTTGCCTGAGATTCATTAATTCTTCAAAAGTTTTTCTTACATCATCAGTTACATATATTGAAAAACTATTTTTTGGATTTTGTACAAGAGGGACTAATTCCTGAAGGAAACTGACAACTGCAGTTAATGAAGCATTAAATGTTCTTTTTTCTCCAGTGCTTGTTTCACAGAAAAAAGATACTTCAGGAGCAAATGGTATAGGTTTATTAGGCCTATTGCTAGAACTTGAAGCTCCACCTAAAGGATCCTGAGGACTATAAAATATTCTTTCTATTTGCATAGTGGTTTTATTTTACAGCTTAGTTTTGTAATTTCAATAAATATTAGAAAATTCTAATCTTGTAATATGAGTCACTTTTTTCTCAAACAAACAATTCTATCTATCTGTAAACTTTTTTAGAGTTTTGTCATATGTAATTAAGCTAGCTTTTAACTTTCTTGACAGATATAAATATTCTGCATCATAGTAGCTTAGTTTAGATTCTAGTGCCAGCGATAAAACTTCTACTTTTTCAGTGTCCAATGGGATAATATTTATTGTTTTTTCTTTAATCATTTTTGTAAGTGTTATAAAAGCTCTGGTACATTCACTTTCCGTTAGTAAGTTTCTTCTGCAATACTTGGTTAAGACATTTGCAAATTCCAATAATATTATTGCTGGTGAATACAAATCAAATTCTTTATTAATTGCTTTTTCTAAAAGCTTAGTTATAACATCTGAGTCTTTTTCGGGTATAAACCACTTCACTATTATATTGCAGTCAATCACGTATATTGGTTTTATATTTTCTTCCAATCAGCTTATTCCTCATCTCTCATTTGTCTAATTAACTTCACAGAGTCAGGGAATCTACGACCTTTAAGTTTGTTTCTAATTTTAAGAACTTCACTTAAAATATCCACACCATTGTTTTTTTCTTTTATTTCTTTTTCCTGAAGGACATCATTAAGAATGTAAACCACCTCATTATTAATGGACCTTTTACTTTTATTGGCCATTTTTCTAATTTTTTTATATGTCTTATCCGGTAAGTTTCTTATGTTTATGTTTGCCATCTTTGTTCTCCTAAGCACGCTACCATAATGGTAGCATTTTGGTATCATTATACCACCAGAAGTTAAGAAAGCTTAAACTTGCTTATTCCTTCCTCAAACAAACTATTCTGTCGATTTGTAGTCCCTGATTGGTATTTAAGAAGGATGAGTTATAGCGTTTAGTCGGAGGGATATCATCGTTAATAATTAAATCAATTTCGAAACCTGTCTTTTGAGCTTCTTTTACTATTACATTGCTTGTCCTTATTATTACTTTTTCTTCGCCAGATCTTTTATTTACATCACCTACTATTACAAATGCTCTTTTTCCGGGCTTTAAAACTCTGTAAGCTTCTTTTAAAAACTCATACATTGCCAGTGAATATTTTTCATAGCTGGCTGTTTGTGTGGTTTGTTTTCTTACATCTTTAAAATCAAATCCTAAAAGCCATTCACGAAGCCAGTTATCCCATGCATAGCTTTGAGCTGTGAAATATGGCGGAGAAGTAACTATTAAATCAAACTTTTCTTCCCAGCTTTTTGGAAGCTCCTGTGCTTTTCCTAAATATGCTTTTCCGGATATTCGTGCAATTCCTGCGCTTTGCAGATAAAAAGATCTTTCAATCATGCACTGAATTACATTTCTCTCTGGTTTTTTTAGATTATGTTTTTTTGCATAATTCTTTGTATAGTTAGGTGCCATTGAAAATGAATGTGAGCATGGCAGACTCAGGCTGTAACTGGATGAGCCATGAAGAATACCGGTAATTATTCCAAGCCAGTACTGTGCAAGCTGTTCTGTCTTTGTTTTTGCATAATGAAAAATATTTCCACTTATATAATTTATTTTTGTTTCAAATCCAAGATCATCCAGGAGTCTTTCTTTTATTACTAAAATCTGTGCCAGAGTTTTTATTGAAAAAAATACTTTTACATCAGGATGTACATCTTTTATATTTGTTCTGGATATATCAAACCTGATTGATTTTAAATATTCAATAGCTTCTTCATGTTTTATGGTGTGAACTTTTGCTCCGGTTAACACATATGCTTCAGGTGTTATATCTACCCCAAACCCTACTCGATCTAAAAGACATGCTTGGTATGGTGCTGTACCTTTGCCTGAATATGGATCTAAAACTAAATCACCTACTTTTGAAAAATTATTTATGAAATAATCAGCTAATGCCGGAGGAAATGAGCCAGAGCGGGAGGCCATAGTATGCATTGGATGTCCCCAGGAACGTGCCAATGTCCTATCTTTGGCTGGATTTTTACGCCATGTATCACTTAGCAAATAACTGCTTGTATATAAGAATTCATTTTCTTCAAATTCTTCAGCTTTAATATCAGCTTTATTAACTATTTTTAATAAATCATCTTTAAGCAAAGAAATAGGTATCCTTTGCTCATGTATTTTGGGTTTGAGCATGTATTTTATTTATTTTTTATTTTGCTGTTAGATTTTTTTATAAGACGAGATCTGATTTCTACTTTTGTTCATGTCGCAAATTAGAACTCTTAGTTCCTAGTAAATTTAATTGCTGTGTAGATTATCAAAAACAATTTGAGATAATAAATAAAAATTATTTTTTTATTTTTGATAATACATTTGTTCCAAGAGTGTTCCGTACTAAAAAGAAATTTCAATAAAACATAAGAATTATTTATTAATACAATCCTTGAAACTTTACATATTTGCTGAGTTCTTTCCTCTCCCTTGCCAAATATATACATAAAGAAATTTTTGATTTACGCTTGATTTTTCTTAATCTTTAATACAATTATCTTGTACTTTAAAGAATTTCTTGAAGGGATGTTTTAAATAAAAAATGTTTTTTTCAGATCAGGAAAACTCAGCAAGCAGAAATTTTATAGTCACGGCAGTTTTTTGGTTAGTTATAGGAATGACACTGGGACTAACTGGTGCAATTGAGTTTACTGCACCGGATATAAGCAGTGGAATTCCGCAGTTAACTTTTTCCAGGATTAGGCCAGCACACGTTAACACCGTGGCATTTGGTTGGCTTTCAATGGCAAATATCGGAATAGTTCTTTATATTATTCCTACACTTACAAAAACAAAATTATTCAGTGAAAAAATTGCAAATCTGGTTTGTCTTGTCTGGAATATTGCAATTTTTGCAGGTGCACTTTGCTTGGTAAATGGATATTCTGAAGGAAGAGAATATGCTGAGTATCCAGTTCCTATTGATGTACTTGTTTTAATTGGACTTCTTTCTCTGTCATTTGTTCTTTATATGACCGTTCTTAAAAGAACCGTTAAAAAACTGTATGTAAGTTTATGGTATATGCTTGGTGCTTTTTTCTGGATGCCGCTTGTGTATTTTATAGGAAACAGAACTTTTGTCAGACTGGATGGATTAAATGACGGGATTGTAAACTGGTTTTATGGACATAATATTTTAGGTATGTGGTTTACCACGCTTGGTGTAGGAATTGCCTATTACATGATTCCAAAATTAACAGGCAGACCAATATGGAGTCACAGCCTTTCAATGCTTGGTTTCTGGACCATTGCATTTTTCTATGCTCCTACCGGAACGCACCATATTTTACAGTCACCTGTTCCTGAATGGCTTAAGGCATTGGCAGTAGTATTTAGTATTGCCCTTGTTATTCCTGTTATTACCGTTCTTACAAATTTCTTTATGACAATGAAAGGAAACTGGTGGCAGCTTGCAAATAATCTTCCGCTTCGTTTTGTGCTGACTGGTGCATTCTTTTATTTCATTACATGTATCCAAGGGCCTTTTCAAGCGACCAGATCTATTAACTGGTACCTCCACTTTACACAGTGGGTTGTAGGACATGCTCACGTAGCACTTCTGGGTACATTTACATTTTTTGATTTCGGAGCAATTTATTATATACTTCCGAGAGTTTGCGGCAAACAGATCTACAGTGTAAGTTTGGCAAGAATGCATTACTGGTTTACGCTAATTGGATTTATTATTTTCTTTTTATCTATGACTATTGGCGGACTTGTTCAATCAGCAGGCTGGCATGCAGGAATTCCTGTTAATCAATGGGGAATTGAAATGGTTCCTTACTGGATATTACGAGCAATTGGTGGAGCGCTTATGTGGTTTGGAAATATTTTATTTTTGCTAAATGTTATTCAAACTGTACGTGGAGTAAAACCGCTTGATGCTCCTGATGTAGAGCCAGCAATGGTACCGCCGCAAAAAGTATAAGTGAAAGGACAAAGTAAAAGAATAAAAAATGAGCAATAAAAATTATCTACTTCCTGCAATTGTTGTTTTACTTTCATTTGGAATGATTATATTTTCCACAGTACTTTTGCCTAATATGATTTTTAGGCCTATTCCTTCTGAATTTGCAGTTAAATATACTCCAAAAGAAGCAAAGGGAAGAAAAATTTATTTAAGAGAAGGCTGTGTTTATTGTCATAGTCAGTTTGCAAGACCTCAGGACAGAGATTTTGGTCCTTTGCCGAAAGCTGGTGATTATGTCTATGAAACGCCGAATCTTCTTGGAACTATAAGAACAGGTCCTGATCTTGGTAATGAAGGTGGAAAACATCCTGATGCCTGGCATAAAGCTCACTTTATAAATCCCAGGACTACCAGTCCAGGTTCTGTAATGCCTCCATTTAGTTATGTAAAGGATGACGAAATGGAAGCCCTTATTGCATACGTTCAATCACTCGGTAAAAAGAGACTGGTTAAGTATGAAAGAATTTATCATCCGGATGAACTTGTAAAAGTACTTGAAAAAAGAAAAGTTGATGTAAATAGTTCAGCAGCAGCAAATGCAGGTCGTGGACTTTACCAGCAAAACTGTGCTACCTGCCATGGAACTCATGGGCTTGGGAACGGACCAAATGCAATAGCCCTTGCTAAAAAACCTGCGAACTTCTCAAGGGTATTTTATAAGGATTATGATGATATTACATGGTTCTGGAGAATTACTGAAGGTGTCCCAGGCACCAGAATGCCTCAATGGGGGAAATTACTTACTGAGGAACAAAGATGGTATCTTGTAGCGTTCTTAAAAACATTGCCAAGAGAAAACGAAGTTTATCCTAAAGAATATGAAAGCCTTGACCCTGAAAAATGGGTTGAACAAAATAAAATCTCTGCGGCAGAATTAAATTCTCAAAAACCAGCAATGATTATAGAGACTAAAGGTGCACCCCCACCTGTTGCAGGAGGAGGACACTAGCGAACGAATCGGCAGAGAAAAAAAATATGAAAGTAACAGCGCAAGAAATAATTCATGATTTAATAACCAGACCTGGTCTTGGAATGTTTGCCTGGGCTTGTTTTGTGTT
>Ga0155197_124_pt1 | contig 45315 bp, 51 predicted proteins | sample RifCSPhighO2_02_FD_106165 | JGI IMG/M metagenome (GOLD analysis project Ga0155197, IMG submission 106165) | Candidatus Melainabacteria bacterium RIFCSPHIGHO2_02_FULL_34_12 | reverse complement strand
TCACCTAAGATGTGAACATAGTCATCTACTTTCTTTGGATGAACTCTTACATCTTCAAGTTGTGCAGTAATTGTTTGTTCCATTACATCTATTATATTCCCTAAATAAAAGTGGAAAACTCAGTAAGTCATGCAGCAGGAGCCAGGTCAGGTATGTCAATATGACCTTTATGCTCCATTAATTTAGTAGGGGGCGGTCGCGACCGCCCCCTACTTTTGTACCTGAGTCCCGAGTTTTACTTACCAATATCAACACCTATTAAACATCTTAGCTATTTTAAAAAACTAATCACTAAAGAGATACCAGTCACTAGCAATATAAATAAAGTTAAAAGCATTCCTATTTGTCTTGCTTTATAGTTTTTCTTATTTTTTACTTCTGCAATTGTAAAACTGTATGCATGAAACATTCTTCCAATAAAAAAAGCAACAGCAATAGAATGACTGAAAGATGATGACCAGTGATTCAATTCTGTCAAAAAAAGTAAAATTAAAAATAACGGTGTATATTCTATGAAATTTCCTTGTGCTCTGATAGCAAGGCTTAATTCATAGTCATTATTATCAAGCAATAAAACTTTTTTCTTAATTCTTAAACGAATTACATTTATACTTAAAAAAACAAGAAAGATTCCAAATATTCCTGCATATAAAGAAGTGATAGGCATAAGTTGATTCTACATCAAGATAACCATGTTATGAATTTATTCTAAATAACCACATCTCGAACACCTTTTTACTACTATAATAAAAGTAAATGGAACCCAAAATTACACAAAAAATGCCGTACGTAAAACCTGAAGAACCAGGTGATAAATGGTGGTGTGCTTGTGGCCATTCATTAAATCAACCTTATTGTGACGGATCTCATTCAAGATTAAACACAGGAATTTTGCCTGTAAAAGTAACTATTACTGAAAAGAAAAATATAGCGTGGTGCGGATGTAAGCACACTTCAAATAAGCCATATTGCGATGGAAGTCATTCAAAGTTAAATTAAAACATTACTCAGCTTCACAAATATCCGGAATTTCATTTAGATCAACATCAGTATTAAATATTTTATCTGCGTCTTCGTAAATTGGAAAGACCTCGCTAAAAGGACCACCTATCTGATCTGTAGTAATTTCATCTTCTTCCGGAGGTAAAGCACAGTCAGGTGAAATAGGCTCTTCTACTAAATCAAAGAAAATAGGAATGATACTGGGTCCGCAACTTATTCCTATGTTTAAGTCATTAACCAGACTATAAAAATCATCTGCTGCTTTTTTAATTAAATTAAAACATTTATCAGATGTATCAGCTCTTAATCCTCTTAAAATTTGTCTGTATATTAATCTTAATTTTCTTCCTGCATTTCTGTCTTCTTTGTTTCTTGACTTAGTTAATTTTCTATAGACAGCAGTAAAGTCTTTTAAAAGATTAGATAAACTGTTTTCATCTTCTTCAATAGCGGTACTTTGATTATTGAAAGAAGAATCATGATGAGCAAAAGATTCTAACCCTGTAAAATTGATTAAGAAAGATAAGACTAACACTAAAATTATTTTATTTTTTATCATTGAAAAGATTTCCTAGGGAAGAATTATATCATTAAGCGATATAATTAATTTTAAATGTCATTAATACCACTAACCATAGGTTCTTTTATTCCTCCGCCTCAAAGTACGGTCCAAATAAATGATGATGGAAGAAATGAAAGTGAGTCAGGGAAATCCAGTCTGAAATTATGAATGAGAATCAATTTTTTCCGTGAGTTCACCTACTAATTCACTGATTGAATCATAATTAAATTGCTGGAGTAATCTTCTTAAGTTTCTTCTGTCACAATGAACTGCTTCAGCTATTTTAGTTTCAGTTAAACCTTTATTTTCAATTATTGCTTTTGCTACACGGCATTTTGCAAATAAAAATCTTAATCTATCGCTATGTATTTTCCTATCCTCGTTTGCATAGTCAATCAGTTCTTTAAGAGGATGCAAATAATCAGAAGGTAAATCTATAGATGTATTAGTCTCTGAGTCAGACATTGACATTGCAATGGCTTCCTGTCTCAGTGAGTTAATAAATTTTTTAGTGGTGGTCTGACTGAATTCAGTTACCCAACGAGATAGAGTTGTACTACTTACCCCATAAGCTTTTACTACTTGCCCTTCCTGTAAATTTTTAGATTCACTAACCCACCTTGCCATACGATATTTAAAGAATAAAAAATCCAATTTTAAATTTGATTTTAAATTTCCCATTTCTTCATCAGATAAAACATATTGAATCAGCTCATTTAGATGTTTTAAGAGAAATGGACTTGATGGCAGATTAATTTCAGGTTTAGTTTTTGAATTTGCTGTCTCATCAAGAATAATATCTTTTGGTTCTATGAGACTGTTTTCATCTGCTAATATTACTGCTCTTTCTATTGCTGATCTCAATTCTCGTATATTACCCGGCCACGAATATTTTTCTAATCTTGCAAGTGCATCATCAGATATACCTGGAATAATTTTTCCACCTCTTAATTCATTAAGAAACATATTTGCAAGATTCGATATCTCACTGACTCTTTCTCTAAGAGGTGGAATTGTCATTGGAATTACGCTTAAGCGGTGCAGAAAATCTTCTCTGAATCTTCTATTTGCGACATCTTGCTCCAAGTCGTGATTTGTTGTGGCAATTATTCTTACGTTTACTTTTATGGGTGCAGAGGTTCCCATTACAGTTATTTCTCCTTCCTGAATAGCACGAAGGAGTTTAGCCTGAACATTAAGAGGAAGCGCACCGATTTCATCCAGAAATAAAGTGCCGCCATTTGCGACTTCAAAAAATCCTTTGTGATCTTTAGTAGCGCCGGTGAATGCATGTTTTTTATGCCCAAATAATTCAGACTCAGCCAGTTCCCCATGTAAATTAGCACAATTTATAATAACTAATGGTCTTGTTGCCCTGCTGCTTTTTCCATACAGCTGCCTTGCAATATGTTCTTTTCCAACCCCTGATTCACCTGTAATTAGGACAGGTGCATTACTGAATGCAACATCATCAAAATGTTCAAAAGCTTTTATAACTGCATCATTATTTGTAAGTGCAATATCTCCTTTATTTATTACTCCTCCTTTTGAAAGTACAAAAGCTCTTTTAAGCACATTTTCCAGCTGCCTCACATTACCAGGCCATTCATATTCTGCTAAGTTATCCAATGCTTCAGGTGTTATTTCCCGCACGACTTTATCCGGAAGAAATCCTTTATTTCTTTCCAAAAGAAAAATTGTAATAGGCAATATATCTTCAGGATGTTCTCTTAATGGAGGTACATGGATTGGAAAAGCATTTAGTCTGTCAAAAAGTCCTCTTTCAAATTTTCCTTTAGCTAAGGCTTCACGTAAATTACGGTTTGTTGCAGCAATTACTCTGACATCTACTTTAATTTCATCAGTTCCTCCTACCCGCTGGAAGGTACCGTAATCAAGAACTCTTGCCAGCTTTGACTGAAGATGCGGATTAAGTTCTCCTACCTCATCCAGAAAAATTGTGCCTCCATTAGCAGCTTCAAATAATCCAATTCCGCCATCTGCATCTGTAAATGCACCGCATTCATGCCCAAATAAAACTGACTCTATAAGGCTTTCTGGGATTGCAGCACAATTTACTGTAATTAATGGTTTATCTCTTCTTGTACTGTTTAGGCAGATGTCATTTGCAACCAGTTCTTTTCCAACACCGGTTTCACCTGTTATTAAAACTTTGGCATTTGTTGGGGCTACTTTTGAAATTAACCTTCTTATATTTCTTAATGCAGAACTTGTGCCAGTAAGATTTGAAATAAAATTTTCCGGTAAAATTAAACCATCGCTATTTAATGCATGAAAAGTTGCTGTATAACTTACTCTGCTATTTATAGGACCACAAGTAGGAACTGCAACTGTTTTTGGAGTAGCAGCTGAAGCATTTGCTCTGGCATCTGCATGTTCCAAAACTGTACCCCACTGATGAGATATACGATTAGTATGAATGCTAACTCTTCCAGCTTTCATTAATGACCTGCTTGGCTTGTATATGGGTTTAGTTGTTTACAGATTGAGAGTATTATAACAGCTCAGTAGTGTGTTTTTAATGATATAAGAGCTAGATCTATTATGTAAACGTAGAATTTCCTAGTAGAATCCTTAAAACTTTCATGATTGTTTAATTGTAAGAGAAAAATAACATTTCTTCATTTATAATATTCCCTAATTATCATAACTGACTGCTAAAAAGTATTTTTTTACTTTGTATAGTTAGACTAATTAAAAAAAATGAGAATACATTGTTCTGGAAAAGTATTACCGGTATATATTAACTTAGTGCTTAATCCTGAGCTTACTTTTTGCTTTAAGCGGACATGTCTTATTGCTGATGAAAGAGATGAAAAAATCGGAGCTGAAAGAACTATTGCAACTCGTTTAAATATGAGAGGTGTTTATGATGTATTGTTTTCTCGCTTTAAGAAATTATCACTTGATACATCACCTAATAAACCTGAAAAAATTCATACTGATGTAACTTTTGATGAAGACAGCAATCCGGATTCAATTTCAATTAGATGTTCTTTTTTTGAAGATGATGCCTATGATTCGGAATTAACTGAATATAAAATTAATGCTGACATTGAATATGTAAATGGTGAAATTGCTTTAAAGAATATAGATTTTTCTGAGCATGATCCTTTAATTGATCAATTCCATTCGTTTTGTCATGCAGATTCTTTTATGCTTAAAATAACAAATGCAGCACACCAGACTGAATCTGCTCAAATATCTGAGCCGTCCCATGATTCTATGAGTCCAACGGTTGAAAAGCTCACTCAATTACTTGGTTCCCATACATATTTAACAATTGCTACATTGAATGATACTTGTCTGAGACTGCAGGAAAAAATTGCAGAATCTATTTCAAACCGAAATTAATTTTCAACTATTGCAAAGGAGTATCTGACGGGATTGCTGTAAATTGCCAGCTGTAGGTTTGTATCCCTGTCTCTGCATTATCATTTGCAATGGTGGAGCAAGTACCTTTTATTACAGAAGTATTGTCTATTGCTCCAGTGCAGTTATAGGAATATAAATAATCATCATATTCAATAGGTAAATTGAAATTAACTATATCGTATAAAAGATAGCCGAAGTTATTTTGAGTAATGGTTCTGAAATTTCTGTATCTAACGTCATATAAAAATAAATTTTTGTTATTATCATTTTTTACAATGTTTAACTTAAACAAAAAGTTTAAGTTTTGATCATTTGATGTGATAGTATAACTTGATTTTAAAAATGGCTGAAAGCTATCTAGTTTTATGCATGCAAGAGATGGTGAAGGACAGTTTATTTCAGGACATACTGGACATGTTGAGTCAGTAGTTAGCTTACTTTCAGCTCTTTCAGCACAGATATTACATACATTTTTTAAAGCTTCTATTGAACATCTGGCATTAACACTAAGTGGAAATACTAAAGATATAAAAATAGAAATATAAAAGCAAAATAATTTTTTCATGCAGCCTCTAAAATAATTAATAGGATTCTATCTCTTTCAAGAGGTTACTTTTAAATCATTAATAATTTCTTTGAAATTTAAACGAAAGACTATTTACCCAATTATGGTTTTTTGATAAATTGATAGAATTAATTCCGTAGTACGAAAATAAAAATGTTAAGAAGCAGATTAAATATGCATGGAGCAAACCTCTTTGAAAGAAGAAGAGCTTTATTGCGAGTAAGAATGATTCTTGCAGCAAATGAAAAACTTGATCAAGAGAAAAAATCGAAAGACACTCCTCCTTATGAAGTTATTGCAGATGCAGATGGAAACCCCACAATAATAAAAGTACAATTTTAAATCATGTTTTAATTGAAGCTAAATATATGAAAATCTCATTTAATAAGATATTTTTATTTGTTTTTCTTATTATTCTTTGTATTTTTTTAGTAACCATAGGTAAACAAAAAGAGAATCTCCCTGACTTTTGCCAGGGAGATAAAAGATTTGGAGAATTCCCTGGAAACGGAAAAGCTTTTTGCGGACCTACTTCAGTTTCAAACATTTTAATTTATTTAAACAGACATGGTTTTCCTAAACTATTTCCTGCTGATGATAAGACTCAAGCTTCTCAATTTAAATTAATAAAACTGCTTAGCTCAGAAGACTATATGGATACAAAATTTAATAAAGGAACTGAGCCTTTTGAACTAATAAAAGGACTTGAGAAATATGTAATTGAGCATGGCTACAAAATATCCATAAAATGGAATGGCTGGCATGATGGTGGTAATTATTCTTCAGGAGAAATACCTACAGTGCAATGGATGAAAGATCAAATAAAATCAAATCACAATATTATTTTTCATCTTGGCTGGTATAAATATGACCCTTTGAAAAACGTTTATAAAAGAACAGGCGGACATTATGTAACTGTTGTTGCTGTGAAAGATGACTTAATAGTAATTCATGATCCTGCTATAAGAAGTGGAGTTAATCCAAAAGATGAAAATTGCAGATTAGTGCTTTTAAAATCAGGTGCTATCTCTGAATGGAAAAATTATTCTGAACGTTCAGCCAAAGGATATTTAAAGTTAGATGGCATAAAGCTCAGGGAAGGATCTGGCTGTGCAATTGTTGACGGAGTAATTGCATTTAAGATCTATAAATAACTACCGGTTATAATAGAACTGCATTATGGGCCTTTAGCTCAATTGGATAGAGCGCCTGGCTTCGAACCAGTAGGTTACGGGTTCAAATCCTGTAAGGCCCGAGTTTCAAAATCAAAGCTTGTAACTAGCATCAATTCTAGAAATTAGAGTTCTAACTAAGTTAAGGTCGTTTAATTAAAAATCGATTTTTATAAATAATTAATTTTTAGATTAGAGAAAATTAATGTATTCTTTTTTTTGTATTTGCTAAGCTTGATAAAATATTTTATGGCAAGTGAAATTCAATCAACTGGTCCAAGATTACAACTCTCAAGGATAGGGTTTTTGCCAGAACATTTCCAGTTATTAGAATCTCCTAAATTCAGATTCCAGCCTCCTGCACAAATAGCCCAAGAGTTCATAAGGCTTAGAGAATTTTACGCAGGTAATCTTGTAGCATTGAGGCACCTTGATGTTTATGATCCAGATTCACAATACCAAGCAAAAATAACAGAACTAGTTCGTGCACTACAATTAGGAGATGACGATAAAAAAACTCAACTCCAACAGTGGTTTGCTGAAAATTATCCAAATATGGACTATGCAGATGTTATACCATAGAGGATAGGTCAATTTAAGCAGCCACCTTCAATTCAGGAATATACAAATATCCCTTATGCTCTATAATTTTAGTTCTAACGTTTATGGCAGATTAAAACAATATTAACCTTGATTGGGTAGAATATAATAAATAGGATGAGTCCGACAGTATTGAGGTACAAAAAATATCGTTTTTTCTTTTTTTCAAGAGAGGAACGCCGGATTCATATTCATGTTACAAGTCCAGACGGAGAGGCAAAATTTTGGATTGAACCTATAGTATCTTTAGATTGCTATTATGGACTTTCAAAAAAGCAATTAAAAGAATTACAGAAAGTTGTAGAGGAGAATAAGAATGAAATCAAAAAAGAATGGAAAAAACACTTTAAAAGTTGAAGTACAAAATATTTCAAGACATGGCTTTTGGCTTTTTGTTAAAGATAAAGAATACTTTTTAACTTTTAAACAGTTTCCTTGGTTTAAAGAAGCAAAAGTTTCTGAAATTCAAAATGTGCAACTAAATCATGAACACCACATAAACTGGCCATCTTTAGATATAGACTTAGAGTTAGAGGCTCTTGAGAAACCAGAAAAATACCCCATGTTTTATAAGTAGACTATGAAGCAGTAGCCAACTCCGGTATATGCAAATACCCCTTATGTTCTATAATTTTAGTTCTAACGTTTTTCATGATGTCGCCACTCGGAATCAAGTTTTTCTGGATCTGCACCAAAGATGGGAGGATCTACATCTGTCCCTTTTATACTTATTTAGCACCAAACGATTTGGTTGGAACTTCAAGTTTCCTATCTTCATATTTAACATCTATTAACACTCCATTTTGGAAAATAAGAATTGTATCTTGGATAACTCTGTTACTAGCAAATGATTGAAGTCCAGATTCACTAGATAATACTTCTGCTAATGGAGGTTTTCCTCCAACTTGCTTTCCTACTGCACAGGAATTAAATACTACCTTTCCATCTATTGCCATTAGAAGCCCTATGTTTTGCATTATATCGGTGTCATTTCTATCAAGACTTGCTTCATCAAATGTAACCTCACCATTTCCAACACTTTGTGCTTTCCATAGAGGAAGTGGCTTTCTTTTGTCTAATCTTCCTGCTAAATCTGGATTCCTGCTTTTAATTTCATCTATAATTGCAGGATTTATCCCTTGAAAAGAGTTCTGTCTCCTGGTTTTACCTAATACAGTAGCCATAGCATCTTCACTTTTACTTGAATTAACAGAACCATGACCACTGACAATTAGAAGATTAGGCTTTTGATTTGTAGCAGATTGGGCTCGAATTAAAGAGTCTATTATTTGACTATCCTTGTCAATCTCAAATGGTAATATTTTATATCCTTCATCATAAAGCTTTTTAAAAATTATTCCAGCTCTAACTGCAAATATATCAAACTTGTATTTATCAGCTGTATCATCAATTACAGCAGGCAAAATTACCACGGCTACTTTATTCCTTTGTCCGACATTCGAATCTTCAAAAGAACTCAGAATACGATCTAATACCTTATTAAAAGTTTCTTGTTTATTTTCTTCCTCTGTGTGAACAAGTCTAAATGGTTTTGAAAAACCACTATAAAAATGTAACCTAAGCAATTTATCCACATTTTCATCTGTTAACTTTATGTCACCACTATGACTTGCCAAATTAAATAAAACATCTTCAATATCTGTTTCACCTTGAATTACAAGCCCATCTATATATCTGTTTATAGTCTTTAGATAATCTGTAATTGAATAAAATGAATCCTCATTTGACAAAAAATTTGTAACAATCTTTCCTAAATCTCTACTAGAGCCAGGCTTGATTCTCTCTAGATGAATAATCTCTGGTGCAATTTTTGTTTGTAGATAATTAACTAAAGTAACAATGCTTTTTTGAAGCATTTCTGGATTGTCTTCACTCAAATTTGGATTATTATTCAGGATCATTTTTTTAATCGGACCAACAATATTAAATAAAACATCAAAATGTTCATCTTGAATATCAATATTTGCACCCTTTAAATCTCTAAACATATTTATAGTGACATTTAACCCCTTGTCTGTTTGGACAAGTTCACTACTCCCAGAAAAAGAAAACAAGATCCCCTCATTTTTTTGTAAGTTTAAGAACTTAAGAAAATTATTTAGTTTTTCATCAGTATTACCTTTAGAGTAAAAGCCATCTTCTCTATACAACTCAACAGTTAAGCCATATAAAATATCATCACTTAGCATGGACTGATCAATAAAATAAAATGAATGTCCTTTAAATTCATTCATTGTTCTTTTAATAAATGCTATGTACTTGCTGTATTTTTCTTTAGGAGTTTTTTCTTTTAATTTAATAAGGAGCTCATATGCTTTAGAAGAGTTCTCTTTAATAAAGTTTTCTATATCAATTGTAGAAGTTTTCTCTGTGTATGGGAATGAAACCTTTTGTTTTCTTTGAACTGTGTTTGGTTTAAGAACCTCGTTAGAGTAATTTTCATAATACTTTATTTCAGGGGATGAGAATTCGTCACTATTTTGCCCAGCAGTAGCTAGTAAATTACGTTCACCAGTAGCTCCAATTATATCCAGATTGCTGAAGCTTAAAGGCAAACGATTGTGACCAATATTTGGTATTCCGTCACTCATATTTAATCAAATTACTTTAGAGTAGTTAAGGCTTTTTAAAGTTTAAAGTTAAGATTATAGGGGTATTCCTTGAAAACGTTAATAGGCGTTAAAATTATTCATTGTAAAACTTAATTCCTTATAAGCAGTCTATGCAACAAGAGCCAGCTCAGGTATGTGCAAATGCCCCTTATACTCTATAATTTTAGTTCTAATTGTTAAAGATTAATTTAGGATTCCTAAAAAAATCTTCAATGTTTATATTACTTACTGGCTCAGACTTTTGTGTCTTTGAGTTTGAGATTGTAATCAAACTAGCAGTCCCATATCTTTTTTTAAAAATACTAAGTGCTGCAGGAAGCTTTTTAGAAATACCTGATTTTACTTCTATGGCATATATTTTGTTACCCAGCTTGAGAATATAATCAACTTCATAGTCTCTTTCTTTCCAGTAAAAGAGTTCGCCGCCTGAATTCATAGCTAAAGAATATAATTTTGATCCGACTGCGTTCTCAAGAAATCTTCCCCATGTGGTCTTGTCTTTAATAGTAGATTTAAAATCACTTCCAGACATGCTAGATATAATTCCATTATCAAGGACTATTATTTTTGGGGTTGAACCTTTTTGTTTAATTTTAGTACCGCTCCATCTCTCAAGTAAAGCTAAAAGAAATGCCTTAGATAGTAACTGTAAGTAAGAAGCAATAGTTGTAGTATTTCCAGCATCTTGTAATGTGCCAAGCATTTTTTGATAGCTAAGTATTTGAGCAGGGTAACTTGTAGCAAGTGAAAAAGCTTGTCTAAGTAAAACTGGTTTTGTAATAGGAGAAAGGAGTAAAAGATCCTTTGATAGAACAGTTTCAATCAGTGAGTCACGAATGTAACGAGCCCATCTTTCTTCGTTTTTTCTCATTAATAAGGCTCCTGGATATCCGCCAAAGTATAAGTATTCTTCTAGAGAAATCTTAAAACATTCATTACATTCTTTAAAACTCCAGTGATTATGCCTATGAAGCTCAAACCTCCCACTTAAACTTTCTGTTAAACCTCTTTGCATAAGCAAAGCAGCTGAACCAAGAAGAATCACGCGGATATTAAAATTTGTTCTGTGGTCTTCATCAAAAAGTTTTTTAACTGCTTCACTCCAGCGAGGTATTTTATGTATTTCATCTAATATAATAAGAGACTTAGATTTTTTATTTGCAGACTTATCTCTAATTTTGTTCCACTGTGTACTTATCCATTCCGTGTTTGGTGTACTCAGCTCATCAGCAGATTCGTATAATCTCGGTCCTTTCCATCTTCTGAATAATTGAAGGACAAGAGTAGTTTTTCCAACTTGCCTAGGACCTACAATTGCTTGGATAAGATTTTGCTTAGTGTTTATAGATTGCAGTAATTCATTAAATAAAGATTGCCTTATATATTTTTTCATGTTGCTTTTATAATATCAAGAAATCATCATTTCTACAATTTGCTCAGTCTATTGAGCAAATTGTAACTTTACTTTAATGTTATAATAAGTCGTACTGCTTGGGCTAGCTCAGGAATATACAAGTACCTCTTATGTTCTCTCATAGAACCTAATCCCTTTGAAATCCCTTAGATTTTTTATTTCCTCATCAGCTACATAAAATCCAACTTTTCTTTTTGGTTTTATCTCTGGCTCAATCAATCTTTTTATAGCTTCAAACACGATCTGAAATTGCTCATCGTATTTTTTCTCCATTTCTTCAATTTTTCCTTTTAAATCTTTATGACTTTCAATCATTTCCCTTAGTTTAGTGAAGGTGCGCATGATCTGGATGTTTACATTGATTGCTCTTTCACTGTTTAGTACACTTGAAAGCATTGCTACTCCTAGTTCAGTAAAAACATATGGCAAATACCCTCCTAGACTTTGTTTTGAAGGTATCACATTTTGTGATACCATACTTTCCACTTCCTCTTTCGTTAGCTGAAACATAAAATCTTCTGGGAATCTGTCTTTGTTACGTTTTCTGGATTTCTCATTGATAAAATTGTTGCTATGGAAAATTATCTTATTAAAGATACTCAGCTTTTATTAGTCAATTACAAAAAAGATTTTCAAGAAGATTTAATAGACTTAATCCGAACCATTTATAAAGAATATAATCAAATATTAGAACTAGAAACTCTTGACAATGATTTGCTAAATATTAAAAGTGAATATGGAGCCCCGTCTACCTTTCAGGTTTTATTGGATAAAGAAAAAAACAATAAACTTATTGGCTCAGTAGCAGTAAGAATTAAAAATAGTGGCGCGGAGTTAAAAAGAGTTTTTCTAAATGAAGTTTACAGAGGAAAAGGAATTGGAAAAGAGCTTTCTACATGGGCTTTTAACTATGCTAAGAATAAAGGATTTAAACATATCGATATCTGGTCTGATGTAACATTTATTACGGCTCATAAATTGTATAAAAAGCTGGGTGCAGAGGATACCCGTAAAACAAGATATCTTGGCGGTGTAAATAAAGTTAGTGAATACTATTTTAAAAAGAAATTGTAGTAGCATGCTAAACTCATAATCAATGCGAACCAGCAAAAAAATAATCACTGTCAATGTAGAAAATATATCTGCCTATTGTTCAATAGGTATCCATGATGAAGAGAAAAAAATGGGACAAGAGCTGTTGATAGACGCGTCTTTTGAAGCTGATTTGTCACGTGCCGTGGAGTCAGATAATGTAAAAGATACTTTAAACTATGTAGATGTATATAAAGGCATACAAAAAATAGCAAAATCAAAATCATATTCTTTAATTGAAACATTGGCAGATGAAATAGTCGAGACTTTTTTAAAACATCCTCAAATACTTAAAGCTAAAATTAAAATAAAGAAACCACATGTTCCATTTCCGGATTTTCATGGAGATGTTTCAGTTGAAATTGAAAGATAAATTCTTTTTAATCTTTCTCTCAAAAAAGTAAAAAATTGCCTTAATTCAATAAAAATACCAAAAGGAAAGCTTTTAATGCTTAATTTTTAAAGTTATTAAAATCATAATCAATAACAAAAACTTAACTAGGTATTATATAATCTTTCAAGTATCCAGGACTAAACTTAAGTTACTAGTATAAGGGTATAGTAGATTCAGGGTTTTTTACGAAAGAGGTATTAAAAATGAAAAGTGTTAACAGAATTATATTGTCGATTGCAGTTTTTTCAGTTTTATCTTTGTCCTTCCTAAACATAGGGCCAGCACTAGGAGGATGTGCAAATGATTCGCAATGTTTAACTGGTCAAAAATGTTGCGCAGGAAATTGTAAGCCTTCAGGGTATGAAGCATGTGATAGTTCAGATGATCCAGCTGCTGCAACACGATGTTGTCTAAGTGGTAAGTGCTGTGGTACTGGTTCTTGTTGCTTATCAACACAAAGATGTTGTGCTGCCGGTGGAACATCTACATGTGTCAGTGCAAATAAAGAGGATTGTACTAATAATGCTGGGGACATCATTTCGTGTTGCCTACTTGGAAAATGTAACACAGATAATGGCTCATGCTGTTCTAGTACAGAAAGATACTGTGGAGCTAGTAAAACATGTGTTAGTCAAGTTTTAACAAAGGAATGTCCTAATAAATGTTGTTCTGAAAATGTAGAGTGTAATGATGATAATGGAGAATGCTGTTCCGGTGGTGCTCCGCATTACTGTAGTGCTAGTAAAACGTGTGTTAATAGTAACTGGACAGTAGAATGTCCTGACCAGGGAAAATGTATCCCAATGGATAAAATATGTTGCAATAATACTGCTGGTTCTTGTAACGCAGGTCAAGAATGCTGTTCTAATGGCGATTGTAGGAATCCGGGTAAGTGTCTTAATGCTGCTCCTTCGCCAACGCCAATGCCCCTGCCTGAGGACACTACATCGGGAGCTACACCGGGAGGAACTGCTGTACCGGGAACTACACCAGGAGGAACTACTGTACCGGGAACTACCCTACCTTCTTATTAAAAATAAGACCACACTAAAAAAGCTCAGTACTTAAAAAATACTGAGTTTTTTCTTTGTAAACATCCCACTATAAGCTAAGCAAAAATTATCTGTTCTGGAAGAGAGTTTTTCTTTGGAAAAAGCTGAGAGGTTTTTATTCCTCCTTTAGGAGAGGTCCTCCAGACCTCTGGATCAGATGGAACCAATTTTTTAGATGCTTCATCAGCCAAAATATGTGCTTCACCATAGCTTTTACCAGAGAGTAAGTGATTTATAAAAAAGACATTGTAATACGTAGAATGTGGTTTTGGTATGTCACTAGTTGCGCTTTTTTCACTTAATCTGCCTTCCTGTGTTCTGCCAAATATCTTTGACTGTAAAAACACAGTTCCCCTGTTCTCTATACCACTAGATTCTTTAAATGAGCTTATTTCATCTGATACTCCTCCGCCACCACAGGCAATAGATTTCATTGTAACTGTACAGTCAGGAAATTTTTCAAAGATCTCTGTTAGATCACGTGGAAATAAATTATTACATGGACAATTAGTCACATTATCATAAAAAAGTGTAGCTGCTTCATCACCATGAGAAGCTATATCAATAAAAAAATCTCTTATTCCTTCTTCTTTTAATTTTTCAATTTCCCTGATTAATATTCTTTTTGGAGTATCTGGCCTGGTAACAACTATAGGTTCTCCATTATTAGCTACAACCATTTGATAACCCAGATGGCTCATAACCTCAGGAAAATACTTAACATCATCATAATTAGCTCTTATAATAGGATCTTTTTGCCACCTATAGTCTGTCAGTCCAATATAGCCAATTTTTCTATCTTTAGATAAATTAAAGCTCTTAATACCTGCTTCATCTTTTTTCTCGGATTCTCTATTTGCAGTTGCTCCCTCAAGCCTTTCAAGTAATAATTCTGTATTTAACTTTCCATTCTTAAATAACTCGCGATATAAGATGAAGGTTTGTGTCTGCTTATCTACTCCTCCATCTTCTCTTCCTTTCCAAAATGCAAGATTCGTATTCCCAAGCAAAACATCCTTAGGAAACTGGTCTTTGTAATAAGGTTCCTGACTTACATACCATCTTTCTGACCTTCCATTTACTTTCACATCAAATGCAATGTGGTAACCATTTTCAGCCGGGTTTAATCTAAGAATTTTAAGTTGATCTTGTTTTTTATTTCTTTTATGTTCAGCTGCAAATTGAAATAGTCTGGTCTTTAATTGAGGAGTAATAAATGTTGATTCATCAATCAACCCTCCGTCTTCACTTTTTAAAGTCTTTTTATAAATATCTCTCATTCGTTGAATATATTTTTCACCTTCGGGAGTAAGCACAACTTTTCTTGGTTCATTACTAACTGGTGACTCATTTATTACTACTGTATCGGTACTAGCTGCAACAGCTTTTGTACCATTTACTTTTTTTTCTTCAGTTCTTGCTTGCTGAGCAAAAAGAGCTGCTCCTAATGCTGTTAATCCAATTAATCTAAAACTTGTTCTCATTACCATTATTTTAATCCATTTAATACTTTCTATCTAGACAAAGGAATTAGGGGTTAAAAGTTTAGATTAAATATATTTAATGTAATCCAGCAAATGTATGTTCTTGAAAAGCAGTTTTTAGATTAACCGATATTTAAGAACAAATGATATAGATAATTATGTAGTTAAGCATCTTAAAGAATTTGGAATGCTTAGACATTAATGATAAACTTTGAAAAATGAATCTTAAAACACATGAAATTGAAAGACAAAAATAAACTCTTAGAGACAAGTCTTCCACTTGACCAGCTATCTAATAGTCCAGTTTCTTTCTGGATTGACAGCTCGGGTGGACCCAAAGAACTTTGTAATCAATCTTTTTATGGAGTTAATCCTAAATACTATTTGTACGGTTCTTTAAATGAGGCTTATCTTCAGGATTGTGAAAGTGGAGCAATTACCTTTGATACGGTAAATTGTTTTGATTTTCTGGAAGAAAAAACAAATGAAGAAAAACATAATAAAGATGGAATTTTCGTAGGATATTTTGCTTATGATTTGTCCGATTTTTTCTTTGCTTATTTTGAACAAACGCAAAGCGTCATTGCGAGCCCCATTAGGGGCGAAGCAATCCCGAGCGAATTTGCGCAAAACAGATCGGGATTGCTTCGTCAGCCCTTCGGGCTTCCTCGCAATGACATACTGTGTTCAAACATGACCGATACTGAATACCTGGAGAAGGTTCGTGAGATAAAAGAAGAAATAAAAGCCGGCAATGTTTATCAGGCTAATTTAACACGTGAGTATTTTTTAGAAGACTTAGGATTAAGGGTTAAGGATTTAGATTTGTATCTGAGGTTACGGGAAGCATCACCAAATCCTTATGGATGTTTTTTTAAAACACCATTTGTAAGTATTCTTTCAAGCTCACCTGAAGAATTTCTCTATGTCGAAACGGCGAAACGGCGAAACGGTGAACCGGCGAAGAGAACAATTAGAACTCGTCCTATAAAAGGCACCATGCCAAAAGATATTTTTGAAATTGATCCTAAAAATCAGGCAGAAAACATAATGATAGTTGATCTGGAAAGGAATGATCTTGGAAGAATTTGTGAATATGGTTCTATAAAAGCAGAAAGACTTCTTGAATTAGAATCATATAAACATTTAAATCATGTGGTATCCACAGTGGAAGGAAAATTAAAAAATAATGTTCATTTGAAACAAATATTTGAAGCAACTTTTCCTAGTGGCTCAGTAACCGGTGCTCCTAAAATTGCTGCAATGAAAATCATTGCCAGAGTTGAACCTACAAAACGCGGTGCCTATACAGGAACTTTTGGCTATATAAAAACAGATGGTACCATGGATTTTAATATATTAATCAGGACAATATTCATCACTGAAAATAAAGTTTCATTTAATATTGGTGGTGGTATTGTGGCAGATTCAAATCCAATATCTGAACTTGAAGAAATTAAATTAAAAGCAAAAGGTATAATAAGTGCTTTGGGAATAGAATAATGTTAGTCTTCCTAAACGGACAAATCATAAAAGAAGAAGATGCGAAGATCAGTATAAGTGACCTTTCATATCAGTTTGGATATGGGCTTTTTGAGACTATTAGGTGTGAATCTGGTATTCCGCTTTTTTTTGAAGAACATTATAAAAGACTAAACCACTCTGCAAATGAAATAAAAATGCCATTTCCAGTGGATATGGAAGAGATAAAAGGCTGGATAAAGGATGTAATTTCAGCTAACAAACTTACAAATGCAAGGGTAAAAATTATTATTTCTAAACGTGCTGAAGAAAAATTTAATGTTTTTATTTTAGCTGTACCTCTTGAAAATCTACCATCTTCATACTCACTTATTGCAAAAAAATTAGACAGAGATCCAAAATCAGTTTCGTTCAGAAATAAAACGACTAGTCGTGCAGATAGCTATGTAGCATATACTGAAGCCATTCAAAATGGTTATAATGATGCACTTTATTTAAACTCAAAAAACGAACTGGTTGAATGTACCCGTGCAAATATATTTCTTGTAATGCAGGATAAAATTATTACTCCATTTCTTGAAAGTGGGATTTTATCTGGTGTAACCAGAGCAAAAATTCTCCATATTGCAAAAAAAGAAGGAATACAAATTGAAGAAAAAAATGTTCATAGCCTTTATTTAAACCGGGCTCAAAGTGTATTTATAACCAATGCAATCATAGGTATAATGCCGGTTTCAAGGATTAAGCTTGAAGATAGGGAATGTAATTTTTCTACTGGCGCTGTGATTACAAAACTCAGAAATCTATATGACATTGAAGTTCAGGAATATTTAACCAAAAGTAATAACAAATCTTTTTCTTACAATTAAATCGGTTTAATATTTTAGAAATCATTTATATTTAAAAGACTAAATACAGTTTAAATTCTTTTTAAAAAAAGCTATGATTTTAATAATATTTAAGGAGTTATTTTGTCTATTTCTTTATCACAAATACTTAATGCGCAGATGCTTGCATCTGCTGCTAGTCCTTTATCTGCTCCAAATGCATCTACCTCATTTGAGCAAGTAAAAATAAGAATGGCGCAAGAAGCTGTAATAAGCGGGTCAGATACTATTGAATTAAGACATTTACTTGGTGCATTGATTTGTAATCCAAATGGACGTGTAAAACTTTGTCTTAGCAGTGCAATAAGAATAGCTGAAATCACAGAGCAAAACGTAAGAGATAGGCTTGGACTTGGAGAATATGATTCTAATATTGTTGTAGCAGAAGATATGCAAAGAAGTAACGATGTCAAAGATGTTTATCTTCTTACAATGATGCTCTCAAGACAAGCTCAAAAAGATAGACCTGATACTTCAGATCTTTTGTCTGCTATAGTAGCTCACTTAACAAAAGATCGACAATGGATAAGTAAAAGTATCATGGAACAAGCAAATTTTTTAGTTTCAATGTTAGTTGTTGGAAGAATTAGCTAAACGCCCTTCTTAGCCTCTAGCTCTGACTTTTGTGCAAGAATTTTTGTACCAGTGGTTATTCCATCTATTAATTTATTTAATGCGTTTAAATAAGCTTTTGCACATGCAAGTGTTATGTCTGTATTTGCAGCATGACCATTGAAAACAAGGTGATCTTGCTGAATACGAATGGTAACTTCTCCAAGTGCATCAATGCCTTCAGTTACTGACTGTACTGAAAATTCAATTAATTCATTTGGCACATTAACAATTTTATTTATAGCTTTATAGATGGCATCTACCGGTCCTGTGCCAAGAGCAGAGTCTTTTAAAAATACATTGTCACTTGTTCTGCGTAAACATACTGATGCTGTAGGCAGTCCAGTTCCGCAGGCTATTTGCAGATTTTCCAGTTCATAGTAAGAGGTTATTTCTGCTATCCTTTGTTCGTCCCGGACTATAGACTCAAGATCTTTATCAACAACCTGTTTTTTCTTATCTGCGATTTCTTTAAAGCGTAAAAATGCTTTATCCAGCTGTTCTTCAGAAAGCTGATACCCTAGTTCACTTAGTTTTTCTTTCAGTGCATGTCTTCCTGAGCGTGGACCCAGAGGAAGTTTTGATGTAAGAAGTCCTACATCTTCAGGATTCATAATTTCATAAGTCTTTTTAAACTTTAAAAAGCCGTCCTGATGAATACCTGACTCATGTGCAAATGCATTTGCTCCTACGATGGCTTTATTTGGCTGGACTATCATGTTTGTAAGTGTGCTGACTAGGCGGCTTGTTCTGTATATTTGTTTAGAGTCAATATCTGTATAAAATCCTAAAGTAGGCCTTGTTTTTAAAATCATTACTATTTCTTCAAGCGAACAATTTCCAGCCCGCTCACCAATGCCGTTTATGGTGCATTCTACCTGACGCGCACCGTTTATTACTGCGCTAAGTGAGTTTGCTACTGCAAGACCTAGATCATTATGACAATGTACAGAAATAACAGCCTTATCTATGTTTGGTACATTTTCTTTTATAGCTTTAATAAGTCCGCCGAATTCATTTGGTACTGTATATCCCACTGTATCAGGAATATTTACAGTAGTAGCACCTGCTTCAATAACTGCCTGCAGTATTTCAAATAAAAATTTTGGATCTGATCTTCCTGCGTCTTCCGGTGAAAACTCTACATTATCGGTAAAACTTTTTGCATAGCGTACCATTTCAACTGCTGTTTTTAAAACTTTTTCACGGGTAGATTTTAATTTATGCTCTATGTGAATATCGCTTGTAGCTATGAAAGTATGTATTCTTTTTTTCTTTGCAGGCTCAAGAGCCCCTGCAGCTTTATCTATATCTTCTTTTTTTGCTCTAGCTAATCCACAGATAACAGGTCCCTGAAGTTCTTTTGATATAAGTCTTACGGCTTCAAAATCTCCTGGGCTTGAAAATGGAAATCCGGCTTCAATAATATCCACTCCAAGTTTACTAAGCTGCCTAGCAATTTCAAGCTTTTCCTGAATATTCAATGTAGCACCAGGTGACTGTTCGCCGTCACGAAGCGTGGTGTCAAATATAAATACTTTATCTTTTTTAGATTCCGTGGTCATCTTAATAACATTAATTAGCTTTTCTTTTTTTGACTTTTATTAAGGTCGTAAATCATATATCCGACTGTTACTATTATGCCAGCTAAAAAAATAAAAAGCACCAATTCCCCTGTCCATTGAAATCCCATTATTTTGTCACCTCTAAGTAGGTATAACCACCTGCTAAAAATATTAATCCCAATAAAAATACTAACACAGAATAAGCACAATAACTTAGCATGGTGCTTTTTTGAAAAACAAGCCATTGAAATGATATGGATGCAATTGGTGCCATAAGTCCAAAACCAATATTTCTTAATATTCCAGAAATGTATTTTTGCTTTTCACTTACCACAGGAGAAGTTTACTGAAAGCATTGATTTTATTCAAGATTATTTTTTATGAACTTGATACCGTAGGTTACATGGAAAGATTAATTCTTTTTAATTTATCTCTTGCTTAATCTGCTTTTCAAACATTTCCTGAAGTTCTTTAGCTTTTTTATCGTAAGCATCTTTGTCTTTCCATGTATTTCTTGGCTGTAGGATTTCAGATGGCACATCAGGACATGAAACTGGAATACCTACACCAAAAATCGGATCTTTTCTAGTTTCGATTTTTTTAAGTGTTCCGTTTAATGCGGACTTTACCATGGCACGGGTAAGAGAAAGTTTCATTCTGTTTCCTAGTCCATATGGTCCGCCACTCCAGCCAGTGTTTATAAGCCACACATCGACATTATGCTTTTTGATTTTTTCACCAAGAAGATTTGCATAAGTTTTTACAGGAAGCGGCATAAATGGTGCTCCAAAGCACGGACTGAAAGTAGCTTGGGGTTCTTTTACTCCAGCTTCTGTGCCGGCTACCTTTGCAGTATAACCACAGGTGAAATGATGCATTGCTTGCTCATAAGTAAGCTTAGAAACCGGAGGTAAAACACCAAATGCATCACATGTAAGCATAATTATATTTTTTGGGTGACCGCCTTTTCCTTTTAGAGTCATGTTTGGAATAAAAGAGACGGGATATGAAGCCCTGGTATTTTCAGTAATGCTGTCATCGTCAAAATTTATTTCTCTGGTGTGAGGGTCAATTACTACATTTTCAAGTAATGTTCCAAAACATCTTGTAGTTCCGTAAATTTCAGGTTCGCCTTCAGGTGAAAGCTTAATTACTTTTGCATAGCAGCCGCCTTCAAAATTAAATGTACCGCTGTTGCTCCATCCGTGTTCATCATCGCCAATGAGTGTTCTTTCAGAATCAGCTGACAGAGTAGTTTTTCCGGTACCTGATAGTCCAAAAAATATCGCAGTATCACTTTCATCTTTTCCGTAATTTGCCGAGGCATGCATGGTCATAATTCCTTGCTGAGGCAAAAGATAATTCATAACTGAGAACATGGATTTTTTTATTTCACCTGAGTACGGTGTACCGCCTATAAGAATGGTTTTTTCTTTGAAATTAATAATTACAAATGCTCCGGAATTTGTTCCGTCGGTTTTTGGATCTGCTTTAAATCCTGGAGCATGAATTACATGAAAGTCAGGCTTAAAAGATTTTAGTTTTTCAAGGTCTGTTTCAGGAATAAACATGGTCCCTGCAAACATTGCACCGACTGCACGTTCGGAAACTATACGTACGGAAAGTTGATACTTTTCATCGGCACCTACATAGCAATCTTTTATAAACAAAGCTTTATTTTGCAGATATTCAATAACTTTATTTTTAAGCGGTTCGAATTTTGATTCGTCAAACGGCTGATTAATTTTCCCCCATGCAACTTTTTCAGAACTTTCAGAATCTTTTACTATAAATCTGTCTTTTGGAGATCGTCCTGTATAAGGAACAGTATTTATAACTATTGGTCCATATTTGCTTAGTACACCTTCTTTTCTTTTAACAGCCTCTTCATATAAAGAAGGTGTGGAAAGATTCCAGTAAACTTCCTTTAAATTTTTGAAACCCAGATCTTTTAAACTTTCTTTTGTACTCATTGATAGTGTTTGCATGTGCTCCTCCTTGAACACTTTAACATAATGATTATACACAGAAAAAAACGAAATTACTGTAATATTTTTATATGTTATTTAATACATTGGAATTTGCAGTATTTTTTATTATTGTTTACTCCATATATCTTTTTCTCAGTCATAAACGACAGAACATTTTTTTACTTATAGCAAGTTACTTTTTCTATGGTTCTTGGAATTGGAAATTCTTATTTTTAATGCTTATTAGCACGACCATATGTTACATCTGTAGCATTAAAGTCCATGAACAAACAAATCTAAAACTCAGGAAATTATATTTACTTACAGCTATAACCAGTGACTTATTGATTCTGGGATTTTTTAAATACTACAATTTTTTTGCTGAAAATACCCATAATTTTTTTCTTCTTTTTAATATTAATCCTGAACCTAGACTTCTAAAAGTAATTCTTCCTGTCGGTATTTCCTTTTATACTCTGCAGAGCATTGGCTATGTAATAGATGTATATCGTAAAGAGATAGTACCAGAAAGAAAATTTTTAAATTTTGCTTTATTTATATCTTTTTTCCCTCAGCTTGTTGCAGGTCCCATTGAAAGAGCTAAAAATCTTCTGACTCAGATTGTAAATGAAAGAAAACCAACCTTAAATAATTTTTATGACGGCTCATTTCTGATTTTTTGGGGATTATTTCAGAAAGTATTCATTGCTGATAACTTAGCTAAAATAGTTGATCCGGTTTTTAACACTAATAGTCCTTATGATGGTGTTAGTGTACTTATAGCTTTATATGCATTTGCATTTCAGATACTTTGTGATTTTGAAGGCTACTCAAATATTGCCCGGGGAACAGCTAAGCTCATGGGTTTCAATATTATGATTAACTTTAATCTGCCTTATTTTTCTACTAATCCTAGAGAATTCTGGAGCAGGTGGCACATTAGTTTATCGAGCTGGATTAGAGATTACTTATATATTTCTTTAGGTGGAAACAGAAATGGGAATCTATTAATGTATAGAAATCTTTTAATAGTTATGCTTATTGCAGGCTTATGGCATGGAGCAGCATGGACTTATGTTATCTGGGGTGCATATCATGCCGCGTTATTAATCGGGCATAGATTGTTGACCCCGGTTTTAAATATGATTCAAATTAAAAATATCATTCTTGCAAAGATCTTTTTTATTATCAGAGTTCTTACGTTCTTTCATTTAGTATGCATAGGATGGTTATTTTTCAGAGCTAATTCCTTACATCAGGCATTAAGTATGCTTAAGGCATTATTTTTGAAATTTCATTTTCTGAATCAAATAAATCTCCCAATGACTTATTTAATTCTTGGAATGTTTTTTTTATATGTTCAGATTTTACAATTTATAAAAAAAGATCAGATGGCTGTACTAAAGCTCCCGGCTTTAGTACGAAGTGTGATTTACTTTGTTATTTACTATTCAATAGTTGTTTATGGAGTAACTGGTGGAAAAGAATTTATTTACTTTCAATTTTAAATTAATCCCTAAGGGATTTTTGATATTTCTTGTATTTGTACTTGCTTTTGAAGCTTTTATTTACTTTTTGCCTCCATATCTTGCTTTAAGACCGCCATACGGAAGTGCTTATTTAAAGTTGAAAGAACAAATATTGGATAAAAAAAATGATTTTGACCTTATAATCTTCGGAGATTGTACAAGCTGGACTGGTATTAAGCCGGTCCTTTTGAATAAAGAACTGTCAGTATCTTCATATAATTTTTCAGTAAATGAAGCACATACTTATTTAATGAGTTATTTGTTCTTGAAAAGATATTTAAGTAACTGTACAAAAAAACCAAAGATTGTAATTCTGTCAATTTCACCTAATTCTTTACTGGGAAATCACAAAGTAGATCTTAATCAGTTAAACAAAGAAATCCTTCCTTATTTTGATACCAAATTGGACCTGATGAATGAATTAAATAATAATCTGAAAATTCAGTTAATAAAACACCGGATCCTTACTCTTATCCCTTCTATAAAAAAACAATTTATCTTAAAAGAAAGATTTCAGGATTTATATAAATATTGTTCTAATCCCAATGCTTCTTATTCGTTTATAGAATACTTTAAAAGTGCACGCGGATTTTATGATGAGAATTTAAATCGTCATAAATCAACCATTAAAAAAGCTGCTCATGTGAGGAAGTCGTATAAAAGCTTTACCGTTTCGGAATATAATCTGCTTTATATGGAAAAAATGCTCTCACTTTTAGCCGAGCAGAACATTGAAGTAATCGTGTGTACAAATTCTGTCCGGGCTGATGAAATGAAAATGTGGAATGCTTATGATTTAAAAAATAAGTTATTTGAATTAATAAACTTAAAATTAAAACCACATAAAAATGTAATTGCAATCTTGGATATGTTAGATGCTGCTTCAGATAAGGATAATTTTGCTGATGAAATTCACTTAAACAGTAATGGTGCAACAATATATACAAATGAGCTTGCGTCTAGGTTAAAACCGTTTATTCAATAACTAGTGATATTATTTTACTTATGCCAATACTGATCCAAAAATTTGGTGGGACTTCAGTTCGCGATGCGATTTGTATAAAGCGAGTTGCAAAAATTGCAACCGATGCACAAAAAAATGGCTATCAGGTAGTAGTTGTTGTTTCTGCAATGGGAGATACTACTGATAATTTAATTGACCTAGCCAAAGACATTACATCAAAACCAGATCCACGTGAATACGATCTTTTGCTTTCTACAGGTGAGCAGATAAGTATTCCTCTTGTAGCTATGGCAATTCATGATCTTGGAGCCAAAGCTATTTCACAGACTGGACTACAGGTTGGAATTTTAACTGAAGACACACATGGTAAAGCTAGAATTACTGAAATAAAAACTGAGAAAATAAAAAAATATTTGAACAGTGGAAACATTGTAATAGTTGCAGGCTTTCAGGGAATTAGTTCTACTACTGGCGAAATTACTACACTTGGTCGTGGAGGTTCAGATACCACAGCAGTAGCACTGGCTGTAGCACTTGGTGCTGAGCGTTGTGATATTTATACAGATGTAGATGCTGTTTTTACAACAGATCCAAAAATAGTAAAGGAAGCATCTCGTTTAAATTCAATTTCATATGAAGAGATGCTTGAACTGGCAAGTCTTGGAGCGCAGGTATTGCACCCCAGATCAGTTGAAATTGCAAAGAATTATGACATGCCCATGAGGGTACGTAGTAGCTTTAAACCTCAGGATGAAGGTACACTAGTACAAGGAGTAGGAAAAATGGAGTTAAATAATCCAGTGAGCGGAGTAGCATTAGATGAATCACAGGCAAGATTAGCAATAACAGGTGTTCCCGATAAACCTGGAATTGCAGCAAAAGTTTTTGAATCACTTGCTAAAAAAAATATAAGCGTAGATATGATCGTTCAGTCTACAAGCAAAGATGGAATAAATGAAATTGCATTTACTGTCGATAAAGACACTGCAGGGGATGCTACAAAGGTTACAAAAGAAATCGCAAAAGACATTGGTGCAAAAAATGTGAGTTGTGATGAGAAAATTGTAAAAGTTTCAATAGTCGGTGCAGGCATGATAGGCCGCCCAGGTATTGCAGCTGCCATGTTCAAAGCACTTGCAGATTCTGGAATTAATATTCAAATGATTTCAACTAGCGAAATAAAGGTTAGCTGCGTAATAGATGTAAAAGACGGTGACCGTGCAGTTAAAGCTATTCATAAAGTATTTGAGCTGGATAAAGTAGAAAAAGAGACGCAGAAGGTTTAAATTTATTTTTTATGTCTGTACTGATACGGTGTCTCAGGAATATAATCCTGTTTCTCCCAAACCCCAATCATATTTTTTCTGGCGTAAATCTGAGCATCTTTTAATTTTGAAATGTATTTGATATTTGGAGGGAAGTCATATAAGAGTGCCTGACCGTTTTTTAAGAGCTCTTCGTTTACAAAATTATCCATTATAAAAATATATCCAAGAGTTCTGCCATAAACATCTTTTTCGTCTACATCTGTTTCAATACAAACATTTTTGTTTAAAGCTAACTTTGTCAAGAAATCTTTTGAAGTTTGTCCATATGGTAATTGATCATGTTCAAATGCATCAATTCCGAGCAGTCTGATTTTTTGCTTATTGTCAAGCAAGATCGTGTCACCATCAAAAACAGCTTTTACAAAATATTGTTTGTTATTTTTCAGGCAATCCTTTGTAAATAAAGATGAAGAAAGGGCTTTAGAGTGCACATTTAAAACAAGCAAAAGAAATATTATAAAAAGCGTGCGAAATGTTTTTTTAATTATATTTTCAATTTTTTGCATTTTCTTTTTTGCAAATAGCGCTATTTCACTTATTATTACAGAAAAGGGTAAAGAAGGAATGTCTGGTATCCCAGATAGTAGAGGCTTGCCATGGCAAGCCTCTATGACAATCAATGTTGTTACTGTCGATCCTAAAGCAGAGCTTGGTAAAAAACTTTTCTTTGATCCTATTCTTTCAAAAGACGGCACAGTAAGTTGTGCCAGCTGTCATAAACCTGAACATGGATTTGCAGATGATAAGCCTGTATCAATTGGAATAAAAGGTCAAAAAGGAGAAAGAAATACTCCTACTGCTTTTAACACTGCAAATTTAAAATTTCTTTTCTGGGATGGAAGAGCAAGCAGTCTGGAAGAACAAGTTTTGGGACCGATTGAAAATCCAGTTGAAATGGGAGAGAAAGTCAGCAACGTTCTTGAAAAGTTAAATAAAAACCCAGGCTATGCAAAAGAATTCGCAACAATTTTTAAGAAAACACCTATTTCTACATCACAGTTAGTGCATGCTATAGCAGCCTTTGAAAGAACTTTAATTTCAAAAGACTCTGATTATGATCGTTTTCTTGCCGGTGACAGCATGGCACTTTCAGACAGTGCAAATCACGGGCTTGCACTTTTTAATGGAAAAGCTATGTGCATTGCATGTCATAAGGGACCTGATTTTACAGATGGAGGTTTCCATAATATCGGGCTCCCTATTACAGATGACGTCGGTCGTGCGAAGATTTCTGTAAGTGGAAAAGACACCAGAAAATTTAAAACTCCTACGCTTCGTGAAGTTGCAAACACTGCTCCATATTTTCATAGTGGAGAGTTTGATACTCTTGAAGCAGTAATTGCTTATTACAATGCTGGCGGTGGTGAAGATACCTATAAAGATCCTCTAAAGAAACCATTGAATTTAAATCAACAGGAACAAAAGGATTTAGTAGCGTTTTTAAAATCATTGACTGGAAGACAGCCTAAAATAACACCACCAACGTTATCACATTAGTAAAGACGCCACGGTGGGGCATCTCAACAGGATATAATGTTACCGATATGCCTAGAGAAGATAACTTAGCCATCATAGCCGGAAACGGTGAATTACCAGTCATCCTTGCAAAATCGGCAAGGGAGCAGGGTTTTAACACCTGCGGAGTTGCAATAACAGAAGAAGCAAATCAAAAACTTGATGGACTCTGTAATAAACTTTACAGCTTTTCACCAGGACAACTCTCAAAAATACTGGCTCTTGTTAAATCAGAAATGATTAATAATGTTGTATTTATTGGTAAGGTTCCTAAGCTTGATTTACTCAGAAATATTCACAAGCTTGACTGGACTGCAATAAAACATTTAAGTGCTATGTCAAATTTTAACGATGACACCATTCATCAAGGTATTATTGATCTCCTAAAAAAATATGATGTAAATATCTTGCCGCAAACAATGTTTCTTAAACATTTGTTTCTAGAAAAAGAAGTTTTAAGTAAAAGAAAACCTACACTTGAAGAAAGAGTAGACATTGAATATGGATTTGATGTGGCTAAAAAAGTAGCAGCTTTAGATATTGGACAAACTGTAATTGTAAAAAATAAAATGATTATAGCTATAGAAGCCATTGAAGGTACTGACGAAGCTATTAAAAGAGGATGTCAGCTTGCAAAGTCAGGCGTAGTTGTAGTTAAAGTTGCCAAACCTAATCAGGATGAAAGATTTGATATTCCTACTATAGGAGAAAATACACTTAAAGTTCTTGCTGAAAATGGCGGCGGAGTACTTGCATTTGAAGCAGGAAAAACAATTATTGTAGAAAAAGAAAAACTAGTTGCTGCTGCGGATAGATATAATATTTGTTTATTGGCTGTTTGATGTCATCTTTAAAACTTTCTTTTACACTCTACCTCATCCAGTAAATCAATTATGTTAGTAGTGATGTCTTTGCAGTAAAGTTTCCCTTTGTCACAATAGGCTGTATTGCTGGGATTTACGCATGCTGGCAGTCTTCTTCTTGAGCAATTAAGAATATCTTTATTACTACAGACAGGAAAATGTTTTGTCTTTTTAACATTGAATGGACAAGAACATTTACATGCTAATCGATTAAATCTGCAGAGACTAAACTTTTTGCTTCCTGCAGGGCATTGTTTTGCTTTTTTACATTTATTTTTTTTAGCTGGCAATACTGCGGAACCAGCTTTGCAAAAAACAGTGCCAGGATTAAAAAAACGAGAGCTTTCATTTAAACAACCCGGGCCTCTAAGTTCACCGGTAAAACCTAAGAGTGATCCACATACGGCTTTTTCACCTTCATTTTCATTGCATGAGGGTAATCCTTCATTACAAAGGACATTTCCCATAGAGCAAAAAACTCCGCTGGTTGAAAATGCACCTGAAGAAGTTGTGCAGATATAATTTTCATTGCATACGGTTCCTGCACCTCCATCGTTACAACATAATGCAATCCCAATTCTGCACATAATGTCAAAACCACTATCTCTGCAAACAGGATTACAGTTTTGGGTGCAGATTAAATTTCCAGATATACAGGTACAACTGCCTGAGCTGCTGCTGGATGATGATGTAGTAGTAGAAGCTGCCCCGCAGGTAAAGGAAGTTGAACAATTATTTCCGGCACCGTTTTGATCACAACAAAGCGGCAGATTAAGTCTGCATGCAACTGCAGAACCATTGTCATTGTCCATGCATACAGGGTTACAGTTATTGCAGCTCAGAGTACTTCCCTTGCAGGAACATGGTGATGAAGGTGTAGGAGTTGGAGTAGATGATGTTACGGTATTGCCTGCTCCACAGGTAATAGTACTTGTACAGTTAGTTCCAATACCATTTTCATCGCAGCATAAAGGAATCCCTCCCATGCATGCTGCAGCTTCACCAGCTTTTATACAGGTAGGGTTACAGTTTGTGCAGGATACTTTTCCATCTACACATTTACAGGTAGATGACTGGCCATATAAAGGAATAACTGTATAAGTAAATAAATTGAATATAAAGAATAAAAGAAGAAGACTTTTTAAAAAATAGTATTTTTTCTGAATTTGCACTTTTACATTATAAAGAATTAAGGTTTTCTTAACCAGTATCAATTTTCTTTTTCTTGATTCTTTATATAAGCATGCTTGAAGACACTGAAACAAATTTAGATCAAGAAACAGTTGAAAAGACTCGAATAGAGATAGAATATTATGCTCATCTTCCAAAACATATTAAAGGAAGAGTTGTAGAACTAAAAGATTTGAAACCAAACAATGAAGCTATTAAGCCTGCACATGTAGTAAGCGGAGCTATTACTGTAATTAGTGGGAAACTTAATATGCCAGATTTAAAACATTCCCTTAAGTTTATAAAAAGAACTTCTTTTTAATGTTATCCCTTTCATTTTTTTTGAATTTAACGTTCTCATAAACATGGTCATATATAAATTCCACAACTCTTGGAACGAAGAGCTTTAAATGTAGTATTTCCTGAAAAAGAAAAAGGAAGAAAAATATGACCAACCAACCAAATACATATGGCCCGGCAGTAGCAGGAATGCTTCATAAATTAAAGATGATCCAGGCTATCTCAAATAACATTTCAAATATAAACAGCATAGGATATAAAAGACAAATCCCTGAATCAATAAGTTTTGAGTCTGTCTTAAGTGAAACAGCTTTAAAAGATGATACCTCTGGAGCATTAACGAGAACCGGAAATAAATTTGATCTTGCACTTGAAGGAAATGCATACTTTCTTATAGAGTCAGAAAACGGTCCAGTCCCTACAAAAGATGGCAGATTCAGACTCAATGAAAAAGGGAAATTATGTACTCCTGATGGTAAGGAGTTAGTTGTTGTAGAAAAAACAGATAAACCAATCAGCCTTGCCAGAGAAACAGATATTAATATAAATCAAAAAGGTGAAATATTTATTGGCACTGAAAGATACGGAAGAATTGCAATTAAAGTTATGGATAATAATCCAGTCAGAGTTCATCAATCTTATCTTGAAGGCTCAAACGTAAGTCTTATGAATGAAATGATCTCACTTGCAATGGCATTTCGTTCATTTGAAGCCAGCGAAAAAATGCTTGGTCTTGAGTCCTCTGCAGACAGAGATCTTATTGAGAAATATGGAAGGAATGTATAAAAAGGTAATTAAAGGAGAGAAATAATGTACGGTAAATCAGGATATCAAGTTTTAAGATCTACAGAAAATAATCTTTCTGCGTTAAATAAGATGGTTGAGAATATCTCAAACATTAACTCAGTCGGTTATAAACGTGGCACAACCACATTTGCTGAAGCTTTAAACGGCGAAGCAAATAAATATGAAAGCAAAGATTTCTCTCAAGGACCTTTAAGAAAAACAGGCGATCTTTATGATCTTGCACTTGAAGGAAAAGGTTTTTTTGGAATTGAATTACCAAATGGTCAAAGAGCATATACAAGAGCAGGAAGATTTAAATTAACCGGAGAAGGTGAACTTGTTACTGAAGAAGGTTACCGTGTTCTGGCAGATGTAGAACAAGCAGCAGTACCTGCTGTTTTACCTAGCAGAAACGGCAATGGCGAAATAGATTTAAATATTAAAGTTAAATCATCCAAGCTTATTATTCCGGCAGATCTTACAGCAGAAATTACTGAAGATGGGAGCATAAACGGCATTGATTCAAATACAGGCGAAAAGAAAAAAATCGGAAAAATTAATGTTGTTGTATTTAATAATACTGATGGACTTGAGTCACTTGGCAAAAGCTATTTCGTAGAAACAAATTCATCCGGACCAGCACTTGAAGCAGATGTAGGTCCAGATTCTTCAAGTAGAGTAAAACAAGGTTTTCTTGAATTTGGAAACGTAAGCATTGTAACTGAATTTATGAATATGACTCATATTAAAGATCTTCTGGGAGCACAATTTAAACTGCTTAAAGCCATAGATAAGATGTATGAGAATGTACATTACACCATAGGTAGATCTTCATAATAAAAAACGGAGGAAATATGTTTCAAGGATTATTAAATGCAATATTAGGCAGTGCCACAAGCACTATAAATTCATATCCTACTGGAAACGGTGCAAATTCTCCATCAATACCAATAGGTCAAACTTTTAATAAGTTTTTTAGCATGCTTTCTAACACTACTCCATTTTTTGGTGCATTTTCTGGCGGCGGAGCTGGCGGGCCTGGAGGAATTGTAGGTATAGCAGGACCTGCTGCTGGAATTGGATTTCCAGGAGCTGGTATTGGAATTCCTGGCGGTGGTATCCCAGGTGCAGCAGGTGGTTTTCCGCAGACAACAGGATTTGGCGCTGTCAATGCCTACCAGAATATTCAAGGACAATTCATTCAAGGTTTTCCAGCAGCTACAAAACATAACAAAGCACAGGCACTTGCTCCAGGTTCAGCTATTTTAAGTGCATCCGGAACTCTTGTTCCTCCTCAGCCAGGCGCATTTCAGGGCTTTACAGGACAAAGTGGAATATATCCGCAGCAGTTTAATCCTTTAAATCCATCCGGAGCATATGGACCTAATCCATATGGTAATACTCAGTCAGGTGCATTTTCTAAACTTCAATTTTTACTTGGACCTATAGTGGGTCTTTTCTCAGCACTTAAATCACTCGTTCAATTAAGAGGATTAGGTTCCATGAAACCTCCTACAGTAAACAGAGAAGATCTTAGTTTAGCTGGATATCAAAGATCAGTTGCTGAAATAAAAAGAGCTGAAGGCAGCTTTGATGAATACTATCCTGAAACTGAAGAAATACAAAGTGGAGTTGATTTCGCAAGATTTCAGTCATTCTGAGGTCGGGATTACCCTTAAAATTTTAGAATTCTCTTTTATAAAGGTATAAAAGACAACGAATCCTTAACTAATTTTATCCACAATATCAAATACTTGCCGATATTAATAAATAAAGCAAGAAATAAATAAAGTACGAATAAAGGAAAAAAACATGTTTCAGACAGAAGGATTTAATACATTAAAGGGCCTGACAGATGCAATCATGCAACGTCAGGAAATACTTTCAAACAATCTTACAAACATAGAAACAAAAAACTATGTCAGGCAGGACATAGATTTTAGTAGAGTGTTGAGCGGATTAAAAAACAATTCTGCATTTAATCAGGAAAATGAATCCGTAATTGCTACTGCAAGATACAGAGATCATTCAAACAAAGTGACTCTTGAATCTGAAATGTCCAAACTTTATGATAATCATCTTCGATATATGCTTTTGGTGAAATCTATAGGTCATCATTTTGAGCATATGAAGAAAGCACTTGAAGTAAGAGCAAGCTAAGGAAGCGTATCGGCGTATCGGCGAGCCGGCGAAGGGAAAAAGGAGAAAATAAAAAATGACATTTTTCGACTTACTTAATTCAGCATCAAACGGTCTTGAAGCCCAGAGACAAAGAATGGAAATTATTTCGCAAAATATTGCTAATGCTTCCACTCCAGGCTATAAGAAACAAATACCTATATTTTCTCAAAAGTCTGCTGATCCTTTTTCAATTGTAATGGCAAGACAATTAGGAGTAAAAGAAGGTGATTTACTTAGCTTTCTCTCTGGTAATGAAGTCGGGAGAGGCATTGAAGTAAGTCAGATTGTTACAGACCAGTCTCCTGGAGCAAAAGTTTATATGCCTGGACATACAAAAGCAGATAAAGACGGATATGTGGAAATGTCAAATGTGGATTCTTTAGTTGAAATGGTGGAAATGATGTATGCAGTTAGAAATTACAAAGCAAACCTTTCCATTGTAGAAATGGCTAAGTCAGCTGCAAAAGAAACAATGAATATTGGTAAACCCGGGGGTTAACTCTAGGACGTGAGTAATATAAATAATTTTATCAGTCAGTCAGGTTTTTCATCTGCATTGGCACGGATAGAAGAAATAAATAAACTAGGCGAAAAAGTTTTAAGCTCTGATCTTAAATCAGAAGCAAAAAAAACTTTTTCAACCGTTATGCATAAAGTTTCGGCCGGTGTTATGAAACAAAAATTACAGTCAGTAATTCATGAGGCAGCAAAAGAAAATAATGTAGATCCAAAACTTATAAATGCAGTAATAGAGCAAGAATCCAGGTTCAACCCAACAGCTGTTTCAGAGGCTGGTGCCTTAGGGTTAATGCAACTTATGCCAGGGACAGCCCAGTCAATGGGTGTTAAAGACCCGTTAAATCCTGTGGAAAACATAAGGGCAGGTACTAAATATTTATCTTCTTTACTAAACCGTTACCAAGGTAATGTAATTTTGGCTTTGTCAGCATATAACGCTGGACCAGGAAATGTAGACAAATTTAAAGGAGTTCCACCGTTCAAAGAAACAAAAAAATATGTTGAAGAAGTAATGGGCAGACTCACATAATTTTAAAAGGAGATCAGAAAATGAAAGAAGTACCAATGCAATTTAAAAACATGATTCCAGGAATGCCACAACTTCCTCAGATACCTAATTTACAAGGACACGTAAGCACTGGTGGTGCAACATTTGGAAACGTATTATCTGATATGCTTGGAAAAGTTAACACCATGATGAATAAATCAGAACAATTAACTGAAGCTGCAGTTACTACAGGGAAGGTTAATATCCATGAAGTTATGATTGCAATGGCAGAAGAAGAAATTGCATTAGGTCTAACCACACAAGTTGCAGGAAAGTTTATCAGTACGGTTGAAAAACTCACCCAAATGCAGGTCTAATAAAACGATAAGCAGTAAGCAGTAAGTGGTAAGAAAGAAATAAGGGGTAAATAAAAAAATTAAATGGCAACAGAACAAACACAATTAAGAGCACCAAATGTTCAGGAAGCATTTAATAATCTTGGACAAAACAGAAAAATGGTTATGGTTGGTGCAGGAATTGTAACAATAGTTATTGCTGTCCTCATTGTGGTTTTTGCCTGGTCAAAGGGTACTAGCAAAGGCGGAGAAATAGATTTAGTTAAAAGTATTGATCAGGACAGAGCATTTGAAGTTGTAACTAAATTAAAAGCAAATGAAATTGACGGAAAAATTTCAGACAGCGATCTACCTGGAAAAGTAAATGTCAAAGTTTATCAAAAAGAATTTGACAAAGCAGCAATAACCCTTGCTAGAAGTGATTTACTGCAGGAAGATGGATTCAATTTATTTGATAAAAGTGACTGGGCAGCATCAGATTACGATAAAAGAATTAAAATGATGAGAGCTGTAAATGGTGATTTATCCCGCATTGTCAGCAGAATGACAGGAATTAAATGGTCCACAGTTCGTGTAAGTATTCCTGAGCCTCAGTTATTTAATCAGTTCCAGTCTCCTACTACAGCTACAGTTCAGGTTGAACTTGCTGAGGTTGATTCAAAACTTTCACGAGTACAGGTAAGAAGTGTTATTAATCTTCTTGTAGGCTATGTGCCTAATCTCCAAAAAAACAGTATTTCTATCATTGATACAAACGGAATTACTTATTCAGCAGTTGAAACCGAAGAAATGGCAGCCAGCGAACTTCTTGAAGAATCAGAAAAAGTAAATAAAATTGTTCAAAAAAGAATTGAAGAATACTTAAGCCCATTACTTGGATTAAGCAATTTCATAGTAAGAGTAAGTTCAGACATAAGCAGAAGAAAAATAGAAGAAAATGCAACTACATTTGCAGACGGAGTAGTTGGTCAGGAACAAATTGGGGATGAAAGACTTGGTCAGGATTCAGAAGGAGCTGCTACAGGTCCTGCAATTTCAGGTGGAGATAAAAATTACATAAGAAGCAATAGAATTACTCAGAAATATCCCAGCTTTAAACAAAAATCAATTTCAACACCGCCAGGCAGAATTACAAAAATATCTGTTGCAGTGGCATTAAATAGCGATGTTCTTCCAAGAGTTTCAGTTAAACAATTAAAAGAAGGCATAGCAGCAATTACAAGTCCTACTACATCAGTTGATGATGTGGTTATAAATGTCACTGAGTTTGCATCCAGTAAGACTCGCAAGACAGCAGCAGCAAATGCACCTGTACTTCCTAATTTTGGTGGCTTTATTGAACAAGTAATTTCTTATGTTAAAAACTTACCTCGTTGGGTAACAATTACAGTTGGAATAATTGCATTTCTTATGTTCATAGGATCATTTAGAAGACCAGCAGTACCGCCTCAGACACAAAGCACTATTTCTCAAATTAATCAGGCAATGCAACAAAATCAATTACCAAGACAAGGTGCTCAGACACAGGAACAACTTCTTGAACAACAAAGACAACAACTTACTGCACAACAACCTGATCTTGGCGGAATAATATCAGGACTAAAAGAAGCAGCATCTGAAAAACCAGAATTTCTAGCAAGCAAATTACAAATATGGCTTGAAGAAGGAACAGCAGCCGGTAGGATTTAGAAATTACCAATAGTTAGATTTTTATCCTCTGAATAAATCACTAGATAACAAATTTTTAAATCCTAGTACAATTTATCTAGGGATAACCATTTATAAATATTGGAATTCTTTGCTATGTCCTCTGATCCTCTGATTTTTTAAATCATTTAGCAGGGCATAAGAGATATAACATGCAAATGCCTTGTAGAGACGCAGTTAACTGCGTCTCTACAGCGTGTCTGGAGTATAAAATGCCTGTTCTACCAAAAGATATAAAACTTCTTACATTGTCGCTAATTCTGCGCACAATGCCAAAGCCTCAGCAGAGGCTTTTAATATCTCACTTCAGTCCTGAAGTAGTAAAAAGACTTGCTGAGATTGAAGAGCAGACAGGCAGTGATGTTGAAAAGCTGGACTGGACGCCTTTTTACCAAACATGGCCTGAGCTTCAGAAAATATTAAGTGAATGTAAAAAAGAAGTTGATAACCAAAAGCTGATAAACTTTGCAGATGCACAAAGACCAGCCATAAGAGAATATCTGCTCATAAAATCAGGAAAACAAAAAAAGGGAAAACCAGTAATTTTATCCCAGGAAATTATGAAAATCATAGACAGAACACTGGCTGATCTGGGAAAACAATAAATGCTAATAAAGAAAAGAAAATTATCAACATTACGAACTGTTTCATCAGTTAAAACTGTTCATGCCGGTGAAACTACTAGAGCAATAGAGCTTGAAATTCATAAAGCAAAACAGGAAGCAAATTTTATAAGACAAGAAGCAGAAAAAGTACTTGCAGAATCTCAAAGGAAGTTAAAGGAAGCAGAAGAAAAAGTAAAAGAAATAATCAGAACAACTAACCTTGAAGCAAAAACACTTAAGGAGCAGGTTTATAACGAAACACTTAACGCGGCAACTGTTGAAGCAGAACAAATTAAAAATAAGGCAAAAGAAATTCTAAAAGAGCTTTTTGAAGTAAAAGTAAAAGCATTAAACCAGGCTCATTCTGACATTATTAATATTGCATTGGATCTTGCTAAAAAAATAATAAGATATGAAGCTTCGGTTGATCCAAATGTTCTAAAGGTACAGGTAGTAGAAGCAATTAAAAGAGCTACTCCTGATACAGACAGGGTTCAGGTCTATGTAAATCCTTCTGAATTAGCAAAACTTCAGGAAAGTATTCCAGAACTTGAAAAATTATTCCCTAGGGGAATTAACATAATTCCTCTTGCTAAAGAGTCTGTTGATCCAGGAAGCTGTATCGTGGAAACAAAATCAGGTCAGCTGGATGCCAGCTTTTCTACGCAGCTTGGTGTTCTTACAAATCTTATTGCAAATATTGAAGTAAAGGAACCAGAGATTTATTTTGAAGAAGAAATACCAGTAGATACCGGGCAGTCACAGACTGTTTTATTTGAAGAAAGTGAAACTGCTTTGCCATTAGTTGAAGAAGAAGTTGATTTTACGTTTGAAGAAGCAAAACTAAAGAGTGAACTTTTAAACGATGAACCTTTAATTCAGATGCCAAAACAGGTTGAAACTTTTCCTTTTAGCAAAGAAAATAAGCCTGAAGAAGCTACAGTGTTTGATGCTGTAGATGAAGAAGTCCTTGAAGTCCCTCATGAAATTATTAGTGAAGCAATAGATGTAAAGGCAGAACCCCCTGCCCCAACCAAGAAAAAAATTGATTTAGGCAATACATTTGAAAGGACCAGAGAAGAAGCTGAAGAACTGGACAAAGAATCTGTTATTCCTGAACAAAAAATAGAACCACAGATAGAAGTATCACAGCCACAATTTGAATATGAAGAAGATGATGAATTACCTGAAGAAAAAGAAAAAAAACCTGTAATAAAAAGTATTTTACGACCAAAGAAAAAAGCACCCTCACAACAAATCTCTGAAATAGCCTCTGAAATAGAAAAAAGTCCTGAATGGAAAGATCTGGTTCAGGGTGAGGATGAGGAATAAACGTATCGGCGAGCCGGCGTAACGGCGTAACGGCGAAGAACCAGCGAACTTAATGTGTCATTGCGAGGAGGCCCTGAAAGAGCCGACGCGGCAATCTCATAATGTTTTGGGGATTGCCACGCCTCATTTTATTCGCTCGCAATGACATTAGGAATTAACTTAATAAATCTGGCAATGCTTTTTCCCAAACCATTTTCAATTCTTTAACTTCTGATTTTATATTTAATGACTTAATTTCAACAAACTTTTCCTGAACTTTGCCAAGTATTTGATATGGACAATTTTCTTCTTTTAAAAATTTCTCTGTATCGGCTAAAGATTTTTCACTGGTACTTATTACAATTCTGCTTTGTGTTTCTCCAAACAAAATCGCATCTGTTCGTAGAGACGGGGCAACCCCGTCTCTACAGGATTCCATATTTAACGCAAATCCTAAATTGTTTGGAAATGCGCTCTCACATAGCGTTATTAAAAGTCCTCCGATAGAGCAGTCATTTGCTGATTTAATAAGTCTTCTTTCAATAAGTTCTCTAACTGATAACTGAACTTTTTTCTCAAGATTTATATCCAGCCCAGGTACTTTTCCTTTTATTTCATTTGTTTTGCTGAATAAATATTCCGAGGCACCAATTTCATTTTTATTTTCACCAAGCATTATGATTACATCGCCTGCATTCTTAAATGAACCGTCTATTGCCAGCTCAATATCTTCCAGGTACCCGACCATTCCTATTACCGGTGTAGGCCATATGTCTGTGCCGTTTGATTCATTATAAAGACTAACGTTACCGCCTGTTACTGGAGTATCCAGTTCTATGCATGCTTCTTTTATACCTCTAGTAGATTCTGAAAGCTGCCAGTATATTTCTGGTTTTTCCGGATTTCCAAAATTTAAATTATCAGTTATAGCAATGGGTTTTGCACCTGTGCATGAGACATTTCTGGCTGCTTCACAGACTGCAATTTTTGAGCCTAAGTAAGGATCTAAATAAACATAAGCTGAATTACCGTCACATGCTACAGCTAAACCTTTTTCTTTTGCCGGCTCGCCGGCTCGCCGGTTCGCCGGTTCGTTCTTAATCCTAATTACCCCAGCAGTACTTCCTGGCTTTATCACAGTATTAGTTTGAACCTGATGATCGTATTTTGAGTAAACCCATTTTTTTGAACAAATATTTGGAGAAGAAAGAAGAGTTTTTAAGATTGGAATTACTTCATTTGCTTTTAAATCAGGAATTTTATTTTGATCAAATTTTTTGTTTTCTCTGAAATATTCAGGCTCTTTAGCCTCTCTTTTATAAATAGGAGTGTCACTGACAAGGGCACCAGCTGGCATATTAACCACTGTTTTGCCTTTATATTTAACAACTACATTTTTCCCTTCGGTAATTTCCCCTATACAAACACAATCTAATCCCCATTTACCGAATACTTTTTCTATTTCTTTTTCAAAACCTTTTTTTACTACAAATAACATCCGCTCCTGAGATTCAGAAAGCATATATTCCACTGGAGTAAGCGTAGTTCGTGTAGGTACTTTATCTAGATCAATTTCTATCCCTACGTTTCCTTTGGCTGCCATTTCAGAGGTAGAACAGGTGAGTCCAGCAGCTCCCATGTCTTGTGCTGCTACCACATAATCAGTTTTAAATGCTTCAAGACATGCTTCAATTAAAATCTTTCCGCAGAATGGATCTCCTACCTGAACTGCAGGTCTGTCTCTATGACTTTCATCGGTTAGTCCTGAGCTGGCAAAACTGGCGCCGCCAAGACCATCACGACCGGTCTTAGAGCCTACATATAAAACTGGATTACCGATACCGCTTGCGCCTGATTTTACGATTTCCTTAGTTTCAATTAAACCTATTGCCATGGCATTTACCAGAGGATTTTCATTATAGGTAGGATAAAAATATGATTCTCCGCCGATATTTGGAACTCCTGTACAATTTCCATAGTGAGATATTCCACTTACTGCACTACTGAATAAATATCGGGATCTTGGGATGTTTAAATCTCCAAATCTAAGACTATCCAGAATTGCTATAGGTCTTGCGCCCATAGTGAAGATATCACGAAGAATTCCACCTACTCCGGTAGTGGCTCCCTGAAAAGGTTCTACAGCAGTAGGTCTGTTATGAGATTCAATTTTAAATGCAATTTTTATTCCATCTCCAAGATCCACCACTCCTGCATTTTCTCCAGGACCAACTACTACGTATTTATTTTTTGTAGGGAATGTTTTTAATAAAGCTTTTGAGTTTTTATAACAGCAGTGTTCCGACCACATTACAGAGAACATATGTAATTCAACTTCATTTGGTTCTCTGTCAATAAGTTCTATTATTTTCAAATACTCATCAGGAGTGAGTTTTAGCTTGTTTAGTAGATCTTTCTTAATACTGTATTTTTTTTCTGTAATTGCAGACATGTATAAATTATAACTTATCATTGCGAGCCGAATGAAGTGAGGCGTGGCAATCTCCAAAACGTTAGGAGATTGCGGAGCCTGTCCCGAGCGGAGCGAGGGATCTCCTCGCAATGACGTGATAAGACATACTTTTATGATTTTAATATCCTCACATAATCTTCAAGACATTCTTTTGATTCAAAATTTCCTTCAGAGTGGTAAATATTAATTAAATTCTGCATTATCCTTGCAAGAATTTGTTTATTTGATGGAGCAGATAAAAATTCATTGTGCCAGGTCATCTTTAATGCTTTTATTCTTTCTTTGCAATCAGCTCTGGTAATAATCTCACCCTGGTTAAAAGGATCAATATAAATCGAGTCTATAGAATCCATGTATTGCACTAAAAAATGTGCAGGCATATTTACTCCCTCAAACGGTAAGCCTAATCTTTTTGAAATAAGCAAATATATTACAGAAAGCAATATAGGATTTCCTTGGCTGGTTTCTAGCACCTTATTAATAAAACTGTTTTCAGGGGAATAATAATTTTCTTTGTTTCCCATTAAACCGATTTCCATAAATAAATAATGATTAATTTCATTTATTATTGAAGTAGGATCGTTTTTTACTTTTATTTTTTTTAAGTTTTTTTCAAGCTTGTCTGCCCATTTATTTAAAATATCTGAATAATGTTCAGTATCCAGCATTGGATCATTAAACGATGCAATGAGAAAAACACCTTCTTCCAGATTTTGTGTAGGTGATGTAGACCAGCTAATAAAATCTTTTTTAATTTTTGTGCTTTTAGTTCTTGAAATAAGCTTTAAAAATTCATTTTTTAACTGAATGTCATCTGAAGGAATCTGGCTGTTGATTTTGTGCAAAAGTTTTGAGTCAAAATTAATAAACTGTTCTTCCAGAAGCTTGTAAGTACTTTCGTCTTGTGTCTTCAGTAGTTTTGTTATTGCTTTTATTTCTGAATGAGGCAGCGTCATAGTAATATTCTAAACAAAAAAAAGAGGTGGTATGCAATTCACCTCTTTTATGCTATAAGAAATATAGTACTTACTTTACGGTTTCTTATTATTCAGCTTCTGGTTGACTATCTTGAGCAGGATTTTGTTCTTGTGCTTTTTTATCGCCACATGGACAACAACCAGCTAAAATCATGACAAGCTGTATGGCTAGTAAACAATTCAAAAGTTTTTTCATATTTATCTCCTTTTTACTAATGATTTTAAACCAATAAAATAAAAAACCAACAGGCTTATAATACCACCCGTTGGTTTTTATAGTTAATGAACTGTTTATTGTGCTGGTTTTTCAGCTTCAGGAGCTGCTGCTGGTTTTTCAACTGCAGGAGCTGCTGCAGGTGTTCCTGCTGGTGCAGTTTCTTCTACAGCTTCTTCGCCTTCATCAGCTTCATCAGTTTCTTCAGCTTCTTCGCCTTCTTCAACTTCTGTTGCTTCTTCTTCTGTATCAGAAGCTTCTTCTGCTTGTGGTTTTGGTGCTGCACATGCAGTCATATAAACCATTAGCATTACTGCATAAAATAACAATGTTAATTTCTTGATCATAATTTTCTCTATCTCCTCTTTCTATTTTCTATATAATTTTTTATCAGCTTCATTAAATCATTGCAAAGCCAAACTTATTTTAACTTAAAGTTTTTTGTTGTAAAATCTGTAATCGTCCTGTATAACAAGATGTGATATTTTGTTGTTTTCTAAGTTAAACACCTGTAAACAGTAGATACATCAAATGCAAAATTAAAAAACCTTATTCTATTGAAGTATTTAACCAATTTAAAGGGTCAACTGTTTTACCAAAAATGTACAGCCCCCAGTGTAAATGAGGACCGCTTGCAATTCCTGAGCTTCCAACCTTACCTATTATCTGTCCTTTTTTAACAAAATCTCCATCTTTTACAAGCAGTTTACTTAAATGCAAATATCCTGTAATTACTCCATGTCCATGATCAAGAAAAACACAGTTTCCATTTACAACAAAGCCTTTTGATTCTTGTCCGGCCAGAATAACTTTGCTATTTTCAGGTGCAATTATATTACTGCCAAGAGGTGCTGCAAAGTCCAATCCTTTATGAAAATAATCAGGATCAAATGTACCGTTAATTTTTCTTTTTACGCCGTAAGGGGTTGATCGTTTATGCGAATTAGGAAGTATAAATTTACCAGTCCATAATTTTTTTTCGCTGGCTATACTTAGAGCTTTATTTACCAGTTCTCGTTCAATTTTACTTGCTCTGAGGCCTGCTACACTTTTAGGCAATGTAAGGGTTTCTACCAGGTATTTAGTATCATTCACAGAGAGTTCAATCTTTCTTATTTTTCCTTTATATAAAATTTCTATTGGATATTTGCCAGGTTTTGAGTTTGCACTTAAAGGGATGAAACTTCTGTACCAATTGGTTGAAAGTTCAAAAACCGGATATTTGGTTTCTTCAAAATAAAGCTTTGGTGTGCTTTTTTCATTTTCATCCTTTGCAATTTTTACCACCACTGTATCCCCGACATGAGGGATTTTAGGGGTTATTATTACTTCAGGAACCTCATTTTCACTACTTACTGCCATGGTTGGAAAGACCCATAAATAAGAGGTAAATAACAAACAAATTAAGATGGTTAAAGAATTAACATTGACAATGCTTAAATTAATTTTTTTTAATGTTGCTCTATATATTTTCTTCATACTCTTCTTTTTACTTTTCCCTCAGTTCTTAATGGTAATATATGTAAGTAAAGTTTGCCAGGACCAAAACAAATGATAGAGCAAGAGAAACTAAGTAGAGAAGAAGTTTTAAAAAAGCTGGATATAAGCGATGATACTCTCTCATTATATGAAAGAGAGCTGGAAATAAATAATGAACCGGCTTCTAGTGGACTTGAAAATTTTACTCCTGAAGATTTAAACACACTTGAAATGCTTCACAAACTTCGTGCGTCGGGGCTTACATATAATGAAATCAGACTTTTGTCTTCGTTTTCAGAACTTGTAAAAAATGTTGACATTGAAGGAAAAGATGAAATAAAAAATCTGCTTTCTCTTTCTCCGGTATACCGCTTAAAACAATCCTTAAATCTTTCAAGACAAGAACTGAACATGCTTAAAGAAAAAGTAAAAGAATTGGAAGAGTCTTTAAAAAAAGAGATGGAATACAGAGCATCTTCTAAAGACCCTAATGGCTCACTGGTTTTACAAAAAGAGCTTGAAATAAAAGAAAAAGCAATTATAAATCTTGACAGGCAATTGTCTGAAACACTGTCAGAGCTGGCACTTTATAAGGAAAATAAAGGTATTCCTGTAAAAGGTAAGAAAACAAAGGAACTTTATAAAAATATTACTGAAAAAGATGAAGAGATTACAAAACTAAAGAAAACAAACCAAGAACTTACAGATGAGTTTGAAAAAACAAAAGAAGAAACTAATGAGCTTACGGAAAGACTTGAGCTTATGGAAGATGAAATCAGCGAAATGGAACAAGAAGTAGAAGAACGTTACCAGGAACAACTTAATGCTCTAAGAGCACAAATTGAAGGCTTAATTGAAAGCAAACAAAAAGAATGGGAATCCTACTATGTTCAGTCAAATGAACAGCACAGAAAAGAACTTTTAACCATGCAGAGAAAACATGAACAAGAAATTTTAAGATTAAAAAGAAAAATAAAAGAACAGTTTGACGAAATTGAAGAAATTAAAACAATTAAAAATCCTTTCCTGGGATTATTAAAGATTGGACAGAGATAAGATTTCGCTTAGGTTATTTATTAAATAATCAGGCTGTAATACCTCAAGCTGTTCTTTAGATCTTATTCCTCTTGTAATTCCGATTATTTTCCCGTATTTTGCAAGTCTTCCAGCGTGAATATCAGTTTCTGAATCTCCAATAATCCACGTATCATTAGCATCTAAACCCAGTTTATTAACTGCATTTACAAGCTCAATGTATTTTTCCTGTATGTCATTTGTTACTCTGTGGTCGTCAGGGAGAGGAAATAAATACTCACTGCTTAAATATTTTTCCAGCTTAAATTGTTTTATTGCATATTGAAGCTGTTTCCTTCTTCGCAAGGTTACTATAAAAAAAGTAATTCCTTCTGACTTTAAAGATTCAAATGTTTTTAAGACATCATCAAACAGTTTATCCAGGGCAAAATATTCATTTTTAAATGACAAATCTTTTCTGTTTTCTGAAGATTCTTTAGCTTGATTTATGGTTAAACCACTTAATAAGCCTATTTCAAGGTCACTAACTCTTCTTTGTTTTAACCCCCAGAAAACCTCTTTGGGTAGAAGATTTGTATCAGAGCCTTTTAAACTTTCAAGATATGCCCGATAATATCTGTCAGTTACATCTATTATGGGACCATCAAAATCAAAACATAAGTTCATATCTTTTTTATTATCTCTTACTTTTGTATTAATTTCTTTTCTTCATTGTTCTGTAGCAACATCCAGTGAACTGGTTACTGCTACTATTAGCCCCCTGATCCCTCAAATAAAACAAAAAATCAGACAATATCCTTCGCTGGTATGTGGAGTATATATTAAACCAAGCTGGACTGAAACCTCAATAAACATAAACGGCGAAGCTCAGTTTCCTGCTGCCAGCCTAATAAAAATTCCTGTTGCAGTTGTATTACTAAGAAATATTGATAAAGGTCTCATAAAGTGGGATACAGTTCTTACTTTAAAACCAAAACATTATGCTCAGGGTGCAGGTTATTTAAGAACAAAAAGAGCTGGAACAAAACTAGAACTCAGGGAAGTTTTTAAACTAATGATTACGATCAGTGACAATACAGCTACAAATATGATTATTGATCTTCTTGGCGGAATAAATAAAGTAAATCAGGAAATCTTAAAACTCGGGTTAAAAAATACCAGGCTTGTAAATTATCTTGGCGACTTTAAAGGTACAAATAAAACCTCGCCCCATGATTTAGCTGAACTTTTTGAAAAATCTCTTGAGGGAGAATTGCTCAGCTCAAACTCAAGAAAAATATTTAAGAATACCCTTCTTAAGGTAAAAAACAAATCACTTATAAAAAAAGGTCTAGGAAAATTTACAAAGTTTGCACATAAAACAGGGACCATAGGGATTTGTGTGGGTGATGCTGGAATAGTTTATTTACCACTTTGGAAAAGAGTTACAATTTCAATAATTGTCAGAAGACCTTTTAACAGCTTGCAAGGGCAGAGAATTATAAGAGAAATTACACAAATTGTCCGGGAATATTTGATCTGATTGTAGGAACGTTGCATGCAAAGGGCGTATCGTGATACGCCCTTACAACTGAAGGACTTACGCAAAGTTCACTGGGTATGGTACCCATTCGCTCCTTTCCCGCCCTAAAGGG
>Ga0155197_107_pt2 | contig 46671 bp, 45 predicted proteins | sample RifCSPhighO2_02_FD_106165 | JGI IMG/M metagenome (GOLD analysis project Ga0155197, IMG submission 106165) | Candidatus Melainabacteria bacterium RIFCSPHIGHO2_02_FULL_34_12 | reverse complement strand
AGTAGCTTCGAAATACACTCTGGCCATTGGTTCTGTTCCGCTTGCTCTGGCTAAGAACCAACTGCCGTCCTCAAAAAGATATTTAGCACCTTCAGTTGTATTAATTGAACTTACTTTTAAGCCATTAACTTCTTTTATTTTCCCGGATTTTAAATTTGAAATTAATTGCTCTTTTGGCTTTCCATCTATATGCAGATCAAATTTATCATTAAAACAGATCCATTCAGCGTCTTTTAACGTATCTGAATAAATTTCACTCAGTGGTTTTTTTTCATAAGCTAGCATTTCTACTAGCAAGAGTCCCCCTAAAATTGCATCTTTGTCTGGTATATGATTTAAAATACTTATTCCGCCGGACTCTTCAGCACCTATTAAAACATTTCCTTTTCTCATTTCTTCACAAATCCATTTAAATCCTACTTTTGTCTCAATGACTTTAAGTCCATATTTTTTAGCCAAATGATCCATTAAGTGTGTGGTGGATAAAGTTCTTACTACACTACCTTTTAATTTTTTATTTTTATATAAATGTCTAAGTAACATTGATACTATCTGATTTGGAGAGAAAAATATTCCTTTTTCATCTACGGCTGCCAGTCTATCTGCATCTCCGTCTGTGCTAAGACCTAGGTTTGCCCCAGTTTTAATTACAGTTTCTTTTAATTCGTTTAAATTTTCTTCTCTTGGTTCTGGAAGTAACCCGCCAAAAAGAGGATCAAATTTATTATGAATGGTTATTACCTCACAGCCTGCTTCCTTAAGAATAAAATCCAGATAATTATTTCCTGCTCCAAAAATAGGATCATAAACAGATTTTAAATCTGAGGATTTTATTTTATTGAAGTCTATTAATTCTTTTATATGTTTTATATAATCCTGCTTAGGATCAAAATATTCTATTTTTTTATTTTTATGGAGGTTTTCTTTTTCTGATTCAGATTTAAACGTTTTTAGATATTCTGAAATATTATTTGTTATTTCCTCTGAGGCAGGACCGCCATATTCTGTAATATATTTAATCCCGCAATATTTAGGAGGATTGTGACTGGCAGTAAATTGAATAGCACCGTTGGTTTTGCCATTTGAGCTGGCTGCAGCAAATGCCACAACAGGTGTAGGAAGGACACTATTTGAAAGCTTTGCATTTAAACCCATTTCAAGCAGTTCATTTGTACAGCATATGGCAAAATCTTTAGCAAGAAAACGAGGATCATAGCTAACTAAAACAGGCAGACTCTTATTGCCATTTTTTAAGATGTAAGTACCAATAGCTCTGGTGGTAATCCTGACATTTTCAAAAGTAAAGCTATCGGCTATTACAGCCCGCCATCCGTCAGTTCCAAATTTTATGTCTTCATTTAGCATATTCATTTATTTGAGCGAAGCGTAAAACTCGGAAGCTTGCTTCCGGGATATAAGCGAGTGAAATCAAAGCGCCTTCCTTGACAGTGCCGACTGGTGCCGAAGGCATAAAATTAGCGTAACACACGGTAGCTTGCTGCCGTGATAGCCAATTTGAAGGAAGGCACTTTATATATTTATAACAGATTAGAAGGTCTGTAAAACATTCGAGGATGTTGTTTTACAGCGCGGGTCCTGTCGCCTTCAGGTGCCCTTCAGAGCTTCGTCACACAGTTCCTCGCTCTGAACCCTTCCCTTCCGGCGCCACCCGCTTGTATCCATCCTCGAAAACTTTACACACCCCAGATTAGAAGGAGTGCGTTAAGCGATTCGGTTTGTACATTCTGTATCTGAGTGCTAAGGGTTAGTTCTAAAATAACTCAAACAAGTAGAATCCTAAAGAGCCAGACCTAGGTACTAACCATATAAAATCTTTCAAAAAAAAACATATAAAATAAAATTAAACATGGTGAATTAACTGTAAATTTAGACAAATAACCAAAGTTAACTAATATTTGAATGTCTTTTAAATCAATAAGCTGAAGGGTGAGAAATTCTCATCTATGAGGTAAGTATCCCTTTAGAGTTTAATGTTTCTAATCATGAATATTAAATTTAGTTAATAATAGAGAAGGTAAATATATAAAACATTAAATAATTTAATGTTGATATAGGTAATACAAATAAATGCCATCAAAAGCAAATACTAAAACTAAAAATTTTGAACTGGGCGACATAGTAGGCAGGCCGTTAAAAGTACTAATTGTTGAAGATGAAGCTCAGGTTGCCAGATTAATTGAGCTTGAACTTAGTTATGAAGGTTATCAGGTAGATATTGCAGGTGCAGGAAAAGAAGCTCTGGAAAAAATAGAAAAATTTAAACCAGATTTAATTATTCTGGACTGGATTTTACCTGAAATTGACGGACTTGAAATTACAAGAAGAATTAGATCTGAAGGTAATGATGTGCCTGTAATTGTTCTGACAGGAAAAGATACTTTGTCCGATAAAGTTATAAGTCTGGACAGCGGTGCAGATGATTATATTACAAAGCCTTTTGCTACTGAAGAGTTGCTAGCAAGGATCAGGGCAATAGTACGGAGAAAACCCCAGGCAGTTGAAGGTGTCTTGGAATATAAAGATCTGTGGCTGGATCAGTTCGGACGAATAGCTAAAAGATCAGGTACTGAATTAGATTTAAGAGCTAAAGAATTTGCACTTCTTAGATTATTTATGCTTTATCCTGAGCAAGCCCTAACCAGAGAATTTATTTTCGATAAAGTATGGGGATATAATTTTCTGGGTGAGTCAAATGTAATTGAAGTTTATGTCAGATATTTAAGAACCAAGCTTGAAGCGTTAGGTCCTGGAAGGCTTATTCATACAGTGCGCGGAGTAGGTTATATTTTAAAAGCTGATCACAAAAACGCAGGCGATGATGAGCTAATGGATTAAGGCTAGATTTCAATATAAAAAGCAGAAGAATCCCCAAAATAGTTTGAAAATTTATTAATTACATCAGAAAAATAGTTTAAAAAATATTTATCTTTAATATCATTTTTTGAAATCTGCTTAAAAGCCGTTTTTTGCCAAAAATAAAATGATGTAAAAGGGTCTTTATTTCCTGCTGCTAAATACAATTTTGTTAGACCTAATCCTTTCGCTAGTCCGGGAAGGATTTCATTAGCAAGGTATTTCCCAACTCCCTTGGATTGTATTTTAGGATTTACAGCAAAATATTTAAGTATGCCAATATTGTTTTCAATATATATTGCAAAGCAGGCAATTATTTTTTGATTTATATCTATTACTATATAAAAATCCTTATAATTCTCTTTTCCTGTGAAACCAATTATTAATTCTGTTTCTTTTAATATTTCAAGGATTAATTTCCAATCTCTTTCTAGTGCCTTATTTACTTTTAACTGATTAAAAGTCAATTCATCGATCATATACTGATATTATATTAGATGCTGAAAATCCAGATTAATCGGGGAGTGGCTCAACTTGGTAGAGCGTCCGTTTCGGGTGCGGAAGATTGCGGGTTCAAATCCCGTCTCTCCGATATTTCAAACATCAATATCTAAATGTAAAGTAATTGCCCTGGTTATGGTTTCTATTTCTTGCTGATTTAGCGTACCTATTTTTTTAATAAAATTATTTTTGCTTATTGTATACAAATGAGAACAAATTGCTGCACTTGGTTTATTTAGTCCATTTTGTTTTGTAGGCTTAAGATAAATATAAATTTCATCATATTGCTCAATCTTTGTAGATGTAGGAATGACTGTGATTGTATCTAATAAAACACACCCTTCATTATTTTGAACTACTATCGAAGGTCTTGCAGTTTTACCAAGCTCACCTTTCCGAGATGGTTCATAATTAACTAACCAAATCTCATTTTGTCTTATTTCTTTACTAACCAAGACTTTTTGCTACCTCAAATTGTGCTTTTTCAAAAGTAGATAATTCTTTTGCTACTTTTGACTTAGCAAATCTAGTATATGCTTGAATTCGCTTTAATTTCCTATAAGCTTTAATGGCATCTGCTATTAATTCACTAACACTTCGGCCAGTTTTTTCTGCCTCTGCTTTAATTAACTTAGCAAGCTCATTGTCTAGTGATATCGAGATTTTTACAGACATTTTATTACCCCTTTATCCTACTTTGTATCCTACTTTGTATCCTACTAATAGTAGTATAAATTATACCCTTAAGTCAAGAGTTTTAACTAACAATTCCTCATAATACTAATAACTTAGCTTGGTAGAGCGCTCGTTTCGGGTGCGGAAGATTGTGGGTTCCCGCCCCTAAAAGGGGCAAATCCTGTCTTCCCGATTTGTAGTAAAATTACCTAATGACCTGGCAATGGAAAACAATTATAGAGCCATTTAAGATTAAATCGGTTGAGCCACTTGGTTTTACTGTAAGAGATGAACGTTTAAAAGTTCTTGAGCAGGCTAGTTATAATCTTTTTAAAATTCCAGCCAGTAAAGTTTTAATAGATCTTTTAACAGATTCAGGTACTTCAGCTATGTCAGCTGAGCAGTGGGCTGGAATTATGCGCGGGGATGAGTCTTATGCAGGTGCCAGAAGTTTTTTTGTTTTTGAAAAGGCTGTTCAGGACGTGACTGGTTATAAAGAAGTTATACCAACGCATCAAGGACGTGCTGCTGAAAGAATTTTATTTTCAATAGTTGGTGGAAAAGGTAAATGTATCATTGCAAACAGCCATTTTGATACAACACGTGCTAATGCTGAAGCCACAGGAGCCCAAGCACTGGATTTACCGATAAAAGAAGCTCTGGATTTTGAAAAACCTGGACTGTTTAAGGGTGATATGGATGTTCTAGCCCTTGAAAGAAATTTAAAAGAAAAAGGTCAGTCTGTTTCAATGGTCATTATGACAGTGACAAATAATTCACTGGGTGGGCAGCCTGTTTCAATGAAAAACATGAAAGAAGTCAGTAATATCTGTAAAAAATATAAAATACCGTTTTTTATAGATGCAGCACGATTTGCTGAAAATGCTTATTTTATAAAATTATATGAAAAAGGATTTGAAAATAAAACCCCAAAAGAAATTGCAAAAGAAATGTTTTCACATGCTGATGGTTGTTTAATGAGTGCTAAAAAAGATGCTCTTGTAAATATTGGTGGATTTTTAGCCATGAATAATACTGAGTGGGCTAAGCGTGCAAGGGAAATTGAAATCTTGGGTGAAGGATTTCCTACTTATGGAGGACTTGCTGGCAGGGATCTGGAAGCCATAGCACAGGGTTTAAAAGAAGTTCTTGATGAAGAATATTTAAATTACAGACTAAAATCAGTGGCTTATCTTGGTGAAGGTTTAAGAAAACATGGTGTTCCTATCGTTGAACCTCCAGGTGGACATGCAGTTTATGTAAATGCTAAAAAGTTCTTACCATCAATACCGGTTGAAAAATTGCCTGCTCAGGCTTTAGCTTGTGCATTATATCTGGAAGGTGGCATAAGAGCCTCTGAAATTGGCAGCTTAATGTTTGGTAAGCATGATGAAAAAGGAAAGTTTATACCAGCGTCCATGGAACTGGTCAGATTAGCAATTCCACGAAGGGTTTATACTCAGAGTCATATTGATTTTGTAATTGAAGTATTTGGAGAAGTTGCAAAAAAGAAAGATCTTATACAAGGACTTAGGATTTTAGAGGCACCTGAGTATCTTGGGCATTTCACGGCTAAACTTGCACCAGTAAGTTAAATCAGATATAAGTCTTAAGGATTTTTACAATAAACATATTGATGTCAGAAACTGTAAATAAAAAAGCAAACAAACTAATCAATGAAAAGAGCCCGTATCTTCTTCAACATGCTTATAATCCTGTGAACTGGTATTCATGGTGTGAAGAAGCATTTGAAAAAGCAAAAAAAGAAAATAAACCAATATTTTTATCAATCGGATATTCTACCTGTCACTGGTGCCATGTTATGGAAAAAGAATCTTTTGAGGATGATGAAGTTGCAGAATTAATGAATAAATATTTTATTTCAATAAAAGTAGACAGGGAAGAAAGACCGGATATTGACGGTATTTATATGACTGTTTGCCAAATCATGACTGGAAGCGGGGGATGGCCTCTTACTGTTTTTTTAACACCTGAGAAAAAACCGTTTTTTGCAGGTACTTATTTCCCGAAAGAAAACAGGTACGGTCGGATTGGAATGAAGGGTTTATTACCTAGTATTACTGATGTATGGCAGAATAAAAAAGAAGATGTAAATGAATCAACTAATCAAATGATAAATATTTTAAATCAAGTTTCAAGCTTTCCTAGTGGGAGTGTTATTGAAGAAAACATTTTTGAAAATGCCTATGCTTACTTAAAAAGGCAATTTGATCCTGAAAGTGGAGGTTTTGGTACAGCACCGAAATTTCCTACAGCACATAATTTACTTTTTCTTCTTCGCTATTGGAAACATAAAGGTGACGACGAGGTATTGCATATGGTTGAGAAAACTCTTCAGTCTATGCGTAATGGCGGTATTTATGATCATATTGGCTTTGGTTTCCATAGATATTCCACTGATTCGAAATGGTTAGTCCCGCATTTTGAAAAAATGCTTTATGACCAGGCAATGATTGCAATGTCTTATATTGAAGCCTTTCAGGCTACACATAATCCAGTATATAAAAAAATAACTGAAGAAATATTTGAATATATTTCACGGGACATGACTTCTGATGAAGGTGGATTTTACTGTGCTCTTGATGCTGACAGTGAAGGTGAAGAAGGTAAATTTTATGTCTGGTCTTATGAAGAGATTGTTTCAGTATTAGAAAAGGATGAGCTTGAATTAGCTGTAAAAATATTTAATGTTGAGAAAAAAGGCAATTACCTGGAGGAAGCTACCAGAGAAAAAACTAGAATGAATATTCTGCATTTAAAAAATACTATCAGTGAAGATGAAGAGGAATTATATGAAAAGATTGAAAAAATCAGGCAGAAATTATTTACAGCTCGTAAAAAACGCATTCATCCTTTAAAGGACGATAAAATTTTAGTTAGCTGGAATGGGCTTATGATTGCTGCCTTGTCAAAAGCAGCCAGTGTTTTTGAAAATAGTAAATATTTATCTCTGGCTGAGAATGCAGTTAAATTTATATTTAAAGATTTAGTGAATGAAAAGGGTAATCTCTTTCATTCTTTTAGGAATGGTAAATCACAAGTACTTGCAAACACTGATGATTATTCATGTCTGGTATGGGGGTTGCTTGAACTTTATGAGGCTACATTTAATGTTAATTATTTAAAATCTGCCATAGAACTAAATGAATATCTTATAAAACATTTTTGGGATGAACATACTGGTGGTTTTTATTTTACATCGGACATTCAGGAAAAACTTATAGTACGACATAAGGAAATTTATGATGGTGCTATGCCATCTGGTAATTCTGTAGCATTAATGAATCTGATAAGATTAGCAAAAATCACCGGGAATAAAAGATACGATGAATATATAGCTAATTTAGAAAAAGCTATCTCTGAAAATGTAAAACAATCACCAATCTCTCATACATGGTTTTTAAGTGCAATTGCTTTTGTCAGATGGAAGCCGCTTGAAATAATAGTTACGGGAGACTTAAATTCACAAGAAACAAAAAATATTTTAAATGAAATTAAAAAACATTATTTGCCAAATAGTGTGCTTTTGTTTAAATCTATTAATGACGAGTCAAAAAACATTGATTCAGTATCAGATTTTACGGCTAAATGTCAGTCTCTTGATGGGAAAACTACTGTCTATGTCTGTGAAAACTTTGCATGTAAATCTCCGATTACGGAAGTTGAAAATTTATTATTTTAATTTTCCAAGTCTAATTCTCTCAAAACCTTTTGGCCACCATGGATCTATAGTTAATTCTTTTCTAAAATTAGTAAGCTCATCAATTTGTTCTTTTAATTTATCCCAGCGTTGAACCCATTTGTCTGGAATTGGTACTTTATAAAGCATTGGAAAAGTATCCTCTAGAAAAAATCTGCCTTTTGCATGATGTTCAAGTTTAAAATCCAGATCTATATTTGCATCACTTAAAACCTGACCATGAATAACCCAGGATTCATAAAATAAAGCACGCCCTGGATCAAAAGAATCATCTATTTTCTCACCCCATATATAAGCACCAGAAGGATCAAAACCTTTAAAATAAAAAGCACCGCTTAAAAGATGACTTAATTCATGACCAAAAGGTGTATGTGGATTTAATTCAGCTTTTATTTCTTTATGTGAATAAGGAGGAGGATCATATATATATACTGTTAAAAGTCCGTTCTCAAGAGTGAAGTTATGTTCACCTTTGAACCCAGTCCACCATCGTTTGTTGTTTGATATGTTTTGCTCTTGCATATTTCTCTTATAATGTTACATTATAAATGAAATGATTCCAAGATTTTTTATACCATTAAAAGAAATAAACTGGCAGGAAAAAAAGGCTAGTTTATCAAGTCCTGACCAGCTTCATAAGATTTCACGTGTTTTGCGCCTGAGAACAGATGATCAGATTGTTCTTTTGGATGGAAGTGGTATAGCTTATAATGCACAGATTATCTCACTTCTTCCAAGGGCAGTTCAATGCAGGCTTTTAAGTCGTCGCGCATTAAATACTGAACCAGATTTAAAAATTACTATTGCACAAGCACTTTTAAAAGGACCAAAGTTTGATTATTCTCTTCAGAAAAACACTGAGATTGGAATTTGTGAATTTATTCCTTTAATTACAGAAAGGACAGTTGTAAAATTTGAAGAAAATGAAGTTGGAAAAGATGATGATAATAGAATTGTCCGTTATCAGAGAATTGTTAGAGATGCAGCAGAACAGTCGGAGAGAGGAATTGTACCGATAGTTCGAAACAGTCTTTCAATAGAAGAACTGTGTAAACAAAATCTTTCATCTTATAGTTTAAAACTTGTGTGTCTTGAGAGATCTCAGATAAATGGAATAAAAGAAGTTTTAAATAGTGTCCAGGATAAGATTCAGAAGGTATTAATTGTTATAGGACCGGAAGGTGGTTTAAGTGAAAGTGAATCAAAGCTACTTACAGTAAATGGATTTATCCCTGTGTCTTTAGGTAAAAGAATATTTCGAGCTGAAACAGTTGGAATGGTTATTTCCAGTATTTTATTTTTTTATTTTAATGAGTTAAAGTGAATAACTAATATTATTCTTTTGGTTGTTCTTGAGGGTTAGGGTTAAGGTTAAGTTGTGGATTTGGATTTAACCGGTTATAGAGTCTTTGCGAAGCATGTGCTGGATTTATAAATGTATGAGTTTGTACTGCTGCTTGTTGTACTTGTTGTAGTTGTTGTCTGTGGGAATTGTCTCTGTGTTTTGGAGCTTCTTCTACTAATTTTGCTGCTAATTGTAGGGCTAATTCCCTTAATTCCTGTGAATTATTAACTACTTGATCCAGATCTACATTATTTGTCTTTTGCCATAGAAGATCAAATACTTCCTGGGTAATGTTTTGTCTTCCATTTGCAATGGCAATTAATCTTAATCTTGGATTTATTACTTTATTTGCTTTTGCATTAATTCCAAATTGAAGAAATAAATTATTTAATCTGCTTTCAACAGTCTTTTCCGATATGCCTAGGATTTTCCCTATGGTTTTATTTGAAAGTCCGACTGATACGAGTAACATCGTAGCTGTTTGATTTTCTGATAATAATTCATTTGGAGGTTCCTGAGATGGGAAATATCTTAATTTTCTTGCATGATAACATTTGCCGACTAGTCTTGCCCTTGGATTTAAATGACCATTTGTGTCATGAATCTTTGCAAGGCGAATTAACATAGTAGTAATTGATTCAATATTCTTTGTAGAAAAATTCAAATCTTCTGCTATGGATGCATTTGACCATCCGCTAGCGATAAGTTGTAATGCTCTTTTTCTGCTTGGATTGTACTTAATTAAAAAATCTGGTGCAATTGAAACTTGTACAATATCTTTAGAGGGGTTATAATTTGTTTGATTTTCGTTTGAAAACACAAGTTGCTCCTTACTTTTAAAGTGTTAACTGTAAGGTTTATTCCCAGGATTAATCCCTATCAATCTAAGATAGATAATTTGATTTAGAGAAAGAAACTTAGCTTCCTACTTTAGGTTATATAGAAATCAATGAATACGCAGGCATTTCCAGATAATTATCCAAATATTAGATTGTTAAGGGTTGGCTTTACTGGTTAGCTTTATTGCTTTTTAGGTTAAGAATATGTAAAAGTTTTGTTTTTTTTGCCTAATAAAATTGAGTTTTAAAACAATAGAAAACGTCAAAATTTCAGATGTTTTATAATAGATGCTTGCACAGATGTCATAAGTTAAAGCAAGGAAGCTTTCTATATATAGAGGAATAAAGAAAATGAGTGTAGGAAATTCAAGTTTAACAGGAATACCAAAGGCACAAACTCCACCGCCAGTAACTAAAGTTGCACCTCAGGGCCAGCAAAATCAGTCTGCTGCAACAGCAAGAAGTGCAGCCCTTGCAAATACAAATGCTTCTACTGTTGCTCCTGCTGTAGCTACTGCAGTAGCTGTATCAGGTACAGGAGTTGCAGCACCTACAGGTGGAACTACTGCACCTGCAGGCAGAGGACCAGCAGTTGCTGCTGGTGGAAATCAGATTGTACAGACTGCTACTGCAATGGCTCAAGCAGCAATGGCAAATCCTGCTGTTCTTGCAGCAATGTTTGGTGCTGCAGTTAACACAACTAGAACCAGAGCAGTTAAATCATCCGGTGATGTAAAAGAAGATTCCGGTGATGTTGAACTAGAGACAGAATCAGAAATGCAACCAGATGCACTACAGGATTCAGATCAAGAACAAGGAGCCGGTGAAATTACACAGGCAGGTTCTACAAGCGGTCCGTCTACTTAGAAATAATAAGTTTTTAAAAAGATTAAAAATAATTAATATAATTTTTAAGTTAAGCTATTGACTTTATCTTTGAATGGCTGATAACCTCAGGATGAGAGGTATATAAATATGATTGCTCCTGTTCCCTCTTCAGATGCTCCAAGAAGAAGTACTCCTATTACTTTAGCTCCTGTAACTGAACCTACACCAGAAGAGCTTTTAAAAAAAGCGTTAACTACTACTGATGAGCAAGAAAGAAGCGATGCAATTATTAAATTAAAGCACTTAGACTATTCTAGTTTTCGTACAAGACTTCTTGAAGCCCTTTATCATAAGAATTCAAAGCATCGCCAAAATGCAGCCTTTATTATAGGAGAGTTGGGAGATCCAAGTAGAGATATTCAATTAATAAATGAAAGACTGTATCTATCACTTATGCTAGAAAAAGATTCTGGTGTCAGAGGCTCTTTAGATGATGCATTAGATAAACTAGTTAGAAAAAAATGTAAAAATTTACCAGGATGTCTTTCATGGGTAGTTCCTCCATGGCTTTATAAAATTTTTACGCATTAGTAATCACAGCAAAGATACCATTTGGCATCTTTTATTTAGTCATGTAATAAAATGAACATGTGAATGACAAAACAAAACAAGTCCTTTCTCTATTAAAGAAGCAATATCCAAAACCAGAATGTGCGCTTAAGCATAAAAATCCACTTGAGCTGCTTATAGCTACTATACTCTCTGCACAATGCACTGATGAGAGAGTGAATAAAGTAACAGCGAAGCTTTTTGAAAAATATAAAAAACTAAAAGATTATACAAATGCAGATATAAGAGAGTTTGAAAAAGATGTCTATTCGACAGGGTTTTATAGAAATAAAGCTAAGAATATAATTGCAGCCTGTAAAATTATTTATGAAAGATATAAAGGTAGAGTGCCTGATGATTTTAATAAATTGCTGGAATTGCCTGGTGTAGCCAGAAAAACTGCCAACTGTGTAATGGGAAATGCTTTTAATGTTCCTTCAGGTGTTGTGGTGGATACGCATGTTTCAAGAATCTCCCAGAGACTAGGACTAACTAAAAATACTGAACCGGTAAAAATAGAGCAGGATTTAATAAAGCTGCTTCCAAAAAACGAATGGATTATGTTTAGCCACAGGTTAATATGGCATGGACGAAAAGTTTGTGATGCACGAAGACCTAAATGTGAGATTTGTACTTTAAACAAACTTTGCAAATCAGCGTTTAAATTCAGCAGGGGTTATCCAACATAGGGCTTTTAAATAAAACGAGGTATGTCATTGCTGGAGAGCGAGCAATATCACATCCATTTTGTCATTGCGAACACCGAAGGTGTGAAGCAATCTTACAATGCAAATAACGATAATAATGAATCTCATCAAACGTAATTACTGTGTAAGATTGCTTCGCTTACGCTCGCAATGACAATTTTGGTAATGAATTGCTCGGGCTTTAGCCCTCGCAATGACAATTACTCGAAAAAATTAATATGTCCACTAGGGTTAAACATTAAATTTCTCTAACAACCTCGGAGCGAATTCTTCCAGTGAAAGTTTAGATAATTCATCTGCAGTAAATGATTCTATTCGCTTAGTTCTTTTTGGGATTTTAAGCATTTCTGAATAAAGATCAAAAAAATAAGTTTTTTTACCGATAATTTTTTCTTTTAAACAATATAATACCTGGGCAAGCATGTGAATTTGTTCAGACTTCAAATTTTTAATTTGATATTTTTTCATCCATTTATCACGATAAGAAATTTCAAGTTTTTCATATTTTAAATGATTTTCAAAATCAGGGGTATTAAGGAACGTTTTTAGATATTGGATCTCTGGGTTTGCTTCCTTACGAAATCCAAAGCAAACATTTTCTCTTACTACATATTTAGGATATATGGAATCATCTCTGTCGTTAATAAAAAACTTTGCTTCAAGAGGAAATAGTCTGCATGCAAAAGGTCTATTTTCATAAATACTGCATGTACCGTCTTCATTTAGTTTTGGGCATGTCTTATCTTCTCTCCATTTAATAAAGGCTCTTGGTAAATTAGTTTCTTCGTCAATTTTTACCTGAATCAAATCAAGTGCAGGTACCTCAGGCTCGGTATTTAAAAAAGTATAAACATCATAAACAGATAGCTGTAATAAGCCTGCATTATCTTCTCTGCAACAGGTTCCCCAGCATTGTTTTGCACAGGTGAATTTAAAAGTGCCGTTTTCATCTATTGGAATACTTTTGGAATTCTTATTTATAAACTGATGTAGATTATGCGACATTGCAGTTAAATTAGTCCTAGTTCCTCTAATTTTTCTAAAACTTCTTCAGAGTGATTTTCACAATCTATTTTGTTAAATGTATAAGCTATTTTTTGCTCCGTACCTATTATAAAAGTAGTCCTTACTGTACCCATGGCTTTTCTGCCGTACATTACTTTTTCCTGCCAGACACCATAGCTCTCTTGAACTTTTTTATCGGTATCTGAAATTAAAGTAAAAGGTAAATCATATTTTTCAATAAAATTATGATGTGCTTTCTGACTATCTTTACTTACACCTAAGATCACTATGTTTTTCTTTTTAAAAGTCGAATACCGATTTTTTAAACTACAAGCTTCTTTTGTGCAACCGGGAGTACTGTCTTTCGGATAAAAATATAAAACAACAATTTTCCCTTTAAATTGTTTAAGTGAAACTTTTTTACCGTCCTGATCCAAGGCTTCAAAGTCAGGGGCTTTTTCACCAATCTCAGGCATTGAGCTTTTTGTGACAGTTTTAGGCATTATATTCTCCTTTGTAGATTACTTTTTCTTTTTGATTTAAATTTTCTTTTATAAAACCTATTTTATAGCTCCTAAGATTTTGTTTTTCTATTTCATTTGTAATTTCTTTTTCTTTGTCTTTATTAATAATTAATATCATACCTATTCCATTATTGAATGTTCTAAGCATTTCAGAGCTGTCAACATGTCCTTTCTCTTGAATAATATTAAAAATCCTTGGTCTTTTCCATGAATTTAAATCTATTTCACAGGTGATATTTTCTGGGAATATCCTTGGAATATTTCCTGTAAGACCTCCACCTGTTATATTTGCAATTCCTTTTATTTCAAACTTATTTGTAAGGAGTTTAATTAACCTTGTGTAAATAATTGTAGGGGTGAGTAAAACCTCGCCTAAAGTTTTTTCTAAATCAGGGTGTTTATAATTAACATCCAAATTTGCACTATCAAATAATACTTTTTGTGCCAGACTATATCCGTTACTGTGCAGTCCTGAACTTTCAATTCCAATTAATACATCTCCGTCTTTAATATTTTTTCCGTCAATTATTTTTTTTCTTTCAACAATACCTACTGAAAACCCGGCAAGATCATATTCTCCTGCTTTATAAAATCCAGGGAGCTCAGCAGTTTCACCGCCAAGTAAAGTGCAGTTTGATTGCAGGCAGCCCTCAACAATTCCTTCTATAACTTCTTTTACTTGTTCTGGTGATAGTTTACCGGTTGCAAAATAATCCAGGAAAAAAACTGGTTCTGCTCCACAGCAAATTAAGTCATTAACACACATTGCAACCAGATCAATTCCTATAGTTTTATGGTTATTTAATTTAAATGCAAGTTTTAGTTTTGTTCCTACTCCATCAGTACTGGCTACAAGAACTGGTTCTTTGTATCCTTCAGGAATCTTAAAAAGACCATTAAAACCACCTACTCCTGAAATAAGTTCGGGTCTTTGGGTTTTTTTCGCAAGAGTTTTGATATATTCTACAGTTTTATTTCCTGCTTCTATATCAACTCCTGAGTCTTTATATGTAATTTTTCCTGTCATCTTTTAAAATGATACATTATGGAAGCTAATAATTTTTTGTACTTCTTAATTTGGATAATCTTAGGCTATTTATTTGGTTCAATTCCTACTGGTTATTGGATTGGAAAGTTAAAAGGTATAGACCTCACCGAAATAGGTAGTGGAAGCACTGGTGCTACTAATGTGCTTAGAAATCTCGGTAAATGGCCGGCATTTTTTACTTTAGTTATTGATGCTTCAAAAGGATTTCTTCCTGTATTTCTTTCTTTGAAATTTACATCCTCACATCTTTTGCCGATATTAGTAGCACTTGCTTGTGTTATCGGGCACAGCAAATCAGTATTTTTAAATTTTAAAGGTGGGAAGTCTTCGGCTGTTGGGCTTGGGGTTTTAATGGCATTAAATTTCAATGCAGCTATTATTACATTTATTATCTGGTTTATTATAGTTTCAATTAGTCGGTATTCGTCTCTGGGTTCAATTATTGCTGTTCCACTTGTACCCTTGTGGTTTTATATATTTCATAAACCACCTTTATATATTATTTTTGGAATATTAATTGCAATTTATATAGTTCTAATCAGACATAGAGAAAACATAAAAAGGTTGTTAAATGGAACTGAACCGAAGATAGGGTAAAAATAAATTTTTACAAATCAAATCTCCCATCTCTTTAGTTCCAAGAAGAGACGGGGTCACCCCGTCTTTACCTTCCTCGTAGATATCTTTTGTTCTATAACCTGCATTTAAAACTTTTTTTACTGAATTAAATATGGCATCGTGAACTTTCTCATCATTAAAGCTGTATTTAAACATCATTGCAATGGATAAGGTCATGGCTATAGGGTTTGCCAGGTTTTTTCCTGCAATGTCAGGTGCACTGCCGTGAACTGGTTCATATATTGCAGGATATTTTCCGTCGCCTAGTGATGCGCTGGGCAGCATCCCAATGCTTCCTGTTAACATAGCTGCTTCGTCAGATAAAATATCGCCGAATAAATTTTCTGCAAGCATGACGTCAAATTGTCTTGGGTTTCTAATTAACTGCATGGCAGCATTATCAATATATAGATGTTCTAAGGTAACATCAGAATAATTTTTTGATGTTTCAATTACTACGTCTCTCCAGAGCTGTGAAACATCCAGAACATTTGCTTTATCTATGGAGGTGACTTTCTTTTTCCTTTTCCTTGCGATTTCAAATGCAACTTTTGCTATTCTTTTTATTTCTGATTCGGTGTAGATCATGTTATTAAAGCCAACTCTTTCATTGTTTCTGACTTCAATGCCTTTAGGTTTTCCAAAATAGACTCCTCCTGTAAGCTCACGTACTACAAGAAGATCCGTACCCTGTAACATTTCTTTTTTAATAGTTGAGCTGTCAAGTAAAGAATCAAAAACCATTACAGGACGCAGATTTGCAAATGCATTTAATCCTGCCCTAAGTCCCAAAAGACCGCTTTCAGGACGTTTTTCCCTGGGTAAGTTGTCGTATTTAGGTCCTCCAATGGCAGCTAAAAGTACAGCATCTGATTTTTGACATGTTTTTAATGTATCCTCCGGTAATGGTACTCCATGATTATCTATGGCAATGCCGCCAAAATCTTTTTTTTCAATATCGATTTTATAGTTAAACTGATCTTCAATTACCGTAAGTAATTTTTCTGCCTCTTTTGAAACTTCAGGACCGATGCCGTCTCCGCTCAACAAAGTTATTTTTTTGTTTGTTTTCATTTCTATATCTGTTTTTAATTTGTTTTTTCTACTTTTATGTTTTGTCTTAGCCTGGTGCTGGATTCTAATTCATGTATTTGCTCTTTATTAAGTAAAGGTACATCTTTTTCTCTGATTTTTTTGCTGTTTAATGTATTCTTGGATGAAAAAAATGGAAATCTTATTTTTTTCTTAGAATATTTTTTTTCAAATTCTTTCATATCAAAATCACTATCCCGAATAACAGGTATATTATTTCTTAAAATTGCATTTGTGTTTTCTTCAAGCTTTTCTATTTCTTCTGCTTTTGATCGTGTAATTGTAGGATATAAGTCGTTTCTTAACGAAATATCAATGTTTTTAAGATTATTTGTTTTGTTTTCTTCTGATATTATTTGCTCTTCTTTATTTACTGCTGGATTTATTTCTGGGGCTTGTTTTTTGGATAGTTTATTCGTATAAACTACAATATTTGCCTTAGATTTTTTGTCAGCGAGTAAATCTTTTAAAGAGAGTTGATTAGTGTTATCTTTTGATAATTCTTTATTTAAGAGCTCAATTATAATTTGATTTTTAATTTCATCTTCAGCATCTTGAATCGTAGCATTGTTCTCTTTTAGAAAATCCACGAAAGAAAGGACTCCGCCTTGTTTCTCAATAATCAAATCCAATTTTTTTCTTGTCTCTTCATCAGGTGCGTTAATGCTCCTTGACTTTGCTTCCTGAAGAATCAGAGCTTCATTTATAAGCTTATCGATTATTTTTTTCGAAATATTTTTTGTTTGAATATTATAAAGTCTTTTGAATTCTTTAAGAAGGATTTCTTCTCCGTTAACAATGGCTATGATTTCATTGTTAGAATCTTTTGATTTTGATTCAAGGGCTGTCTGAAAAAATAAAAATATAAATGAAATAATTATAAACAATGTTAGTTTTTTCATAGCTCTATTTTAGAGTATTTTAAATAATTAGGCGATCTTTTCGTTCTTTTCTAGAGATCTGATGTTGTTTAAAAGTTGAAATAATAAATCTAATTGTTCTTTTGGAGCTAATCCTGTTGTCTTAACTAATATAAATGAGCTTGAGTCATTTGAACTTCGTGCATTGGATTTAAATGAAGTCCTTTGTATTAAGAATCTTGGCAATAGTCCCTGAATGGAAAGCCATTTTTGTAACCTAAAGCTAGTATCAATTTTCATGTTTCCACTGCCCTCTGACTTAATACTTTTTATTCCAAGCTGGTTTGCCAGAACCCTTAATTCTACAATTCTTGTGAGGTTTTCAACTTCTTGCGGAAAATTACCAAAACGATCTTTCCATTCACTGCTTAAGTATTCAAGCTCTTTATTGCTTTTAACTCCTGCAAGTCTTTTATACTCGATTACTTTCTGATTTTCATCTTCAATATATTTGTTTGGAATAAAGGCACTTATTGTTATATCGATTACTGTTTCAAGTTCAATATCATGTATTTCAATTCCTCTTAATTTGTCTACAGCCTCATTTAGAAGTTGACAATAAAAATCAAAACCTACTGAGATCATATGACCATGTTGCTCAGATCCTAAAATATTTCCAACTCCACGTATTTCCATATCTCTAAGTGCTATTTGATAACCGGAACCCAGGTTTGAGAATTCTTTTATTGCTTGTAATCTGTTTTTTGCTGTATCAGATAAAACTTTATCTGCTTCATGCAGGCAGTATGCATATGCCTGGACCTCAGATCTTCCGACCCTTCCTCGAAGTTGATATAACTGAGCTAAGCCCATATGATCTGCATTATCAATAACAATTGTGTTTACGTTTGGAATATCAATTCCTGATTCTATTATGGTAGTACAAAGAAGGATATTATGTTTTTTAAGTAAAAATTCGAGCATTACATTTTCAAGTTCTTTATCTCCCATTTGCCCGTGTGCTACAGCAAGTTTTGCTTCTGGTACAAGTTCTCTTAGATACGAAGCCGTTCTTTCAATAGAATCTATTCTGTTATGCACAAAATATACCTGACCGCCTCTTTCTAGCTCATGAAGTATGGCAGTTTTAATTACTGTTGACTTAAATTCTCCTACAAAGGTTTTAATTGGAAGTCTGTTTGCAGGCGGAGTGGTAATTAAAGACATGTCTCTTGCTCCTGAAAGAGCCATATGTAATGTACGTGGAATAGGAGTAGCGCTTAAAGTAATAACATCTACAGTTACTCTTAGTTGTTTTAATTTTTCTTTATGTACTACTCCAAATCTTTGTTCTTCATCTATTATTACGAGCCCAAGGTCTTTAAAATTAATATCTTTTTGAAGCAATCTGTGAGTTCCGATTACAACATCTACCTCACCCAGAGTAAGTTTCACAATTGTTTTCTTTTGTTCGTTAGAACTGACAAATCTGCTTAAGAGTCCTATTCTTGCTGGATATGGTGCAAGTCTTTCTGAAATTACATTGTAGTGTTGTTGTGCAAGTATGGTAGTAGGAACAAGAATTGCTACTTGTTTTCCGGACAAAACAGCTTTAAAAATTGCTCTTAATGCTACTTCTGTTTTTCCAAATCCTACATCTCCACAAATCAATCTGTCAGTGGGTTTTGTTGATTCCATATCTGCTTTTACATCACATATTGCCTGCCATTGATCCGGGGTTTCAGTATATGGAAAGGCTTCCTCCATTTCAATCTGCCAGTGGGAATCAGGATTAAATGTAAAACCTTCTTGTTTTGAACGTACTGTATAAAGGTTTAAGAGATCCTCGGCAATTTTCTTTACTGCCTTTTTAACTTTTTTCTTAGTTAACTCCCAGTCTGATCCACCAAGCCTTGAAAGTTTTGGAACAACTTCTGCTGAGCCTCGATATCTATACAGGACATTTATCTGTTCAACCGGAAGATACAATTTTCCATCTGTTGCATATTCAATCATTAAATATTCACGTTCTGCATTGTCAATGGACATTTTTGCAAGTCCGCGATAACGTCCTATTCCGTGTTTTACATGCACAACATAATCATTGGGTTTTAAATCTTCAATATTTGTATAGTAATCCTGTCTGGATTGCTTTGTACTTTTCTTAAGTAAGTTTGGTTTTCGTTTTGTACCGAATATTTCCTGATCAGTAAGAATAATAATGTTTTGATAGCTGATTTTAAAACCGTTTAATGTACCTTCTTTGCTGATAAAAATCTGATTTTTATCATAGTCATCTTCGTTTAATCCTTCAGTATAAACAGCAGGAATATTCCATTCCCTCATAATTCCTTTTATTCTTTGAGGTTGATCACTGAATATAATTAATTTATTGTTTAGAGAAATCCATTCTCTGATTCTTTCAATAAACTTATCAATTTGATTGTGGAATCTTTCTTGTGGGTCAAAGCCAAGATTTATTGAATGTAAATTTGATTTGTCAAACTGTTCAAATCTTTCTATAAACGCTCTGGAATAGTTTTTTATTATATTTAATACATAATCAGTCTTATGCAGCAATAAATCCGGCAGAGGTATTATTTTATTATTTTTTTCAAGTTCATTTTTTATTTCTAGATTTCTTTGATACCAGTTATGAATGTTTATAGTGTTATCTTCCCAGTCATCGATAAGAATTAAGGAATTTTGCGGCAGATAATCAAAAAGAGAAGCATTCTTTTGATCTATAAGCTGTGAATAGTATTCCAGTGATTCAAAATAACCACTTGTTCTAATTTGTTCGACTTCTTTGTCTAAAGTCTCTTTTAAATCTTTATTTTTTAATGAAAGGTTATTTATTTTTTCAATGAGAATATTTTGATCAAGGGAAATTATATAATATCTGGGAGTAATAATTAATCTTTCTATATTTTGCTGTGATCTTTGAGTGGTAGGTGAATAGATCCTGATTGACTCTATTTCATCACCAAAGAATTCGATTCTGGCGGGCTCCCCTATAATTGGATAAATATCAAATATATCTCCTCTTATACTAAGTTCACCTCTGTTTGATGCCAGGGATGTTTTTTTATAACCCAGGTCAATTAACTTTCTTGCCAGGTCTTTTGGTTCTGTTTTTGTCGAGCTGGTTATTTCAAAGCAATTATTTATAAGTTCGTTTTTATTCCAAATCTTTTCTAGTAAACATTTCCCTGTGCTTATAATTAAGCAAGGTCCTTTTTTATTCATTAAATGTATAAGTATGCTTGTCTGATGAGAAATAACTTCTACATCACTTGAAATTTGATCATATGGAGAAACCTCCTGTGAGCAAAAATAAAAAACCGGTAAATTAGTTAAACTTTTTGTTTCGTGATAAATATCCAGAGCTGAATTAATGTCATTTGCCAGATATAAAATCGGTTTATTAATAGAGGACGTTAAAGAAACTAAAAAAAATCCTTTTGCTGATTCTGTAAGTCCGTGAAAGTATAATTCTTGAGACCTTTCTGCTTTAAGTCGTGGGATAACATTTCCCCCGGTTGGACTGTTCATGAATTCTGAGATTAATTTTTTTAAGATCATTTATTTTATATACCCGTGGTGACTGGAGCTCTAATCCTTTGGCGCTGCCTTGCAAATACCTTTTCTCTGTAATTCAAGAAGTGCAGTATAAGTAGGCAGAATATAAAGAATTTCACTAGAGTCAAGCGATTTTAATGATTTATTCATTCCGGCTACAATATTTTCCTGAATGTGAATTTTGTCCTGGTGTATATTTGCATATTTTAATCTTAGCGCCATATCTTCTGCTCTTTTTCCTGAAACATAAATATCTTTTTTATGGTTTGAAAGTATATCAAACCTTGCATCCCAGAGCCATGAGACATCTCTGCCATCAGCAAAATCATCATTAATGGCAATTAAAAAACGAGCATTTGGAACAGTACTTAAAGTCTTTAGAATTTCTGTTGTGCCTGTAGGATTTTTAATTAAAAAAAGCCAGGCTGTTTTATCTTTTATGATTATTTTTTCACCCCTGCCAAAAATTGTAGAGTATGACTGGAAGCCTTTTTGAATTTGTACTGATGTAACATTTAAAATTGTTTTTGCAATAGCTATAGAACAAAGAGCATTGTAAAGATTAAATAACCCAATCATGGGAAGAAAGAAATTGTTTTTGCTCTGAGAAAAAGAATTGCTGCTTATATCAAAATTAATTATCAGATCGTCAGCTTTGAAACCACTGACAGCAAAATCAGGCTCTGGTCTTTTAAAATTACATTGTTTGCATTTGTAATTACCTAAATGTGCCATGAGTTTGGTTGTAAAAACTAACTCTGATTTGCATTCCGGACAAACGGTGTTTTCCTGAGGATCATTTAGCCATATTTTGTCATTTAAGGGACTTCCCTCCGGGATAACCCTATTTATCCCATAATAAATCTTTTTATTGTTAGCCTTTAAAAAGGCCACTCTTGAGTCGTCGGCATTTAATATTACAGTTGCATTGCTACAGTTATTTATCCCTTTTTCTATTAATTTTGCAGTGGTATCTAGTTCACCAAAACGATCTAGCTGATCTCTGAAAAGATTTGTTACTGCAATAAAATTAACTTTTATAAATTTTGTAATTAACGGAAGTGTAGCTTCATCAACTTCGAGGACAAGATATTTTTCTTCTATATTTCCGAATATGTCAGAATGGAAAGATAAAGTACTTGAGATTCCGGAAAGAAGATTTGCCCCGGCTTTATTAGTGATCACTTTGCAGCCTGCACTTTTTAAAATATTACATAACAAGCCGCAGGTGGTACTTTTACCGTTTGTACCAGTAATTAAAATAATTTTAATTTCTTTATTAAATTTAAAATGGGTTAGAAAGTCATTGGTTATTAATAAAGCAACTTTTCCTGGGAAATTAGATGCTTGACCTAGCTTGCAAGCTGAAATTATTATACTTAATAGCTTTGACAGCCATAATGACAACAAAAAAATCATTTTATTAGCCACTTTATTTGATTTGCCGATACTTTTCTATCCCGGTGGCCATTTATGAAATCTTCCACCCAAGACATGTGCATGGATATGATGAACAGTTTGACCGCCATTGTCGCCGGTATTAATTACGGTTCTAAAACCTTCACCGAGTCCTTTTTCTGTTGCAACTTCTTTTACTGCAAGCAATAGTTTACCAAGCATATCTTTATCGTTAGCTTCAAAAAGATTTTTATAGTGTTTTTTTGGTATTACAAGTATATGAGTAGGACTTACAGGTTTTATGTCATTAAAAGCAATAAAGTCATCATTTTCATAAATAATTTTTGTTTGCATTTCTTTTTTTACGATTTTACAGAATATGCAATTTGAATCTGAGTCTAAGTCTAAGCCTGAATTAGATGGTGAGTCGTTCATAAGTAAAGTATAATCTAATAATGAGTTTTATGTTAAGTAACAGAAGCACATAATTGTAATGAAATGGAGAGACGCCCTGCTGGGGTGTCTGTACTAGGCAGAGCAATCTGCTTTTGAAAAAAACAATGACGGGAAATAATACAATAAGCAGTATTCTTAAAAAGATTAAAAGTTCCAAGAGGAGTCTTGTGCTTTCACATCAAAATCCTGATGGTGATACTTTAGGTTCCATGTTGGCAATGGGTGCAATTCTTAAAAAATCCGGTCATATAGTAGATCATGTAATTTCTGACCCGGTACCAGTTATATATAAGTTTCTTCCCTATACAGACCTTGTGAAAATACCTGAGGACAGTACTTTACAGAAAAATTATGATCTGGCTTTCAGTCTTGATTGTGGTTCTTTAAAAAGACTAGGCAAGGCAAAAGATCTCTGGCATAAAGCAAATACGACCATTAACATTGATCATCATATTTCAAATGAAATGTTTGGAAAAATAAACTGTATTGATCCTGAAGCAGTTAGTACAGGGCAGGTGGTTTATACAGTAGCTAAACAATTAAAAATTAAAATCACTAAAGAAGTAGCCACTCTTTTATATACCACTTTACTTACAGACACAGGATGTTTCTCAAATTCAAAAACAAATGAAACTGCTCTTTCATGGGGGGCTGAGCTGATAAAATTTGGAGCTGAGCATGAATCTATTTACAGAAAAGCTTTTCTGGAAAGGCCTTTTAAAGCCATTAAAATTTTTGGCTCTGCTTTAAAGGATTGTATTTTAATTAAAAAAGGTCAGGTTATGTGGACCTGTGTAAATAAAGACAGTATGAAAAAATTAAATGCAACTAGTGAAGATACTGAAGATATTGTTGATTACATGGCAAGAACGAAAGATGTCAGGATATGTGTTTTTTTTAGAGAGGATAAAAATGGAACAAAAGTAAGTTTACGTGCAAACGACGATACAGATGTTAGTAAAATCGCTTCTTTGTTTGGCGGCGGCGGACATAAAAAAGCAGCAGGAATAAACATGAGTTATCCGCTGGAGAAAGCAAAAGATATGATATTAAAAAAAATACAGGAAGAACTTAAATAATTAAATGAATGAAAGAAATATAAAAATTTCAGTAATTATTGCAGCTGCAGGAGCATCTGTCAGATTGGGATTTGGTGATTCCATGTCCAAGCAATTTATTTTACTTAATGGCAAACCTCTTTTACTTTATTCGCTTGAGAAATTTTCTTTGCTTGAGAATTTGTCCGAGATCATCGTTGTAACTAATGATATTAAAAACACGAATGAACTGATTGATAAATTTGCACCTAAAAAAAATATAAGTATAAAAGCAGTATTAGGTGGTGAATTAAGACAGGACTCTGTTTACAATGGTTTTTGTAATGTAGATGAGACTACAGATATTGTCATAATTCATGATGTAGCAAGGCCTTTATTTGAATTACATGATATTAAAAAGTGTATAGAGATTACTCTTCATGAAGGCAATGCTATTCTGGCATTACCAATAGTAGATACTTTAAAAAAAGTATGTAAGAAAAAATCTAATAATGACAGATTGGTGGTGGAAGTGGAAAAAACTGTTGATAGGGACGGATTATATGCCATACAGACTCCACAGGTATTTAATTATCAGTTATTAAAAGATGTCTATAAAACATTTAAAGCTAAGGATTATAAAACTATTATTACTGATGAGTCTATGATGCTTGAACTATCAGGAAAGCCTGTCAATCTTGTTCCTGGGAGCAGAAAAAATATTAAAATTACATATCAGGAAGACCTTGAATTAGCAAAAGTATTGTTAATAGGAGCACAAAATACTGAAATTAAAGGATTAAAATATGAAACAGAAATCTGTAGTTTATAAGGAATGTTAATAATAAGATGAGTGAAACAATAAAAATTAAAGTCCCAGCTTCAACTTCAAATTTAGGACCAGGTTTTGATACTTTATCACTGGCACTGGATTGGTACAATGAGTTTACTTTTAAAATTACAAAAGAAGGATTGAAAATCAATCAACAGAATTCGAGTAATTTACCTGTAGATAAAACAAATCTTGTATACAGAGCTTTTTGTGAAGTATTTAAAAAATTAAATAAAACACCGCCAGGTATTGAGCTGTATATTAACTGCCAGCTTCCTTTGGCTGCAGGACTTGGTTCAAGCGCAAGTGCAGTAGTAAGCGGTTTGCTTGCTGCAGATCACTTGCTGGGAAATCCCTTAAAAAAATATGAGATTATGAGTCTTGCTACAAAACTTGAAGGACATCCGGATAATGCTGCTGCTGCAATTTATGGTGGACTTACTATTTCAGTTTCATTTGATGAAAAAGTTTATGTTAATCAGTTTCCATGGCCTAAAGAATTACTTATCATAGTTTTAATCCCTAATTTTGAATTGCCGACCAGTATTTCCAGAGAACTTCTGCCGCCAAAAATACCTTTTGGCGATGCAACTTTTAACATAAGCCGTGTTGCATATCTTTTATCCAGTTTATTAAATAAAAACTGGGAAGGACTTAAGATTGGATTTCAGGACAGATTGCATCAACCTTTCAGAAAAGATTTAGTGCCGGGGATGGAAGAAGTCCTGAATGAAGCAGTTTCTTCAGGTGCTTACGGAGCTACATTATCCGGTGCCGGACCTACACTAGTGGCATTTGTAACAGATAAAAATAAAGCAGAGTCTATCGCTAAGAAAATGATTTCAAAGTGGGAAGAATTTAAAGTAAAAAGTTCTTATAAAATTTTAAATGTTTCTTCTTGTGGTGCAATGGTTGAGTCTTTGGTTGCGAAGTAGAAATAATGTTAAATCCCATGAATCCAGATAGCTACTGCAGTGCCTAATAAAGCTCCTATAAACACTTCTACAGGAGTATGTCCAAGAAGTTCTCTGAATCTATGAGAACTAAGATGAGGATGCTCAGAAAAAATTTCAGTGACAATCTGATTTAAAACGGTAGCTTGCCTTCCTACAGCTCTTCTAAGACCTGCTGCATCATACATCACCACCAGTGAAACTATAAGTGCAATAGCAAATGGTATTGAATTAAACCCTGCAATTAAACCAACACTAGTAGTCATTCCCATCATAAATGAACTGTGGCTTGAAGGCATGCCGCCAGTTTGGAATAGTCTTTTAAAATCCAGCTGCTTATTTACCACAAGTGCAACTACAAGTTTGTAAAATTGTGCAAGACAATTTGCACTAAAGGCAGATAAAATAATTTCCATACTATTTGTAAGATGCATGATTTTAATAAATCCTTTTAATTATAAAATCAGCTATAGAAGATAATACACAGGTATCTGTATTTGCTTTATGCAATTCAAATTTTGCATTTTCTATGAGATCTTCTGCTGTTTTTTTTGCTGCTTCAAGACCTATGACTGATGGATATGTTGGTTTGTTTCTTTTCCTATCCTTACCTGAAGTTTTTCCAAGTGTTTTTGTGTCAGAAATTACATCCAGAATGTCATCGATTACCTGAAAAGCCTTTCCTATATTAATTCCAAATATATCAAGGCTTTTTAATATAGAATCTGGAATTGGTATTGTGGAATTTTTCTTTGCAATTAATGCCCCACAAATAACAGCTGCTTTTATGAGCTCAGCAGTTTTTAATTTTGCTATTCTGTCTATGGTATTAAGATCAGCACTTTTATTTACTGTTTCTAAATCAAGCATTTGACCTGGTACCAAACCAAAAGTAAATGCTTTAGCAAGTATATTTATTACTTCTAATTTTTCTTTGTCGTTGATTTTATTTGTATTTTCAATAATTAACTGAAATGCGAGTGTAAGCATTCCATCACCTGTAAGAATTGCATTTGCTTCTCCAAATACTTTGTGACATGAAGGCTTCCCGCGTCTTATATCATCATTATCCATGCTTGGAAGATCATCATGTATGAGACTCATTGCATGGATAATTTCTATTGAACATGCTGTAGTTAGGCAGTCTTCAAATAATTCTTTATCTGCATTTTTTGCATAGGTTTCAAAAGTTGCCAGGCATAATGCACCGCGAATTCGTTTTCCGCCATTTAGTAATGAATAACTTATTGCATCATATAGTTCTTTCAAATCTATGTTTTTTTTTGCCTTATCCAGCAAGAAATTTAACTTACTATCAATAAGCTTCTTTTGTTTTTTAAGATATTCTTCAATGTCAATATTAAGTTCAGTAGTAGTCTGCATAAGATCATTCTAATTTATTTACTGTTTCTCAGACAAGCAAAGATGTCCTATTTTGTTAGTACATTTCCAGAATATGCTATTATAAGCTCCATAAAATATGAATCAAGGAACTACTTTAGAAAATATTGATGTAAATAAGATAAGAGAAATTATCCCTCATAGATATCCATTTCTTCTTATCGACAGGGTAACCAGTATAGAACCTGGCATTAGAGCAATTGGTTATAAAAACATCACAGCAAATGAACCTTTCTTTCAGGGACATTTTCCTGGCAATCCAATTATGCCTGGAGTTTTGATTATAGAAGCTCTGGCACAGCTTGGTTGTGTTGCAATGCTTGTAAAAGAAGAATATAAAGATATGATAGGTTTGTTTGCAGGTATTGATGCAGCGAGATTTAAAAAGCCAGTTATTCCTGGAGATAAACTAGACTTAAGTGTTGAATTAATAAAGCTAAAAGGACCGATTGGAAAATTTAAATGTGAAGCAAAAGTAGACGGTCAGTTAGCTGCTGAAGCTGAAATCCTTTTTGCTGTTATTCCAAAGCCAGAAAATAGAAAAATTTAAGCCTTAACATCTTTCTTCTCGCTGGAAACAATATTAAAAAGAATCCCGCACATAGCAAGGGTTACTATTAATGAAGTTCCTCCACAACTAAAAAATGGCAAAGTTACTCCTGTAACCGGAAACAAGCCTACTGAGACAGCCAGATTAATTATGGTTTGCGTGATAATTAAAAATACGATTCCGCTTCCAAGAATTCTTCCGTATTTATTTTCAATTTTATTTATTAAATATAGACCACGTAATGTCCATGCTGCAAATAAAATAAGAATAGCTGTTACTCCTATAAAGCCAATCTCTTCAGCAATAATGGCAAAAATAAAATCCGCATGTGGTACAGGCAGATGACCATATTTTTTTTGAACTGAGTTGCCAATTCCTGCTCCCCACAATCCCCCAAGACCAAAGGCATATTTTGCCTGTATGAGGTTATAGCCTTTGCCTTGTGGATCTTTATAAGGATTTAACCAGAATTCTATACGTGCAAGCTGGTAAGAAGTTTTAAAAATTTCAAATAAACCAAACAAACCGATTGCGGTAGTGCTTAAAAGTAAAATATGAGCAGGGAATCCAAAAACAAAAAACAACTGGAGCAAAAGTAAAACCAAAATAGCTGCAGAGCCAAGATCCGGTTGTTTAAAAACCAGACCAATTAAAATCATTGAAAAAAGAATATAGATAAGTGTTCGTTTCTCAAAGGGTTTAAAATTTATCAGATATCTTGCAGCCAGTAAAAGAATGGACAGTTTTGCTACTTCTGCAGGCTGAAACTGTATAAAACCAAGATCAATCCATCTGGTAGAGCCGCCGCTGGTTTTTCCAATTACCAGTGTAACTGTCATTAACAAAACCATAGAAATATATAAAAACCAGGTTAATTTATACCAGAATTTATATTTGATTCTTGAAAACCAGACAAGAAGTATAAAACCAATTATGAAAGCTATAAATTGTTTAAACCAAAGAAACCAGAAATGCCCTGTATATTTTTGAGAAAGCCAGGTACTGCTGGTAAAAGCAAATATTAATCCCAGAGCTGCTAATGCAATGGTTAATTCAACAAAAAATCTGTCTGAATTTTTAATATTTGTAAACAAATTCTTTGAAAAGTTTTCCTCTTTCTTCATAATTTTTAAACATATCAAAACTTGCACATGCAGGAGAAAACAAAACAATTTCAGTCTTTGAATCCAGTGAAGTTTTTACTACTTCTTTTAAATCAGTCACTATTTTTACTTTATTGTAACTATTTTTATTTAACTCTGACAAAAATCTGTCTTTAGCTTCGCCAAATAATATTACTTCATCCACGTTTTCTTTTATTGTTTTTATCATTTGCTCCAGGCTGGTATTTTTATCTTTTCCGCCTAGAATCAAAGTAATTTTTTTTCCTTTAAATGCTTCTATGGCTTTAATAGTTGCTTCAGGATTAGTTGCTTTGGAATCATTATAATATGCTTTATTGTTTGCCTTCTTTATAAATTCAAGCCGGTGTTCAACCCCCTGAAATGTTTTTAATCCGTCTTTTATGGCATCATTATTGACATCTATTATTTTTGCGCAGGCAATGGCAGCAAGTGCATTTTCAATATTGTGTAAGCCTAGAATTCTTAAATCGTTTTTGTTTATTAACTCCTGAATATTATCGTTTTGTTTTATTTTCAGGTAATTATTTTCAAAAAAAGCAAAATAAGAGTGCTTTTTTAATACATCTGAATCTTTTATCTCCGATGAAAAATACAATATTTTGTTTTTAAGATTAAAATCCTTAAGTACATTGTCTGAAAAATTAAGTATTGCCCAGCTGTTTTTGTTTTGCTGTAAAAACAATTTCTTTTTAGCTGCAATGTAATTTTCCATATTTCCATGCCAGTCCAAATGATCAGGAGTTATGTTTAGGCATATCGCAATCTCGGGGGATAAGGTAGGACTATAAAATATCTGAAATGAACTAATTTCAAGTACAAAATAATCGATGTCTTTATCCTCGTTATTTTTAATTATTTCTATTAGTGGATTGCCAATATTGCCGCAAGCAATAGCTTTTTTCCCGGAATTGTTTATTAAATGGGTAATAAGGGAAGTAGTTGTAGTCTTTCCATTTGTACCTGTTACTGCAATTATTGGCGTATTTGAAAAATATTGTGCTAATTCAATATCTGAAATTATAGATAGGTGTTTAGCTGTAATTTTTTTTACTATTTCAGAATATGGGCTTATTCCAGGACTTATTACTACTAAATCAGCCTGACTTATAAAATTTTCTGAATTTTGTTCAAACTCAACTTTTACACCTGCATTTTTCAGTGCGGCTATTTGATTCTTAATGTTTTCTTTCTCGTATCCACGTTCACTTAGTAATATATTTTTTACCTTACCAATTAAAAAAAAAGCAGTAGCTAACCCTGTTTTACCTGCTCCTAGAATTAAAACATTTTTCTTCTTTAAATCTTTAATAAAACTCACGTATTAAATTTAACATATGTGGCTGAAGCAAAAATTACCATTTCATAGTAAGTCCGACGGCATTGCCGGAAGGATTCCATACCACTTTGTTGAAGATTTCAAATAAAAGCGGCAAACCTCTTCCGCCCTCAGATAAAACATCCACATCTTTTATGTTTTTATTTTTAGAAAGTACTTGCCAGTTAAAACCAGGTCCTGGGTCTTTTATGGTAATTGAAAAAGTCCCTTCATTTATCCACCATGAAACAGTAATGTAATTTTTATCTTTGTCTTTTGCATTTGGAAGACCATGTCTGAATGAATTATATAAGGCTTCTACCAGCCCTAATTTAAGACTTGGCTCTAGTGCAAGCGGTAAACTTTTATTTATTGCATCTTCAATTATTAATTTGACTTTTTCGTTTATTTCATTCTGATTAGTTAATTTCAAAGTATTGCATTCAGGCATTTCAATTGCAATTATAAGCCTGTCGTCATCAGCAGGAGCACCCTGGCTTTCGATTTTTAGTCTTCTGATTAATTCTTCAGGGAGATCTTTCAGTGTATATTTTTTATGAGTTAACAGTGCATCTTTAAACCATGATTCTGGCACAAATGTACCGTTGAGTTGTCTTTGTTCTGTGAATCCGTCAGTAAATACAACCATCCTGTCAGAGGGATTCAAGTAAAATTCTTTTTGTACATATCCGCCGACTGCGTCATCTGCTGACAGAAGACCCATAGGTACTCCAGGTTCGTCATTTAATCTTTCTACAACCTCACCTTTCATCAGGTATGGAGAAGGATGACCTGCATTTGAACAAATGATTTTTCCTTCAACAATATCGTAGATTCCATACCAGGCTGTTGCATAAAAGTCTGAATACTGATTTTGTTCATATATGGAGTCACTTAGTGAGGTAAGAAAAGCCGCAGGATCCCAGGAAGTCCTTTGATTCTCGAGCAGCCCTTTCATTTCTCCAATTATATATCCGGTAAGCAATGAAGCAGCTGGTCCTTTACCGGAAACATCGCCTATTAAAATTCCAATTATATGTGGAGCTAATTCGCATATCCAATAAAAATCTCCTGATACGTTATGGTGTGGTTGGTATGAAACAGCAATGTGCAGATTTTTCTTTATGTCTGCACCTCCGCTCAGCAGTACTGACTGGAGTTGGGCAGCTTGTTTTAATTCTCTTGAGAGCTTTGTCTGATATTCAGTTAATTGTTCCACCATTTCAGCCTGATTTATTGTAACACTGACCTGACTTGCAATTGATTGTATGAAATTTATTTCTTCGCTTGTCCAGCTCCTGGGTGTATCACATTGATGAAAACAAAGCCAACCGTATAATTTTCTCTGAAATGTCAGAGGTACAGCAAGAAATGCCCTAGCGCCGGTTTTATAAAGCTGTTCAATTTCCTTTTCGTTTAATTTTACTATTCTAGGATCTTTATAGATATCTGAGATTGCTATATAATCTACATTTTTTTCAGCCATCTTATTGATTATTAATGGAAATTCTTTTTTTACTCCTAGAGGTTCAACTTTTGTGGCTGAGTATTCGTGTGAAATTTGTTCTCTGGAAGTTTTTGGATCAATAATATTAATAAAACATCTGCTTGCCACCAATGCCTGCCCCAGCTCTGCAACTGTTCTTTCAAGAATTACATTTATATTTAACGTTCCTCGGATTCTTGATGTTAATCTGTTCAATAGTTTTTCTCTGGAAGCCCAGGATTTAGCCTTACTAAAAAGTTTGGATTTTTCAACTGCAGTTGCAATTGGTCCTGCCGCTGCTTGTAAAAGAGATAATTCATGTTCGGACCAGTTTCGTTGTTTTCTGCATTGATGCAGATAAACTACTCCTACAAGTTCATTATTGTGTTGCAGAAGAGGGACCATTAAAATTGATCTTAAATCTTCACTTAAATGCCCGGATGTTAATTCATGAGTAAGGGTGTCGTTAATTATTAAAGGTTCAAGAGTTTTAGTAACTGTTCGGTATAGAACAGATAAACTTACCTGTGAATAAGTTTCTTTTGGTCTTTTCCATTCTCCTATTGCAAATTCCCTGACAAGGTCTTTATTGGTTTTATAATTTGGAATTATTATCCCACATCGGTTTACTTTAAAATGGTGACCTAATTCATCAACTGTGGATTGTAATATATGCTCAAGATCAAAGCTTGAATTAATTCTTTCAATCAACTTCCATAATAAGCGTTCTCTTTCTGACTTTTCAAGAACTGCTTTTCTTTCTTTTGCAAGTGCTTCAGTTATTTGCTGAAGGTGTAATGCCATTTGCTTACTTTCCTGTAAGCTTTGCATCATTACCTGTTCTTTTTTTGTTGCAGTTTTTCTTTCTGCCTCTAGCTGTTTTTGCAGCTTCATTACTTCTTTAAGGCAAGAATCAATATCTCTTAGAGTACTAAAGTCAAAAGATAATGTTTTACTTTCCTCTGTAGCCATTTATATAATTTTTTATGTTTACTCTTTATCACCTTATTAATATTTTTTTCCTAAGAAATGATTAAGCAACTTCATCAATGCCAGAAACTTTTGCTAGTTGATGTAATCTGGTCATGTGTAATAGTTTTTGAACTTCAGGTATAACCCTTATTAGCTCCAGCTCAGCACCTACCATGCGACATTCTTTCCAGAGTCTTACAATTGCTCCTGTGCCGGCACTGTCTATAAATTCAAGTTTTTCACAATCTACGGTTACAATAGAATGCTGTCCGATTTTGGGCAGTACTTCTTCTTTAAATTGATCAGCCTCACTATATAAAAGCTGTCCTCCAATTCTTATAAATAACCTGTCTTCTTTATCTTGAACATCTAAATTCATGGTTTTTATCGATCCTTTCTTCTAGGGATTAATTTGATTGTTAATATCTAGCCTTCCCACAAGGTCTTAATTCCACAGGAAGGGTAGGTTCCTAACATAAACTTTTGGCTTTTTTAGCTAATGTTAATGGTTTATTACATAATCTTCTTAAGGAACTGGAACCAATTTTTGAGTTAAGAAGACAAAAGCAGCTTATACATTCTCTTTTGTTAAGTAACTTTGCGTTTTTATGCAAAATTTTAACCAGTTATTAAACAGGCATACGTCATAAAAATTACCCTTTTTGAATTAATTTTGCACGTTTATGAATTAGATTGTCGGCCTACTTTGGGCCGGCCTAAGATTTTTTAGGCCGATTCCTAAAGGTTTGTAAATCTAATTAATAATTTACTTCATATAATAAAAAAACGATGTTAATATTCTGCATACTAAGTTGTTAAACTTATTCAGTTTCAGTCAAAATCAAGTTAAGGTAAAAATTTTAGGAGAAATAAATGGGCAAAGTAAGTAGCCACTTCGATGATGAGACCCTCGTCATAGCATGTCAAACCGGTGACAGAGAAGCAATGGAAACTTTAGTGAAAAAACATCAACGATCAGTTTATTCATTGCTGTATCAATTAGCACCAGACTGGTCAGATACATCTGATCTGGCTCAAGAAGTTTTTATCAGAGTATATAAAGGAATACACTCGCTTAGAAATCCTAAAACTTTCAGATCCTGGTTAAATCAAATAGTAGTAAATCTTTTTTATGATGAACTCAGAAAAAGACCCAGGAGACTTCCTACAATATCAATAGATGCACCTATAGAAAGTGAAAATGGAGAATCAGATCTTGTAAGAGAGATACCTGATCCTTCCTTAAAACCAGATGAAAGATCACTGGTACAAGAACTTGATCAGCTTGTGAAAAAAGCTATGGCTCAATTGCCGGAACAGTTCAGAACTGCTATCGTCCTGCGAGAATTGCAGGGTTTGAGTTATGAGGAGATAGCTGTTGCTATAAACTGTGAACTTGGTACTGTCAAAAGTAGAATTGCAAGAGCACGCGGCAGATTGCAGGAAGTTTTAAGCCCTTATTTAGACAGAAAAAGCACAGAGAAAAAAGCAGTAAATGATTCAAATGGTAACTGATGATGAAAATAAGAATAAGCCTTATGATGAGATAAGTGAACTGCTGAAAAAATATTACAAACCCGAAAAAGAATTAGATGCTGATTTATTTGTAGAACAAGTTACCAGAAAAATTGATTCTTTGTTCCATAAAGAAATATTTTCTGATAAAGGCATGAGTATTGAAGGAAGAATTCTTTCTGATGAAGAAAGATACTGGCTTGGACTAGAAGAATATATAAACAACGAAGTATCCTCTTTAAAACATAAATCTATAACGGATCATCTTTTAAAATGCTCTGAATGTAGGCAAAATTACGACAACTTGTTAAATAAAAAAAAACCAATTAAATACAAAATAGCTGTTACGGTGTAATAATCTAGATTTTGTTTGATGTACAGTGTCAGTGTTGTAAGGACCATTAGCGACTCGCAAAGTGAAGCGAGCAAGTAACATCAAATCAATTTTGTCATTGCGAGCGTAAGCGAAGCAATCTTACACCTAATCTAGCGTAAACAAGACCACGCATAATACATATAATTTTGATTTCAGATATAAATTCTTAAGGTATTGGCTTCATGCTTTAGATGCAGTGTGAGATTGCTTCGTCGTCGCTAGCGCTCCTCCTCGCAATGACAATTTTGCTTGAGGCTTAAGGTAATTTCTTAATATACTTTTTATTTAGACTTTGATTTCCAAAGACCACTTCGTTTTTATTTATTTCAAAGATTCTAAGATTTAAATATTCGTCACCTGTTTTTAATGTCTCAGTCTTGTTTGTCAAATTATTTTTTATTAAAGCAGAAGTGCTTCCGTCAGAAGTGCTGATAATCGCTTTTACTTCAAGCTGATTAACAATTTGATCCAGATTATTGCCCGCATGCTCAATCTTTTTAATTATTTCTTTTTTTTCAGAAAGATATTTCGGAAGCCAATCTTCTCTTAGATTCTCTTTGCTTAAATCATTTTTACTGTCTTGCGGGGCTTGGCTGTTTTCTATTTCTGCTGCTTTAAGTAAAACTTCTTTTCTAAGAGCAATCTTTTCTGCTTTTTCAATAAATGGTGTAGGACTTAATGAAGCATTGATTTTAAGCAGTTCTTTTTTTGTAGTAAGTGCAACATTGGATAGATTTACTATTGATGATGGTTTTGGAGTGGGGTTATTGTTAGCAAGAATTGGCTTCTTCTCTTCTGTCATTATAGTTACAATCTTTTCTTGTTTATTTTCAGTTTTACTTTTAGTTTTAGATATAGTTTCTTCTGTAGGTTTCTTTTTATTGTCTTGCTCTTCTGTTTTTGCTGATTGTACTGATTTTTCTTTCTGTATGATTTTTTCCTTTAAATTCTTGTTTACCTGTACTTCAGGAAGGGTTATCAACCATATTGCCCAGATTGAAATCAAGAAAATACAAAAACTTATTCTTAGGAAATAAGACATTATTTTTTGTGGTTCAACTTTCACTTGCTCTTCTTTTTTATAGACGTGTATATCTAAATCCAGGATTTCTATGTGTTATTTAATTAGTTAAGACTGCATGTTACTATTATTGTAATTTAGAATTGTAGGAAAAATGATTCAATTTGTTAATGTAACTAAAACATATGGAGAGCTTAAAGCCCTGGATAATGTAAGTTTTGAGATAGTTGCTGGCGAAATGGTTTTTCTTGTAGGTCTAAGCGGGGCAGGTAAATCTACTATCCTGAGATTGTTATATAGAGAAGAAAAACCTACTTCTGGTCAGGTATTTGTATCAAATGTTGATGTCTCAAGGCTTCCTAATAATCAAACCCCATTATTAAGAAGAAGAATGGGTGTAGTATTTCAGGATTTTAAACTTTTACCATCTAAAACATGTTTTGAAAACATTGCATATCCTTTATTTGCCATTGGTATGGATCATATGGATATTAAGAAAAAAGTAAATGTAGCTTTAAAAGTTGTTGGTTTAACAAATAAAACAAATGACTTCCCTAAAGCTTTATCTGGAGGAGAACAACAAAGAATTGGTATTGCCCGTGCAATAGTACAAGGACCTGCTCTTTTGGTTGCAGATGAACCTACAGGAAATCTAGATCCAGCAACTTCAATGGAAATATTTCAGTTGCTTGAGAGAATAAATCAAAGAGGTACGACTGTTCTTGTAGCTACCCATAACCAACAAATGGTAGATCAAATGAGAAAACGAGTTATTGGAATTAATCAGGGAAGAATAACAAGTGATGTAAAAATTGGTACTTATATCCCACAGCTTTAAAAATGTTCTAAATTAACGGAGGCATAAATTTAAATAAAAATATGGACTTACCCACACGAAAAATTAGAATGGCATATAGAATGTTTTACGAAACATTTCAGGATATCTGGCGTGGCGGTTGGTCTAATGCTGTAGCAATAAGTATTCTTACTTCTGTACTTGCGATTTTTGGTTTTGTTCTTCAGGTCTCGTTTGGATTAAATTTAATAGGTCAGAAATTGTCTGATCAAATGGAATTCTCGGTTTATTTGTCTAATGATACCGATCCTAAAAATATAGCATTTAAAATTGGTAAAATCCCTTATGTAAAAAGAGTAGAAGTAATTGATAGAGATGTTGCATGGTATGAATTTAAGAAGAATTTTACGGTTTCTGAAGATTTTCAAAATCCTTTACCAAACACAGTACATGTAAGAGTTTCTAAGCCAGAATACCTAAAACCGGCAATTCATCTTGTTAAAAAGACAGAAGGAGTAATTGACATAAACTATGCGCCAGGCGTTTTAGGTTTTATAAACAAATTTAAGACATTGTTGCAAATAGTAGGCACCATTATTACTTTACTACTTGCTTTTGTGACAATTGTAATAACATCAAATACCATTCAGCTTGTAATTCACTCACGCCAGAATGAAATTGAAGTTTTAAGACTGATGGGTGTTGAAGACTGGTACATTAAAGGTCCGTTAATTCTTCAAGGAATATTTTATGCAGTTATTTCAGCGACTCTTGCAATAGTACCCCTTCATATTCTTCAGTCATTTTTATGGGAGACAGCTCAAAACCTTATAGGAAGTGTCTTGCCGACCGGACTGCCTAAATACTATTCGGAGAATATTTTCCAAATTTATTTCATACTTCTTATGGTTGGTATCATAGTAAGCGGTACCGGTTGCTTCTGGTCTGCAAAAAAATATTTAAAAATATAATTCATTCTAATGAAAAATCCATCTATACTCAGTGCAAATCCAAAGTTACCCGCAATAGAAAAATTTAAATCAACCAGCAAAATAAATCTAGGATTGTGGATTAAAGAAAAAAGACCAGATGGCTTTCATGAGCTTGAAACTATATTTTTTGAAAACGAATCATTTTTTGATGAAATTGAGATAGAGCTGTTTGATGACAACTCACAAATTAATGTAGACTTCATTCAGGAAGATTTCAAAAAGGTAATTCCTCTGAAAAGCAACGTTGCTTACCAAGCTGCCTCGTTATTTTTTAAGGCATTAGGTGTAGATGCTGGATGTAATATAAAAATAAACAAAAGAATCCCACTGCAGGCAGGACTTGGAGGCGGGAGCTCTAATGCAGCATGCGTATTAAAAGGTTTAAATAAACTCTTTAGCTATCAACTACATGAAACTGAATTATTGATTCTGGCTTCAAAGATAGGTTCTGACGTGCCATTCTTCATTAAAGGTAAAACATGTTTTGGAAGAGGTAGGGGAGAAATTGTTAATGAGATTGAAAATAATCTTAAATTAGAAGTTAAAATAATACGAATTGAAAATATCTCCATTTCTACTAAATGGGCTTATGAGCAAATTGATGGCAGAGAGTTTATTGCAGATCGAAAAACAGAGATTAATAATCTTAAGCTTGCAATGAAAAACAATGATTATGATTTGTTTTATAAGAACATTTTTAACGATTTTGAAAAAGCAATTTTTTCATATTTTCCAGCTCTGATAAAGGAAAGAAATAAATTATTTGAAGAAGGATATAAGGCATGTGGATTATGTGGTTCAGGCTCGGCATTATTTGGTCTTAGGAAATCAAATTAAGTTTCCTGTAAAATCTTAATGAGCTCTTAACCAGAATCTTCAAAACTTTTAAAAATACATGTATAGCACGTCACAAATTAATATATTATATAAAGGAATATAATTTGCTCTTAAGATGAAATTGTCAAAATCATTTTACCTAAAGCTTTTTCTAATTAGAAGAAGCTGAGTTGAGTATAAGATTATGTTTATTCTTTTTGCAATAAGTGGAGCGCAGGCCGGTGATTCCTCAAAATCAACGGGGAATGATCTTTTAATTACAGGGCCAAAAAAGAAAGAAAAACCTCCTCAACCTAAAGAGAGAGAACCTGTTTTTGATAGTTTTGAAAGTTATCAAGGATCATCTCCTGAGGTTAAAAATAATAGCCTGGCACATGCCGGATCTTTTGATTTCAATCCTGTTCTTGGCGATAAACAAATTGAAAAACTTATACCCGATATACACGGTGAACATGCTGCAAGACTCTCTGAATACGTTGAAGCAAATAAATCAAACCCAGGCAGGTATAAATTTATACAACTTGGTGAAGAAAAATCAGATGTAACGCGTGCACAGTTCTTAAAAACTTTTAGTGAAGAACAAGCTCAGTACGAGAAAGCACTTGAAAGAATTTTAGGCTCGGATAATGAGACCAGAGAATTAATGCGGGTATATGCTGCATTAACTTTTTCTGTATCAAATCCAAGAGCTGCAATTGCTGCATTAGGCAATTTGCTTGGAGTTCTAGAAACTGCCAGTGCAAAACAACTTGCATCCGGTTCAATTGCTGATATAGCATCATATGCTGTAAAACAAGCACTTATTAAAGCTAAATATGATCCAAAATCAGATGAAGCCAGGCAACTCTCCTCAGTTTTAAACACTATTGCATACAGCTGTCTGTCATCAGGCTGTCTTAATCCTAATTCTGAAGTTGCTTATGCAGGTGGTGGAGTTGGAGTTGGAAATGGAAATGTTGATGATTTCAGTAATGTATCTTCATCTGGAGTAAGTACTAGTGGTCAGGAAGGAGCAAAAGTAAGCAGCGAGTCCCGTGCGGACAGAATTGTTGTAGTAGATACAGAATCTGGGGAAGTAGTTGATGATATTGATGTGGTTTATATTGAGCCGCCTGAAGGTGATAATTGTGGGCAGGTATGCCAAACAGTAGGCTCTGATATTGAAGCTGCACAGGCAGCAGCTCAAGAAGGAGTTGGCAGCGAACGAAGAATAACAGGAAAATTAGAGTTACAAAATAAAGAAGTTTCAAATGCCAGAGAGGGATTAATAGGATTAAATGGTGAAAAAGCAAATATCCTTTCAAGTGAGACACTTGATACAGGAAAACTTTCTGTAGTAGAAAATCAAATTGGTGCAGCAAACAGGACTATAGCGATTGGGTAAAAGGGTAAAAGTTAAATCATTTTATTTTCTTTTTCCATGTTCGGATTTATTATAAGGTCTAATTTTGGTTTTCTATTTCTTATGTTTTCATCCACTACTTTTGCCGGATTTCCCTGAACCTTGGTTCGAGGAGGCACACTTTCAATAACTACGCTGCCCATTGCTACTTCTGCTTCTTCTCCTATAGTTAAAAAAGGCATGATGAATGCACCTGCTCCTATTTTTGCATGATCTCCTATAGTAACTCCAGGAGCAATCTTTACTTCAGCTCCTATATTAGCTTTTTTACCTATAGTTACTCCGGGACTTACGGCAACAAAACCACCAAGTGAAGCTTCTTCTCCCACTTCTATATAACCGATAACTATTCTTCCGTTATCTTCAAAGAGATGATTAAAAAATTTTGCTCCCCATCCGATAGAGCATCCTTTATGAAATCTAGTCCATCCTCTAAGTACAGGATCTATGATAACGTCAGGTGCAATAAAAACATTTTCTTCTATGACTACACCAGCAAGCTTATGAAGCCTTTCCTTTATCATACTCATAGGCAAAAAGCTTGCTAATTTGTTTAAATAACCCCTGGTTATCATATGTTCTTTAATTCCAAATTCAAAAGTAGAAAAAGTAGCATTTCTTTTTGCATCTTCTTCATCCAGGGTAAAAACAAAATATGTTCTGGGTTTATTTCTTTTTTTATTATTTTTATCTAAGTTCCTGATTTTTTGATAATATTTACCCTGTTTGTAAAAACTATCTATAAAGTCTCTTGGATCAGACAATAATCTCTCTAACCAGTAATTTTGATTCATATAATTAATTTACCCTTGTGCTTGTTTTTATTATAAGTTATTTGAATGAAAGTGAAAAAACATTAAGAGCTTAAAGATAATGATTGCTCGTTAGCCTTTTTTACCGGGTATTTCTGCCATCTTTTATGCCACATTAATACTGCTCTGGCAAGTAAATGAGAGTCATGGCGGACCAGATTTTCTTCTTTGATAAGATTTCTGGCTACAAGTCTTATTCCTAGTTTTTGTACAATATCAGCGTCAATATATACTGGTTCCTGTCCTTTCTCTTTGTATTTTTCAAGCAGTTTTTCAGGATGTCTGTCATTTACAATAACCCCATCAAGTAAGTCAAGGCAGTTTGAATGTTTAAGCAATGCAGAAATATGATCGCTAACTGAATAAGAGGTAGTTTCTCCTGGTTGAGTCATGATATTACATACGTAAATTTTGTGTGCACTTGAATTTTTAATTGCATTAATTATCTCTGGTATCAGTAAATTAGGAATAATTGATGTATAAAGACTCCCTGGTCCAAAAACTATGAGTTCAGCATTAGCAATTGCTTCAATGGCTTCTGGTTGAACTTTAGGTTTTTCAGGCTCACAATAAATTCTTTGTATCTTTCCATCTGCTTCTGGAATCTTTGATTCTCCTTCAATTATTCTTCCGTCAGAAAGTTCTGCAATTATTTTCATTGGTTCAGGAGATGAAGGGAGAACAGTCCCCCTGCATCTTAAAATTAGGCTTGCAGCTTTAACTGCTTTTATAAAATCATCTCCTACTACTTCTTTTAGAGCCGTAAGAAATAAATTGCCAAAACTATGTCCTTCTAAGTTATGACCACTTTTAAACCTGTACTTAAAAAGATCAATTATAATTTTATCTTCATCAGCAAGTGCGGCTATGCAGTTTCGTATGTCGCCTGGAGGAATAATCCCTAGCTCTTCTCGCAGTCTTCCTGAACTTCCTCCGTCATCTGCAACTGTTACTATAGCGGTGATATTAGTAGTGTAGTGTTTTAGACCTGATAACAGGGTACTTAAACCAGTACCTCCTCCAATTGCAACAACTTTTACTCCACGGCTTAGGGAGTGAACTTTGTCTAATGCATCCAGTACCGATCTGTCTGCAAGTTCAGGAGCCATTGCTCTCATTATTTCCCTGTTTGCATTAATTAAGGCATAGGCAATTAAACTAATGCAAAAAATAATTGCAATGGTTGCTGAGACATAGGTCGGCATTATTTTTGCAATTTCCTTCATGAGGAACCAAGTAAAATCTCTGAATCTGGTTACCGGTCTTAATTCCAAAAATAATGTAGCACCAAGAATGCCAAATAAAAATCCGATAAATCCTAAAAAAATCCATTTTTTTAAACCAGGTAAAAAATATCTTCTTAAATTAATTTCAGGTTTGTTAATCATGTTGTTACTGCTACATTATATTTCTTTAGTAGAGTATGGTAAATAGTAAGCTCGCTTACCAGCTTTTTTTTGACTATATGGTTTCCAAGACACTCTGCTATATAAGGAGATCTGTGCTGCCCGCCTGTACAACCTATTGCAATAATTATTTTCTCTTTCTTTGCTTTTTTATTTGCCTCTATAATATAAGTAATCCATTTGTACAGCTCTTTTAGAAATTGTTGAGCATCTCTGTTATCTTTGAAAAAACCAATTACGTCTTTATCAAGTCCACATAATGGTTTTAATTCCTGGACATAGTATGGATTATTTAGAAAGCGTACATCAATTAGATAGTTGCAATTTGGTGAATCTCCGTTTTTAAAGGCAAATGAGACAAGCTCTATAATCATTTTTTCCTTTTTGTTCAATTAAACGTTTTCTATCTTATAATAAAACAGCATGGAAAATTCTGTAAAAATAAGGAACTTTTGTATTATTGCACACATTGATCATGGTAAATCTACCCTGGCTGACCGTCTTTTGGAATTAACCGGAACCATTTCAAAAAGGGAAATGAAGGAACAGATCCTGGACAATATGGATATAGAACGTGAAAGAGGTATTACCATTAAGCTTCAAACTGTAAGAATGAAATATAAATCAAAAAACAATGAAGAGTATATATTAAATATTATTGATACACCTGGGCATGTGGATTTTAATTATGAAGTCTCACGAAGTCTTGCAGCTTGCGAAGGTGCTTTACTGGTGGTAGATGCTAGTCAGGGAGTGGAAGCACAGACACTTGCAAATGTTTATCTTGCACTTGAACATAATCTTGAAATTATTCCGGTGATTAATAAAATTGATTTACCTGGAGCAGAGCCTGAAAAAGTTAAAAAAGAAATCGAAGAATCAATAGGCATTGATACTTCATCGGCTGTTTTTATCAGTGCAAAAACCGGTCTGAATGTGGAGCAGGTGCTTGAAGCAGTTGTAAAAAATATCTCACCTCCTAAAGTTGCAGTTAATAAGCCATTGAGAGGATTAGTCTTTGACAGTTATTTTGAAAGCTATCGGGGAATAATTGTTTATTTAAGAATAGTTGATGGCTCAGTAAAAGTAAATGATGAAATATTATTTATGGCAAACAATCAAAAATTTATTGTTTCTGAAGTTGGCTATTTGACACCTAAGCAAGTATCAGTGAATGAATTAAAATCTGGTGAAGTAGGTTATCTAGCAGCCTTTATAAGGGATGTAAGTTCCCTCGTTGGAGATACACTTACAAATGCACAAAGACCGGCAACTGAACCATTGATTGGCTACAGACCTGCAATGCCTATGGTTTTTTGTGGTTTATATCCGACTGATGCAGATCAATACCTGGCTTTAAAAGATGCTCTTGAAAAATTAAAATTAAATGACAGTTCTATAAGTTACAGCCCAGAAACTTCAGGTGCTCTTGGATTTGGTTTTCGGTGTGGTTTTTTAGGATTGTTACATATGGAAGTAGCACAAGAAAGACTCGAAAGAGAATATAAACTCTCATTAATTGCAACTGCCCCGAGTGTTATTTATCGTGTAACTGATTCTTCTGGAAAAATAACTGAAATTGATAACCCGGCATTGTTGCCGGATCCCAATCACAGAGAGAAAATAGAAGAACCTTATGTTTTGCTTCATATTTTTGTACCAAATGATTTTGTCGGACAGCTAATGGAATTATCTCAGGGCAGAAGAGGAATTTTTAAAGACATGAAATATCTTGATACAAAAAGAGTTCAGTTAACATATGAAATTCCTCTTGCTGAAATAATCACTGACTTTTTTGATAATCTAAAATCTAGATCAAAAGGATATGCAAGCATGGACTATGATTTAATTGGTTACCGTGAGTCAAAACTGGTTAAATTAGATATTCTTATAGCTGGTGAAAAAGTAGATGCTTTATCTACAATAGTCCATAATGATAAGTCTTTTTATTATGGAAGACAGCTGGCTCAGAAATTAAAAGAATTAATTCCAAAACAATTATTTGAGGTGCCTATTCAGGCTGCAATTGGAGGAAAAATTGTAGCTCGTGAATCAGTAAGTGCAATTAGAAAAAATGTGCTTGCCAAATGTTATGGTGGAGATATCACTAGAAAAAAGAAATTGCTTGAGAAGCAAAAAGAAGGTAAAAAAAGAATGAAAACTGTAGGGAAAGTAGAAATCCCTCAGGAAGCTTTTATGGCAGTACTGAAGCTTGACAGTGAATAGAAATATGAAATTAAAAAACAAAGAAAATACTTTTAGTGAAGACTCTCCTTTTTTTAAAATATTGCTTGTAATTTTTGTTTTATATGTAATTTTATATTTTTTTAGATTAGGCAGTGTGGGATTAATTGATGTAGATGAACCTCGATATGCTGAAGCTGGCAGAGAGATGCTTAAATCAGGAAACTGGATAGTACCCTATTTTAACTATGTAGTTCGTTTTGATAAGCCAATATTTTTTTACTGGTTAGAAGCTATATCTATGAAAATATTTGGAATTAATGAGTTTAGCGCTAGATTTCCCTCTATGCTTTCGGCGTTTATTTCTCTGGGATTTTTGTTTTACTTTGTAAAAAGATTTTATGGAGAAATGATTGCTTTAATATCAGTGCTGATTTTAATGTCTTCATTTGAATTTGTGGCTTTGTCGAGATTTTCAGTGACCGATATGACGCTTGCTACTTTTATTTCCAGCTCAATTATTTGTTTTTTCCTTGGCTATGAGGCTTTAAGTGCCTCACATAGGTTTTTTAAAATTCAAATTCTTCAGCTTAGCTATTTTTATATTCTTGCATTTATTTTTCTTGCCCTGGCAGTTCTTACGAAGGGACCTGTTGCAGTTATTTTAGTAGGACTTGTAATGATTCCGTTTTTTTGCTGGATTGGAAAATCAGAATACTTTTATAAAAGTTATTCGTTTTGGATTGGTTTTGTTATTTTTTGGATACTTGTTCTTCCCTGGTATATTGCAGTACATACAGCTACTGGCGGAGAATTTACAAAATTATTTTTTGGAATGCATAATTTCAGTAGGTATACATCTGTAGTCTCGGGTCATAGAGGATCCATATTTTACTTTATCCCTGTTATTTTAATTGGCTTTCTTCCGTGGACATTTTTTTTATTTCAGGCAATTAAGAGTGTTCTTAATAAAGGACTTAGAAGTTTGCTTGATTCACCAAAGGAGCAAATTCCTTGGTTTTGTCTATGGTGGTTTGTCATTATATTTATTTTTTACAGTATCAGTAAAACCAAATTATTAACTTATGTCTTACCTTTATTCTTACCGCTTAGTGTAATTGTAGCTGCTTGGTTTGACAACATGTTTAAAAATAAAACTGACAATAAGGGATTGCTCATAGGTCTTGGAATATTTTTTCTTGCCTGTATTGTTTTAATGATTCTTTGTGTTTTTAATCTTGAATTGCTTTTACCCAGAGAAGTTAAAAGTCTGAAGTTGGATTTTCAAATTATTTCATTCTCATTTTTAATGCTCGTAGGAGTTGGAATGGCTTGGGCAAGCAGCCGCAGGGATGAAAAAACGACATTATTAATTATAATTTCTACATTTTTTATTTTATATTTAAGCGTAGTTAGTTTCTTAATGCCAAAAGTTGATCGCCATTCACAATTTATGCTTAGAAAGTTTGCAAAAAGTTTTCCAAGTTATGTTGAAATTGCTACTTATCAGATAGTCAAACCCAGCTTAACTTTTTATTCAAAAAGACAAATTATAAAATATGATTCTCTGACTGCCTTGCAGAACCGATTAAATAGTCCTCTTAAAGTTGCATTTGTCACTAAGAAAAAATTACTGGAAGAAGTTTCTCTGAATAATTCTTATCTATGGGGCTCAGACAACAGGTATGTATTTTATACAAATTATCCAAATAGAGATTAATTAATGAAGTGTGATCATTTCGTTGTAACAATGTAGTGGCTTGCCATGGCAAGCCACTACTGCAGGCGACAGGACCTGCAGTGAATGAAGGTTGAGTAATTAACCCATAAGTATTTAAGTTATAATAACCATATGCTTTTCAGTGATTACCACAATCATCCTCAAGGACACAGAGATCTTCCATATACACAGGATGTGCTTGAGCCATGGGCTGAATATGCACGTAAAACAAATTTAAAAGATGTGGCACTTACTGATCATGGACGATATCATCCGGGAATTAATCTGAATGAATTTTTTAAATTTCGTGACAGGACAAAAGATGTTCGGTTTAAAATTGGCATAGAAATTGACAATGATCCAGAAACCTCAGTAAATGATTATAAATGGATTGAAAAAAACTATGACAAGCTTGATTTTGTGTTGGGATCAGTTCATTTTATTGATGATTGGCCTTTTGATCATCCTCAGCATAAGGAAAGATACAGTGAATGGGATATAGATGATTTATATGCTAAGTATTTTGATAACATGAAAGCACTTATAAATAAAGGCTTTTTAGATGGACTTGCTCATCTTGATCTCATTAAAATCTTTGGACATAGACCAAAAAAAGAAATTTCATCTTTTGTAAAGGATGTTCTTAAATTAGTTAAAGAAAAAGGTCTTACGATAGAGATGAGTACTGCTGGCTGGCGAAAACCAGTGAATGAGCTCTATCCTCAGGATGAAATTGTAAAAATGATAAAAGATATGAATATTCCGATTACCACAGCTTCAGATGCACATGCAGCAAAAGATCTTGCTCATTCTTATAACAGATTAGATGAAGTACTTAAGAAATTTGGTTTTACTCAGGTTGCAGTATTTGGTAATCATAAAATGAAGCTTTTCCCCATATAAATCATGACTGAAGTAAAATCAGCACAGCAATTGGACTGCAGTAATTTAACGGCTGGTCAAATAAATAATGAAATAAAAAGACTGGCATCCGAGAGTGCTAAAAGTATTCTTTTAAAAAATACTAAAAATATAAATGAGCTTCTTTGTAATTTAAGTTTAAATATTAAAATTGAAATATTAGACAGTGTAAACAATGATTTCGCTAATACAATACAAAATCTAAAACTAATTATAAATGGTAATGTCGGCGATAATTCTGCAGCAGCCACTTTAAATTCTAAAATTACTGTTTTTGGATCATGTGGAAATCATTTCGCTCATAAAATAAAATCAA
>Ga0155197_103_pt1 | contig 47095 bp, 50 predicted proteins | sample RifCSPhighO2_02_FD_106165 | JGI IMG/M metagenome (GOLD analysis project Ga0155197, IMG submission 106165) | Candidatus Melainabacteria bacterium RIFCSPHIGHO2_02_FULL_34_12 | reverse complement strand
CTAAAGCAATTTCTCCGATTTGGATTCCCTGTGTAACCCAGGATGATTGAAAATTAATTATGTTATCCAGATATATTCTTGATATGGCAAGTGTTCGTAAATAATCAAGACTGGTAGAGACTTGCTGCGGCAAGGTAGAGACTTGCTGCAGCAAGGTAGAGACTTGCTGCAGCAAGTCTCTACCGAGAGGATTATTTTCTTTCTGAAATGTCCAGGAAATGAATGCAGTGAATCCGCCCATTTTATCCTGAAGCTGTCTAATTTTATCCATGTGTTCAATTCTATCTTGTGGTGTTTCAACATGACCAAACATCATAGTAGCAGTCGTCTTTAAACCCAGTTTGTGAGCTATTTCCATAACCTCTAGCCATCTTTGTGAATTAATTTTTAGAGGACTAATTTCATTTCTTACTCTGTCTACGAGAATTTCTGCGCCGCCTCCTGGTATAGATCCAAGTCCTGCACTCATGAGTTTTTTTATTACAGTCTCAGTATCTAGATTTGAAATTTTACAGATGTGATCTATTTCTGAGGGTGAAAGTGCATGTAAGATAACCTGAGGGAAATCCAATTTTAATTTTTTAAATAAATCTATGTAGTAATCAATATTTAATTCAGGATTATGTCCTCCTTGTAAAAGTAATTGTGTTCCTCCCAGATCCACGAGCTCCTTTGTTTTTTGATAAATCACCTCATAAGAATTTACATAGCCTCTTTTATCTCCAGGCCAAAATGCAAATGCACAAAATCTACATGCTGCAGTGCATATATTTGTATAATTTATATTTCTATCGATTATAAATGTGACAGGTTTAGTGTCAGGGTAATATTTTTTTCGGACATTATTTGCCAACTCACCAAGCTCAAGCAAATCACTGTTTAAATACAAATCAAGTGCTTCTTTTTTTGAAAGACGCTTAGTTGATAGTTTATCGAGATTAGGTTTGGTTAAAAGCCCCATAGAAAATATTATAACCTCTTAAAAACCAAACAAGTATTATGTCCGCCAAATCCAAAAGAATTTGAAATAACCATATTTAAATCTTTTACTTTTCTTGCTTTATAAGGTATAAAATCTAAATCACATTGAGGATCAGCATTTTCTAGATTTATTGTAGGAGGAATAATATTTGTTTGAAGAGCCATAATACATGCAATGGCTTCTACAGCACCTGTAGCTCCTAAGAGATGTCCGTGCATTGATTTTGTAGAGCTGACGGGCAGGTTTCCTTTTTTAACTTTGTCTCCAAAAACTCTTTTAATTGCAACCACTTCAACTACATCACCTACAATGGTGGCAGTAGCATGAGCATTTATATAATCTATTTCTTCTGGATGTGCTCCGGCATCAGAGATTGCAAGCTTTATGGCACGAGCAGCACCGTCTCCATCCGGCGATGGTGAAACGACGTCAGATGCATCAGATGTGGCTCCAAAGCCTGCCAGTTCGCAGTATATTTTTGCACCGCGTGCTTTTGCATGTTCCATTTCTTCCAAAATTAAAATTCCTGCGCCTTCTCCCATTACAAATCCATCTCTGTCACGATCAAATGGTCTTGAGGCTTTTTCAGGCTGGTCATTAAATTTTGTGGAAAGGGTTCTTGCTGCACCAAATGCTGCAATACTTACCGGAGTCAAAGGTGCTTCACATCCGCCCGCAAACATTACATCAGCATTTCCGGACTGAATAATTCGGAATGCATCGCCGATGCAGCTTGTACCTGTAGCACAAGCTGTAACAGTACAGCTTAAAGGGCCTTTTGCACCGTGATAAATAGAAATGTAACCAGCTGGCATATTAGCTATCATTGAAGGAATTGTAAATGGGCTAACTTTTCCAGGTCCTTTTTCTCTTATAATATCGTACTGTTCAATAATAGTTAGTATTCCACCTGCTGCGCTTCCTACTACTACACCAATTCTTTCAGGGCTTTGATAAGAGGCTACGTCGAGGTTTGCATCTTTTACAGCTATTATTGATGCACTTAATGCAAGCTGTATAAATCTGTCTGTTCTTCTGATTACTTTTGGGTCCAGGAAAAACTCAGGTCTAAAATCCTTATGAATTGCACAAACCTTACATATGTCTTTTGAAGTGTTTGTGTTTGGGAAAAAATCCATTTTACTTATTCCGGATTTTCCCTGAATTAAGTTCTCCCAGAATTGTTCTTTACTCTCTCCAAGAGAACAAACTAATCCCATTCCGGTTACTACTACCTGACGTTTTGTTGACATACGTCCTAATATACCAAAATAGGGGTGCTTAATAAAACGCCCCTATAAATGATTAAAGAAATGAGGTTAATTAAGAATGCGATACGATATACTCAACGGCCTGCCCGACGGTAGTAATCTTTTCAGCTTCTTCGTCAGGTATTTCTACGCCAAACTCTTCTTCAAAAGCCATTACTAACTCAACAGTATCTAATGAGTCAGCGCCAAGATCACCTGTAAAACTGGCAGATTCATTTACCTCTCCGCCTTCTACACTAAGCTGTGAACAAACTACTTTTTTTACTCTTTCTAATGCTTCTGCTCTATCCATAACTTTAGTCATATCTCCCCCGTATATTAGAAATCTAACTCCGGTTCAGAATATCACAGAATAAGCTATGTGAAAACGCATTTACATAATCCGTTATATAGAAGCTATTAACAAAAATTTGTCGACAAATAATACTTTCTCGTCCTTACTTAAAGATGGCGAATTTTTATTTTCATACTCACCTGAAACATTATACTTAAGCAATTTTAGGAGTAATTTAACCGACTCTTTTTCATTCTCAAAATGTGTAGTTATAAAAATTAATCCTTCTTTTTCAAGCAGGCCAGAAAGAACTGTAAATATTTTAATAAATACATCAGTATTAAAAGTAATTTCCGGGTGCCGGACAATAATTAAATCAAACAACCCCCACTCACTATAATTTTCTTTTAATGAGGCATCTGCCACCTTTAAAATCAAATCATCTTTTTTTGCCAGATCAATTAATTCTGAACTTGTATCGATTCCGTAGAGTTTTAATTTGTCTTCACATCCTTTGAAATAATCAAAGATTGATTTAGCTTCACGAAATCTGCCGCAGCCCACGCTAAGGATTTTTATCTCATTCTTTTGTTTTAAATTTGTAAGAAAATTTACAGGTAAGTATTTGTTCAAGAGATCAAAAAAAGATTTTTGAATTTCTAATACAAGATTGTCATCTGTTTCCATTACATGAACATTCCGCCGTCGACTACGATGACTTGACCGGTTACATATGATCCGCCTGTACAGAAATAATAAGCAGCTTCTGCCACATCTTCAGGCTGACCAAAACGTTTTAGTGGAATAAATTCCAGATATTTATCTTTTATTTCTGGTTTTAATTTCTGTGTCATTGCAGTATCGATAAATCCTGGAGCAATTGCATTAGCGGTAATACCTTTAGAGGCATATTCTTTTGCAATAGTTTTTGAAAGAGCAATTACACCGGCTTTAGCTGCAGCGTAATTTGCCTGACCAAAATTACCGTGCATGCCGATAACACTTGCTATGTTAACAATTCTTCCGTAATTAGCTTTTGACATATGTTTAACTACTGATTGAGTTACTTTAAACACACTGGATAAATTTGTTTCAATAACAGCATTCCAATCTTCAACTTTCATTCTCATGATTAAAGTATCTCTGGTAATACCTGCATTATTTACCAGAATATCAATTTTCCCAAATTTACTTATGACATCTTCAGTCATTTTTTCAATGCTTTGAGGATCAGTCACATTACAAACAAAAGCATGTGATTTTAAGTTCATTCCAGATATTTCTTTAGCACCGGAATCTGCGGCTTCCTGAGAAATATCGGTAATTATTGCAGTGGCTCCTGCACCTGCCAGTTTTTTTGCAATAGCCAAGCCTATTCCGCGGCCACTTCCTGTAACAATTGCGACCTGGTCTTTCAGTAAATCGTGATGGGACATTTTTGCCTCCGTTAATGTTTCTAGTGACATAGAACCTCCTTATGAAACCTAGGAATAGATTACCAGATATACGACAAATAAATATTTACAGTTACTTTTAATAAAACCTCAAAGATTATCTAGCTTTTTGATGATTCTGCCACTGCGTCAAGAACATCTTGCTTTACGAGGAAAAAATTATTTGCAATTCTGATGACCCCTACCTGCATTGCTTCGTAAAAATGCTCAAGACCAAAGTCATCTCTTTCTTCGTCAGGAAGATCTAATTTAAACATTACAACTCTTGTTCCTCTTTGCGTAGAGGGATCTTCTAATTGTCTGACAATATCACTTACAAAATCAGCAGCTCTTTGTATACGTACCCATGCAAGATTTATCACTGCCAGATTACTATTTAAACCGTTATTAAAAAGGCTGGTTGGAGTAGTTTCAGTTACTTGAAATGAAACAATTCCTTCACCCCCTTCAGGGATGAACATTTTAGGCCTTAGAGCATTTGCAGTGTTTTTGACTCTTCTATCCTGTGCTAGCAATAAGGTACAATTTGGAATTATTGTGGTCATAAGTACGATACTAGACAATATTGTAAGTAACAACAATATTATTCTCTTTTTATTTAATCATTTTCTAATTTTTCCTACGTTATAATAGGTTCTGAATCAAAAATCTTGACCTTTTTATCTGATTCTCTGATTCCTGATCCTTTGCCGATACGTTTCTTCGCCGTCTCGCCGATACGCCGTTTCGTTCTTCATGCGGGTGTAGTTTAATGGTAAAACCATAGCCTTCCAAGCTATTGTCGAGGGTTCGATTCCCTCTACCCGCTTTTTGCTGCTCTATGAATTAATTCTGAAATTAGCGTTTGATAACCTACTCCAAATTTCTTTGCAAGCTTTTTTATTCTTTCAATATCATCTTTATTGACTCTTATATTTAGAATTGCATTTCTTTTCTTTGAAGCCACAGACTCAGCAATGTCTTCAAATTCAGACTTACTTACATTGAGATAACTTCCTTTTATTAACTCATTTTCAATTTTTTGTTCTTCTTTTGTTAGTTTAATTTCCTTCATTGTCTTTTTCCTTTCTATAAATTTTTGTGTATTTCCTACTTGGGTACAAAGTTTTTAAAAATAACTCATCTTTAGTTTGTACAAATGGAACTATCCAAATATAGTTTTTGTACTCAAATAACATAATGTCTTGATACTCTTTATTTGGATGCTTTTTAACTGCAACAAGTTTTGCTCGAATAATTTCTTCAAAAGATACTCCTCTTACTTTTTTAAGTCTTTCGCTTTTTAAGATATTCCACTTAACAAATCTCACGTAACTAAGCCTATCATATTACAATTGTATACACATTAATAAAAAAATGAATATACTACTAGAGCTAACTTTGGAATATAAATATTCCCTTGAAACTGTGCTATTTTAGTTCTAACTTCCTGTACTAAGCAGCTTTTTTACTTTATCCTTTTCTTGTTTTTTCTCTCAATCTTTTTAATACTTTCAACAACTGGTAAGTTTTCAGGCATTTCTCCACCAATTTCTTTTATAGTTTTTCTTACTTTCAGACCGACTTCAAAGTGTGTTTGATTTGCCTTTTCTTTCCCTTTAATATTTTCTCTTCTGATTTTTTCTTCCGTCTGGGTTGCTCTAAACAAATTCGCTGCTAGTTCTGTACTGCCCATATGATCTAATATTTGTTGTCCTTCTTTAAGTTCTCTTTTCTTGTGGATACCTTTTGAACCAAGTCCACCATAAAGTCCTTTATAACCATGATCTTGAAATATCGCATAATCAATTGCTTCAATCACTCCTGCTTCTTTTGCAGTAGCAGCAAGAGTCTTATTATGTGCTTTCATCTCATTTCTGAGGAATAATCTCTTTTCGTCTTCAGTTTTTAATTCTTGATATTTTTTTGATTCAATGATTTCTTGTTTTCTGGTCTGAACTGCAAAATATGTTTGTCCAAGAGCTACTATCTCTTTAGATGGATCTGCATTTTGAACAATTAGATAACAAGCATATCTGGAAAGATGAATAGTATCTAGCTCTCTTTCAGCCCCTGAACCTATTTGAACCATTTCGTTGATATCAACAAAATGGTCAGAAACCTTTTGTCCACTATTTTTGCAAGAATCTTTTGCCTTTGTAATTACAGCTATAAAATTTCTATAGTCTGTATACCCTAGAACTTTTGACAAATCTCTGCTAGACCAATATTCTTGGCCATACTCATTTATCTTTTTAATACTTTCAAAAGTAGACTTACTTATTTTTTCAATATCTCCCATTTTATGATTATGTTGTTTCTGCTAATAGAAACTAATTCTAACCACCCAAATTAATTTAATCAAACTTGTAACCCACCGTTACATTAAGCTATCAAAGCCAATCTTGGTATATAAACCCGCCCTTAGAACTGTGCTATTTTAATTCTCTGGCAATCCTCTGTTATTTTCACAAGCATCTGGAAAGCCGTTCATATCTGTGTCTACAAGAGCAGCATTTGCTATCGTTTCATAACGATCTGCTAGGGAATCAAAAATCGGCTCAAAATCTCTATTTTCAAGACAATCACAACCAGGGTACTTAGGACGGTGTGGACAAATACATTTCAGGAAATCAGGACTGCCTACAACACAAGTTTTCTGTTCAAACATAAAATCAAAAGTAAGACGCGATGGCGCTGGGTTGTGGCTATCACAAAGATTATCATCAAGTTTATCTAATCGAGCAGAGAGTCGCTGTAATGAGTTTATATCAAGCGTTATTGCACATTTGTTGGGAGGAAGGCTTCGATTTGCATGATTCAAAGCAGCCAGATTTCTTTTTATGTTTCTAATAAGTGGTTTTAAATCTCTTGATTGACCACTTCTCCTCGCTTCTGCTGCTAAATCCTTTAAAATATCTGACATTTCCTGTGAAGCATCTCTTATAATGCTATCCTCAATCAAACCAAGGACAAAATTTCCTCCTTCTTCACCTGAGACAGAACTATCTTGGGCTCTTGAGAGAATATTAAAATTATACAAAACAAGAACTAAAACAAAACTTATTACTATTAATTTTTTCATTGCTTATACCTCACTAGACAGTGACTATATTATTTTTTCAATATTTGGTCAAGGTACTTACTCTAATTTAAACAAGATATAAATAAATTTGTCCCTGTAATGTACAAATTATGCAGCCAGAGCCAGTTGCGGAATATAAACCAGTCCTTGGAACTCTTCAATTTTAGTTCCCCGCCTGAGTCCCTCCAGAGGCGGGCAAGCGGGTCCGTCCTCTGGAGGATAACGTCTTTTACTAGACAGCTTTTTTACTTTTATGAATTTCTAACTGTTCTGTGAATTAATTCTGAAATGAGAGTTTGATAACCAACACCAAATCTCTTTGCAAGCTTTTTTATCTTTTCGATAGCATCCTTATTAACGCGGATATTAAGAATTACATTTCTTTTTTTTGAAGCAACAGACTCAGCTATATCTTCAAATTCAGATTTACTTACATTGAGATAACTTCCTTTTTCGGATGTCTTTTAACTACAATAAGTTTTGCTTAGTTCGATAATTGTTCTGCTCTTTGCTTGATGTATCGATGATTATTATAAGTTGAGTATTAGTGTAAATTTTATTATTGTTTTCTCAAAGATTGTAAAAAATTGTTATTTTTATGTACTTTATAATATTAAGTACTGTATGTTATTAAAATCGTGTTTTTAATTATATAAGGTATTTTATGTCGATAAAAATGTATGTAAAAGATATGATGACTACTGATCTTTTCGTTGTAAATGAAAGTGATAAAGTTGAGTCAGCTTCAACAATTTTGAATTTTAGAAACGTTAGACATGTTCCTGTTGTTAATAATGACAATAAGCTAGTAGGATTAATTACACCCAGAGAATTATTTGGTGGTTTAATAAAAGAACCGAATGGTTTTCTTGCTAAGGATGTCATGAAAACTGAAGTAATAACCGTACAACCTGGCACTCCTTTGATAGGAGCTTTAGATGTAATGATAGTTAATAAATTTGGCTGTTTGCCGGTTGTGGATAACAACAGAAAACTGGTTGGTATAATTTCTGAAATTGACCTGTTGAAGCTGCTTTATAAAGAGTCTAAGTTACCAGATGACTGGTATCTGGACAAACGCGGGATTTCTTATAAGGAAACTGACAAAAAAAAGTAAAATGATTATTTAGCAGAGGACAAATCCGGAATATACAAATGCCCCTTATGTTCTACAACTTTAATTCGAGCCTCCTGTCCTGACGAACTTTTCCTATTACTTATTATTTCCTTATTGTGTTTTTTGTATTGTCTAAAATCTTTTTAAGATAGAATTTTTTAACATAACCCGGAGACTTTAAGGAGAATAGAAATCAAACTAATCATAAAATCATTTATTTCTCTTCTTTTAGCAATTGCAATAGTAATTGTTAATCTGCCCCACTTTCAAATTTTTTCTGGGCTTAAAGCCCAGGCAGAAACTACTAAAGAAAATGCCTTGCAATGCAAATTAGTTGTTGACTTAAATCAAGGTTTGTATTTCTCGGATATAGATGAAAATTGTTGTAAAAGTTTTGATAGTTCATTAACTCAAAGAATATTAGTTAATAATGTAGAACCGACAATTTCAAAAGAAGTAAGAGACTTTACACTTATTGAAACAAATTTTGCACTTGCTGTTTTAATGATTGGGATTTTAGGTGTTGTTGAACTTCAAAAAGCAGAAATCTATTCAAATGCCTTTGCTCAAAATCCTGCAAACTTTTTTATTGGCAGATTACCTTCTTTTACTGGTTGTGGAAATGGAAGAATAGAAAAAGGTGAAGAATGTGACGATGGAAACATTTTAAATGATGATTTTTGCTCAAGTAAATGTAAAGAAATTACATCTGGTGCCTTTGTACCTCAGTTAAGTTCATCAGGTGTAATTGATCTTATGTTTTCAGATCCTTTTACTGGAAAAATATTTTCAAAAGAAGAACTTATAAATATAACAAAGCCAAATGCCTCCAATACTAAAAGAATAAAACTTGAAAAAGCTGTTGGAAGTTGTGTTTTTGATTCAATTTGTTCAAACGAAAACAATTTTAATGAGACTACAGGAACTGTTAAAGGATCTTTTCTTGGAAACACTATAGATAGATGTTTAGAGGCAAATAGAGATTTATTACCACCTATAGTTCTTGAAAACAGACAAACACCTTGTAATGTTTCAATTAATATTGATGATAGGTTGGTGAGTTCAACTATAAATAAAAGTTGTTGTACCCCATTGCAAGAAAATAATCTTTCAAGTTTAATCTCAAAGGATTTGCGTAATTTTTCCTTACCTGAAACATTAATAGCAACATTAATTTTTGCTATAGTTTCAGCTGTTACTCTTCAGTTTATATCAGCAGCTAAGATTCGTACTGATAAAGGTTCTAGTGAACTTGATTTGGAACAACAAGGCAGACAGGCGGTTGAGTTAATTGTTGATGATATAAAGCATGCTGGATTAAAGCTCCTGACTTCATTTTGTGATGAACATCCAGAGCAATGTATAAGTGGAAAGCCTTCGAAATTAAATAGTTTAGATACAACAGGACAGGAAGAAATAGAAGAGCCTACCTTTTTTGGTTCTGGTGTTAAAGATATCCTAGATGAGGATACAGTAAATAAAGTCTCAAAAATAAAAATATCGAAAGACAAACTTAGAGAGTTTAGAGCAAATATTGAACAGTATTTAGCTTTATGCACAAATACAATTTTATGTTCAAATCCTGATGGAGTTTTTGAACCTAATAATGAAAAGACAGTTAACAAAGAAATTCTTTCAAGCACCATTGATACATGTTTTAATTTTGCTGGGTTTTCACTTCCATCATCATCTGGATCTATTGAGACGAATCAATGCAAACTGGATTTAGATCTTGATCAAGTCACTGTAAACGGCAGCTTTAATAAAAATTGTTGCAGCATAAATGATATTGATCTGTCGAAAAGATTAAATCCAGATAGTTTTATTGAAAAAGAACTTAGAAATATTGCTCTTGTTTTTGTGCTATTTGCTTTAGATGTTTTTTCAGTTTTAGCACTTACTTATTTAATTGATACAAGGATTGAAAGCAAAATGGTTTCTGCAAGTAGAGATCATAATCTGGCTTTATATGCAGCAGAAGCTGGAATACAGGAAGCTATCACCAGGCTTAATTTGAAGGGTACAGAAGATAAAGAAACATTTAATCTGCTTGATGAAATAGATGGACTTAATTTTTCTTCCCTGGCTGATATTACAGGACAAGAATCTGGTTTTTCACAATTCGAGAAGTCTGATAATGTTCCTGATTTAACTTCAAAAATTGACAGACAAGAAACAGAATATATTAATAATGAAGCTAAAAGATGGGAAAGGAAGAAAAATAAATTAAGCAGATTTCTTAATACTTGTTTTGAACAAGTATTATGTGACAATGCAGATTCTGTATTTAAAGACGGCAAATTTGATAAAAGAATACTTCCAGCAATAACAAATATTTGTTTAAGCAGAGTAGGCATTGCACTTACTGGAACTTCTAATGCACCATGTATTTGTACTTATAAAGGTTGTCTTTGTAAACCAAATGCTGTTTGTAAGTCAGGTAGTTGTGCAGACGACTCTTTATGTAAGTGTAATGATGATGAAGAATGTCTTTGTCCACTGAATAGGGTTTGTGAAAAAATTAAATGTGATGAAAATGATTGTGTTTGTGAAGATGATTTGTGTAACACTGACAGTGATTGCAATGCTGGACAAACATGTAATAGAGATGAAGATTGTGATTCAGGAAAGATGTGTGATTCAGACACAAGAGTATGTGTTGTTAAACAGACAGGGATATGCAAAGGCTCTAGTGAGTGTAAATCAGGTGAACTTTGTAATCAGGGAAAATGTGAAATATCACAATCCTGTACATTACCACCACCAGGCTCTTTTGCACAAAATCCTTGTCCACCAGGTCAATTTTGTTTTTTCCAAGATAAGAAATGCTGGAACATCTCATGTATAACAACAGCAGATTGCCCACCAGCTAACCATATTTGCAATAAAAATATTTGTGAGTTTAGACCTTAAACTGTACAAATGGAACTCTACATTAAAAAAAATTAATCCTATGTTTACTTTACTAGTTTAAATCATTATGATAATTTTATGCCATCCATTACTGTCAGAAAAGTAAAGCCTGCTCCATTACATGGTTTTACGGTTAAAACTCCTCTTGTTAGAGGAAGTGGAGTGCGTTATATTGACCTTCCTTTGAGTGCTGCAAGGCTATCGAGAAATATTGGTTGTTCGACTGTAATTGCACATAGCACTAATAAAGTCGGTATTCCGACCATATTTACCGGAGTCAGAGTTAAATATGAATTATTCAAAACATTTAAGGAAATGGAAGCATTGCTGTCTGAGTTGGCTGCTTATATGGGTATTAGATCGGGCAGGGAAAATTTTTTAAGAGTAGACAGACCATCTGAGATAGAAGTTTGTGAAATGGTATTTGATAACTCAGCAGAAACTACAGAAGATGGGGTTATGAATGGAGTAAGAGGTTTTGTAGATGAAGTGGCTGGGCTTGGTAGAAATTCCTGGGGACAGGTAGTGCTTGGCACGGACGGATATTTTTTTATAGGCTCTTCATGGACCATGTCACAGCCAAATACTATATATAGAAGTGCAGAGGACTTTATTCTAAAAGCTACTGAAAGAATCAAAACTATTTAATCAGCACATGTTAAACTCTTTTATCTAAAGATTCTATTCAAACCCCACTGCCAATACCTATTACACTAAATTAAACTTTAATTAAAAAAAGCTTTTGTTTTTGATTTTTTGATATTTTTCGGTGTAAAATTAGCACAAATGAACAGCAACATGGTACTTGAAGAAAAAGCTATAGACAGGAAATTAGAGCTTTATGATTCAATAGTTGTCCTGGATTTTGGATCTCAGTATTCTGAGCTTATAGCCAGAAGAGTACGTGAGCTGAATGTTTATTCTGAACTTATTCCATTTAGAACAAAGGCCTCGGACATTAAAAAAATTGCTCCAAAAGGAATAATTTTATCCGGCGGTCCAAACAGTGTTTACGATAACGGTGCTCCGGAATGTGATCCTGAAATATTTAATCTGGGTATTCCGGTCTTTGGAGTATGTTATGGAATGCAGCTTATGGCAAAAATTCTAGGCGGTAAGGTTATTCAGGCAAATAAGCATGAATATGGGAAAGCAATCTTAGAAGTAAATCCGAAGGATAAGCTTTTTCTGGATTTAGAAAGTAAATTCACCAGCTGGATGAGCCATGGTGATAGTGTTACAGAACTGCCTATGGGATTTTCTGTAAGTGCAAAAACATCAAATACCCCTACTGCAGCCATTTCAAATAATGATAAAAAACTTTATGGTGTCCAGTTTCATCCTGAAGTAATTCACACTATGAACGGTCAGGAAATTTTAAGAAACTTTGTAATAAATATTTGTTGTGCCAAGCCTGCCTGGACCATGACAAAGTTCATAGAAGAATCTATCAGCCAAATCCGAGCTAGAGTAGGAGAAAAAAAGATTTTACTGGCATTGTCAGGCGGAGTAGACAGCTCAGCTTTGGCATTTTTACTGCATCGTGCCATTGGTGAAAACCTTACCTGTATGTTTATAGATCAGGGTTTTATGAGAAAAAGTGAGCCTGAAAGATTAATCACCACGTTTCAAAATGAATTTCGAATTAAAGTTCACTACATAAATGCCAGAGAGAGATTTATATCAGGACTAAAAGGAGTAATTGATCCTGAAGAAAAAAGAAAGATTATAGGACGAGAATTTATTCGGGTTTTTGAAGAAGAATCTAGAAAAATCGGACCGTTTGATTATCTGGCTCAGGGAACTCTTTATCCTGATGTAATTGAATCAGCAGACTCGAACATAGATCCAAAAACAGGTGAAAGAGTTGCAGTAAAAATTAAATCCCATCATAATGTGGGCGGACTTCCAAAAGATCTTCAGTTTAAGCTTGTTGAACCGTTTAGGAAATTATTTAAAGATGAGGTCAGAAGAGTAGGCAGGGAGCTTGCAGTTCCAAAAAGAATTATAGAAAGACATCCATTCCCCGGACCAGGACTTGCCATAAGAATTATTGGAGAAGTTACAGTAGAGAGACTTGAAACACTTCGTGAAGCTGATTCCATTATCCGCGATGAGATTAATAAAGCAGGCTTGTATAACAAAGTCTGGCAGGTATTTGGCGTACTTCTTACTGTACAAAGCGTCGGTGTCATGGGAGATAAAAGAACTTATTCAAATCCCATTGTTTTAAGAGCTGTAACCAGCGAAGATGGAATGACAGCTGACTGGGCAAAACTTCCTTATGAAGTGCTGGAAAAAATCAGTACACGTCTGGTAAATGAAGTGGTTGGCATTAATAGAGTGGTATATGATATAACCTCCAAACCTCCATCCACTATAGAGTGGGAGTAGCAACTTTCTCCAACCATCCTGAGGAGCGTAAGCGACGAAGGATCTCATTACACGCAATAAGAGCCTTTGCGTTGCTCAGGATGACACCTTTGGTGTCACTTCTAAACCACCGTCTACTATTGAGTGGGAGTAGTTTAATTTGAGATAAAATGCTCAAGTATTTTATCAGCTACTCTGTAAACATCAGCATTTTCAGCATTACCATTTGTGCCTTCATTTAGATCAGCTACAAGTTCATTCCCTTTAACTGTTCGAATCTCAAACTCAGGACTTACAAGATACAAAGGTTTTTGATTTAGTCTTATATGGGTACTTCCATCACGTGTATATAAAGCCCAATCATCTTTACTGTTAAAACGAAGAACACTTATTGCACCATTCAAATTTCCAGTTTTCATTTTTTGTTGTACGTCAGGATTTCTTTTAATTTTGTCAGCAAGAACATCCGGGCGAATTAGTCTAGCTTCACTATCTCTAAGACTGGTTATTTTAATCCCGCTTAAATTATGTATACCTTGAGGTATAAGGAGTAATGCAACATCAACACCTCTATAAGTTATAGTGGTTTGCCCGGCAGGTCTTGTTTGCCAAAGAATTCTATCCGTATCAATTTGTCCATTGAAACCGTTTAATAATGAAACCAAATTTTGAACTGGTTCAGAGACATTTACTCCGCCATGAAGAAGTTCAAATCTATTTTGCTTGGCTTCTTTTGCTTTTAGTGCTTTTGCATGAGAAGCATCACTACTAGAGGTGCCATCCATTAACTTAATCAAACCGTGTCCCATAATTTATTTCTCCTTTAACTTTCAAATAATAATTCTAAAATATTTCCAGTTCTTAATATGCATATTATAAAGGCCACGTATATAAAGCCGATCATAAAAACATTAAATAAAAATGAAAAAGAGCAATAGATTAAAAAAATTTAATCTTTGACAATCTAAGTGGGAGTAATTTGTTAAATCTGGAAATCTCTGCTTGAGCTGATGGATGATGCTCTGACGCTGGGTATGCGCCTTGCAGCATTATTTACAATGGCTTGAGTAGTTGCAGGATCTATTGAAGGAGTATCTGTTCCATTTGTGCGGGAGACTTTTCCGTTTCCAGCTTGCCCATTACCAGTTGGGACAAGGGAACTTACAATAATTCTTTTTAAATTAGTTCTTGATGTTCGCATATAATTTACCGAAGAGAAATTATAGCTCTATTAATAGGTGTAACATTTTTTTACTGACGATAATATTTTAAAAATTAAGCTTTTTTTAATGCTTCAAGTGCTTCTGATTCTGTAGTGCATATATTAAGTATTCTGTCTAAATGAGTTATTCGTAAAACATCAAGTACACCTGGCTTTACTTCACATAGAAATAGATTGCCTTTGCCAACCTGATTTTGTAGACTTAGTAGTCCTTCAATGAAGGCATTATTTGCATCTCTTACATGGCTAAAATTTAATACTACTTTGTCATGATTTTCACAATGTAATTCACTCGCTAAAAATTTTAATTCATAACTTAATTCAACCGCATCACTTTTATTTAATGATTCAGTTGTAATATCTACTATTAATATTCCATCTAAACTACGGTATTTTATATGTTGAAATCCTGATAATCTTATACTTTCAAAAGCTATAGCTTTTGCAGCTTCAGTGGCTGAAATTATGGCTGCCCTAAAGTCTGATTGACTTACTGGTGGAACTAAAGATCCAGATAAAATAAACATTTATTCTCTTTTATGCTTTAAGAGCATCATCCAGTGAATCCATAGGAATTGCAAGTCGATTAAGATTTGTTACTCCAAGTGCGTTTAATAAAATTGGTGAAGAATTAATCACATACAATTTTATAGGAGGATTTCTTTTACCAGCAGTTTGAGAAATCGTAACCAGAAAACCTAGCCCACTGGAACTAAAGCTGGTAACATTTTTCATATCAAGAATTATTCTATTTACGCCAATAAGATTTGTCTCATTAAATAATAATCTTTTAGTTGGTTCTTTTAAGGCTTCAACATCATCATTTAATATTGTTTTTGGATTGAATTGAGCAATACGTGCCTCTCCATTCCTTTCAAATGAGCTTATTAAAGTACTTCTGGTTTTAGTACCACCGCTTGCAATATCACTTGGAAATGCATGGTGAACACCAAAATTATTAACTCTTCTTCTTGTCGGAAAATCAGAATTAGGCCATGGACCTCTGTCTATGCTAAGTGTGCCAGCAAAATCCGGTATTCTCATAATTACTCCTTTGTAGTTGAAAGAACTTAAATTAGTGCCATTTTAACAATATCCATCATTTGATGTAGAAAATAAAAATAAAAATAATCAAAATTTTGCTCTAATTATTGAAGTTATTGATTTTTATTCATGAAAATTAAATGAAATTAATCTTGCAATAACACTTCCCATGATTAGTTTTAAGCTCATTTGTCTATATATTACTTGTACTTAATTAACCCTTAGGCAAGGAGAAAACCATGGTTTTTAGGCTTTTCAATGTTTTATTAGTAGGGCTTTTATTGTCTGGCATTTATATTCAGGCATTTGCAAAATCTGTACAGGAAGAATGCGAAGAAGTTAAAGCAGCAATTTCAGATGTTTCATGTAAGACATGCGGTGATTGTGCTGTTGTAACACTTAGAACAGGTGAAAAAATCTGCAAACAATGCAATGAATTCCAATGTGACAAAATCGAATGTGCTGAATGTTCAGACTCTGCTTGCGCCACTCAATAACCTATGCAATGTGAAATGAAAAAAGTACTATTTAGTCTGATAGCTCTTTCAATAGTTGTATACTTGCCTGCTTTTGCTGATTCACCAAACCTAGCAGACGTAGTAGGAGCTCTAAGAAAAACAGACGGTGATCTCGATAAAGGCAGAGATGATAAAGAACCAAGCTCAAAACATAAAAAGAAAAAAGGCAAAAACAAAATTTTAATACCTACAGATGATGAAGATATAATTCTTACGCTTGATGAAGAGAATAAAGAGGCAGAGAAACAAGAAGCAGAGAAACAAGAATCAAAGTAGGGGCAATACCTATGTGTTTGCCCACAAGAAGCAGAAGAATTAATTCCTATTTCTGTTACCGAATAAAATTATTGCCCATCTGATTATTTCCACTAAGCTGTAAAGTGCTGCAGCTACGTAAGTAAATGCACATGCCTGTAATATCTTATGGGCATTTACTTTTTCATCAGGAGATATATAACCTGAACCTTCTAAAACCGGGATTGCTCTATTAAAGCTGGCATCAAGCTCAACGGGCAGAGTAATTACCTGAAAGAAAAATATTCCTGAGTACATAAGTAAGCCTATAAGTGCTGTCATTTTCCATATGGGACTGGCAAGAAATGCAGTTAATAAAAGACTTACTACCAGTAACATTGGACCGAACTGACATATCTGAATTACAGGAGTTACTGCAGCTCTAAGTCTCATGAAGCCGTAGTTTTCAGCGTCCTGAATAGCATGTCCGCATTCATGTGCAGCAACAGTTACTGCGGCAAGTGATGTGCCGTTATAAAATTCCGGAGAAAGTCTGACTGCTTTTTTAGCGGGATCATAATGGTCGCCCTGATTTGTAAGTTCTACAGAGACATTACTTAGTCCTTGTCTGTTTAAAATTTCTTTAGCTACTTCTTTTCCGGATTTACCTACTGAAGAATGAACTTTACTAAATTTACTTAAAACACCTCTTACCCAAAGCTGAGGCAAAAGTATTAATAATATTCCTGATATCCAAAGTAATGTAAGCATTTGATTCTCCTTGTAGTTATATTATACGCATTATTCAAATTTATCCCCAATTTTTACTCGTGCACCATTAATCCAGTCTTTAGCATTAATAATTTTTTTATTTTCCGGCTGTAATTTGTATATGTTTAGATCACCGTTTCCGGTATGAACAGTGATGTGGTCAGATATATCAACTATAGTTCCTGGCGCAATATTTTCATCAACCGTTTGAAGGGCGTTCCACGGAACGCCCCTACTGTCCCACACCTTAATTGTTTTGCCTTGATAATGAGTATATGCTGACGGCCATGGTTGAAGCCCGCGAATTTGATTATGAATTTCAAGGACACTTTTATTCCAGTTTATAAGCCCCATTTCTTTTTTTAATGAAGGTGCTTTTGTAGCTTTTGAATTGTCCTGAGGAATAAATTTTGCCTGACCGTTTTTTATCAACTCAAGTGCTTTTATAAGAGATGATGCACCTATTTTACTTAATTTGTTAAATATTTCTACAGAGGTTTCATTTTCTAAAATTTCACATTTATCCTGTAACAAAACTGGACCTGAATCCAGACCAAGTTCAGTTTTCATTATGGAGATTCCTGTTTCTTTTTCCCCGTTTAAAATTGCCCAGTTTATTGGGGCAGCTCCTCGGTATTTCGGAAGCAGTGAAGCATGAACATTTATGGCGCCATGAGGTGTCAGAGTTAATATCTCCTCATTTAGTATCTGACCAAATGCACAGGTAATTAAAATATCCGGATTTAAGTTTTTAATTTTCTGAATTAGCTCAGGATCTTTTGAAATTTTTTCTGTCTGAAAAACAAGAATATTGTTTTTTAATGCAATATCTTTTACTGGAGGTGTTTTAACATGTTTCCCACGCCCGGCTTCCTTATCTGTCTGTGTACATACAGCAAGGACTTTTATCCATGACACTTTTAAAAGTTCAAGAAGTGATGGAACAGCGAAATCTGGTGTACCTAAAAAAATTATTTTCATCTAAACTACTAAACCTCATTATTACGATATTTCGACAATGTTAAATGATTTAGAACTGTATTTTTTAAAACCGCGTGACAATTTATTTTTTTTTAATTATTACTAATACAAATATATATAGTGCTTTACATAGCTTAATAATAGCTGAGTTCTACTGGATTAGAAAGAAAATTTTATTTATTTTTAATTTGATATATATTTTGTTATTTAGACAGATACATAATAATTACTATTAAGTAAGTCAAAAAAAAGAATATATAGTTCAAATCTTTTTTCAAAGGTTTTTATTTAAGGAAATTATTTTTTAAAAATATATGGATGGAGTTGTTGCTGTAGGGAAAAATATTGCTTCTGGTGTAGTAGGAACACGTCTTTTTAATCCCGGAGAAACAGAAGCTGAACAAAGTGATTTTGTTTTTCCGAAGTTTAATAACTTTTGTCGTGCAGTCAATGGATATGTTGAGGGGGAAGAAATAAACGAAGAACAATATTCTCAAAAACATAATTATTTATGTCTGCGGGATATAACTAAAGCAATTTGGCCATTATATTTACCGCTTCAGGTAGCAGGACTTTTTAGTGATAGAGCAGAAAAAATTGCCCGTGGATTTTATGGAGCATGCTGGTCAATAGTTTATTCCTGTTACAGACCATGGAAGCATGATGTAAAAAAACTTGCAGATGGAAAAGAAGAAAAACCAATTCCTGGATTTTTTCAGGGTCTTAATACTGCAAATGAATATTTCAGGGCTATAGCAGGAACTGCTGTAAGTGCTATATATGGTGGCGGAGCTTTTGGAATGCTCTGGGGTGCAATTACTGGAAACAATGATTTTTTTAATGCATCAGCAAAAGTTTATCAAACTGGAATGTTTAATCAAAATCCAGTTTTTGCTTCTATGAATGCTGCCATTGAAATGAGGAGAACATGGAACAAAAAACAATTAGATCCTATTGATTCTGAAAGGTCTAATTTTAAAGGTGGGGTTGAAATTGTTGACACAATATTATTTATTCCAAATATCATTACCAGAACACTTGCCACCTTAAAATTATTTGGTTTGAATCTAATGAATGAAGGAATGGAAAGATTTGTAAATTTCTTAGGTTATTTTTCATATGGTACATGGGCAACCAGATTTGGAATTATGAAAACCGGTGAAAAAAAACAAGGAGGAGATTTAGAAGATATTAAACATACTGCTCCTGTCTTTTATCATGCTCAGGATTATGGAGGTACATTTTTTAAATTAGGTTTGTCAACATTGTCTTGGATCTCAGCAGGAGCAGAATTATTAGGTTTCAGAGAAATGGCTGAAAAGGTTTTTAAATTAGAAGGTATTCTTGAAAGATTAAATCCTGCTATTGCTTCATGGTGTCTTACAAATCCATGGTTACAAGGTTATCTGAGGACGCATGAACCTTCTCCTGAAATTAAAGGTGGCTTTAATCCTACATAATTTCAAGGCTTTTATTCCGGGGTATAATATTCTAATCCTTAATTTAATCCAGCGAGGTTAAAAGGACAGAGGTAAATAAATGCGACCTGAGACCTCAGAAAAAAAAATTGATATTGAAAATATTACAGATCCTAAAAATATTGATATTGAACCATTAAAGAAAAAAGATTTTAACTGGAAGAGAAAAAGCTTACTTACCACCCGTGATTTGCAGCTGGAAGAAATTGATTTAATTTTAGAAACTGCAAAATCATTTTCTGAGATACTGACCAGGCAGGTAAAAAAAGTACCTACCCTTCGCGGGAAAGTTATTATAAATTTGTTTTACGAAAGCAGTACCAGAACCAGATCCAGCTTTGAGCTGGCTGGAAAATATCTTTCTGCTGATGTTACTAATTTTTCTATTTCCACTTCATCTGTAAAAAAGGGAGAAACCCTGCAGGATACTGCACAGACTCTTGTTCAGATGGGAGCAGATGCAGTAGTTATAAGACATCCTGATGCAGGTATTCCTTTTCAGCTGGCTAATTTCCTGCCCCAAACTATTTCATTAATTAATGCAGGTGATGGTGCAAATGAGCATCCTACGCAGGCTCTTCTTGATCTCTACACTATAAAGGCTGTAGTGGATGATTTAAAAAATAAAAAAATTGTAATTCTGGGAGATATCTTACACAGCAGGGTTGCCAGATCTAATATCTGGCTTCTGCAAAAACTAGGAATGGATATTCATGTATGCGGACCGCCTACACTTCTTCCAAAGATATTTTCAGATTTTGGAGTAACAGTTCACTGGAATATTAATGATGCACTTAAAGATGCAGATCTTGTAATGGTTTTAAGACTTCAAATTGAAAGACAAAATAAAGGTTTAATTCCATCCCTGGATGAATATCACAGGCTTTATGGACTGGATCATAAAAAACTTCAGCTTGCAAAGAAAAATGTAAAGGTATTACATCCTGGTCCAATGAACAGAGGAGTAGAAATTACTTCAGATCTGGCAGATGATTTAAATTGTTCGCTTATTAACCAGCAGGTTTCAAACGGTGTTGCTGTGAGGATGGCGTTGCTTTATTTACTCATCTTTGCCTCAGGGAAACCGTAAGAGCAGACCTATGTGTCTGCCCAGGCAAATACGCGGGTTTGCCCCTACAGATTTCGTTCTATAATTAATATTATGTCCACCTACGAATCCTACGCCGAGTACTACCACGATCTAACTAAATATACTCCCGAAGGTATTGCATCCAGCAAACATATTCTTGACTTTGGAAACCAGCCAGTTCCTTATAAAGAATACCCAAATAAAAAAACAATAGATCTTTCTTATCTTTTGCCCTTGGATAGAAATCCTTTTTCAGATGTGGGCATTAAAAATCCAACAGATTTCACAAAAGAAGAAAAAGAATTAGCATTAATCTCAAAACTTTTATATTTTACAAATGGAATTACTGCAATGATTCCTTATGAGGATAAACCATTTTATATGCGTTCCAGCCCCTCAGCGGGCGGACTTTATCCTACTGAAATTTATCTGATTTCCAGTGGACATGAAGGACTAGATGACGGCATTTATAATTTTAATGTCTTAAAACAAGTGCTGGTAAAGCTTTTTGACGGAAATGTAAAAGAAAAATTATCAAAAGCACTTTTTGATAATCCGGATCTTGAATCAGGCTCATTGTTTTTAGTTTTAACAGGTGTTTTTTATAGAAGCTCCTGGAGATATCAGGACAGAGCTTATAGAAGAATATGCCTGGATACAGGGCATGTTATAGGAAACATTGATCTGGTAAGTGATCATCTGGGATTAAAAGCTCTTTTATTTGGAGGATTTAAAGATAAAGAAGTTAATGAGATTTTATCCCTGGATGAAGATGAAGAACAGGCACTTGCAGTTATTGCGCTTGTAAATAAAGATAAAAAAGTAAATGAAAAAAGTGAAAAGTCAAGAACAATACCCTCAAGGCTAGATAATAAAAATATTAAAACTCCAGAAGGCATAAGACTTATTCAGCTTCATAATAGATCGAGTATAGAAGAGAATGTAAAAGTTCCTGATATAAAAATTGAAAACATTGAAGAAAAAATTAAATTTTCTTCAAGTATTAGTTTTGAAAAAACCAAAGAAAACTTTAACTGGCAAAATAATCTTTTTAATACCATAGTAAAACGCAGGTCTACCAGGAGTTATTCAAGTGACCCCATTTCAAAAGAAGAACTTGGATTAATGCTGGATTTTGCATATCATCCGGGACCAGATTATTTTGATCTTTCTTTGCTTCAGACCTTTGTAGCTGTAAATAATGTTACTGGCTTAGAAGAGGGTTGTTATTTTTACTCAAAAGACGGTAGACACTTAAGACAGCTTAGATTTAAAAACCTACGTGATGAAGTATATTACCTGTGTCTTGGTCAGGAGCTAGGTTATAAAGCAAGTGCAGTAGTTTTTCACACTGCTGATCTGTCCCGGGCTGTTTTTAAATATGGGGAAAGAGCTTATAGATATTTACATTTGGATGCAGGGCATATAGGTCAGAGACTAAATCTGGCTGCAATAAATATGGATTTAGGAGTTAGCGGAATAGGTGGATTTTTTGATGATAAGGTAAATGAGCTGCTTGGAATCCCTGAACATGAGGCTGTGGTTTATATTACGACTCTGGGTGTGCCGGTAAAACCTGTTGCATGATTTCATGTCATTGCGAGCCGAATAAAATGAGGCGTGGCAATCTCATAACGTTTGGAGATTGCCGCGTCGGCACTACGTGCCTCCTCGCAATGACGTGATTCAATATATTTTTTTCGCTTTACCTTTTTCCCACAGCTTGAAAACTTCCAAACATTCTTGCCTCATAAAATCTGATTCTAATTCCACTGGACTTTCACCTAAAAGTTTCATTTTTTTGTTTGAAATAACCAATTCACTAAATCCTGTTTTTTTTGCATCTGTTATCCTACCTCCAAAAATTATTTTTGAAATTTTTGCCCAATGACATGCGCTAAAACACATGGTGCAGGGTTCGCAGGTAGAATAAATAACACAACCGGAAAGATCTATAGTATTAAGTTTTTTGCATGCATGTCTTATGGCATTAATTTCTGCATGAGCAGTAATGTCACTCTTCCTCCATACAATGTTATGTGCACAGGCTATTACTTTCTTACCTTTAACGATGCATGCACCGAAGGGGCTTTGTCCTTTTTTAATTCCTTCAATGGCTTTATTTATGGCTATGTCCATGAAGTATTTGTTTTTATTTTTTAAAGACATTAAGGTTTAAGTAATTACTATTTCCCCATATTTTAAATTTCAGGTATAGTATATCTTCATAAAGCTACCATGGAAACAATTATAAAAAAAGACAGTAACGAGGCTCCAATTTCAAAGTCAGAAGATTTAAAATTACAAAAGAAAATGAGGCCCATTCCATATTTACCGCATACCGATGAAGATCGCAAAGAAATGTTGCACTTCATGGGTAAAAAATCAATTGAAGAATTATTAACAACAGTCCCAAAAGCATTAAGAGATTTTGAATTAAATGTACCAGCTGGAAAATCTGAGCTTGAAATAAAACAAGAATTTTATAAATTAGCTTCAAAAAACATTCCCCTTCATAAGCAAATATCATTTTGTGGTGGAGGGGTTTACAACAGGTTTATTCCAAGTGTAGTAGGTGAAATACTTTCAAAAGGTGATTTTTACACTGCCTATACGCCATATCAACCAGAAGTAAGTCAGGGCACACTTCAGGCAATTTATGAATTTCAAACCCTTATTTCTAACCTTACAGGTATGGATGCTGCAAATGCTTCAGTATACGATGGTTCCACAGCTGTTGTTGAGGCTGCGCTTATGGCATGCAGACTTACAAAAAGAAAAAAAATTCTTATCTCAAAATGTATAAACCCTGAAGCCATTGCCATATGCAAAACATATAGCTGGGGAGCAAATCTAGAACTTGAACTAATTGATTTTAAAGATGGAACTACAGACATAGAACTTCTAAAGAAAAAAACAGGTGATAATGTTGCATGTTTTATAATTTCAAATCCAAATTTTGCAGGCTGTCTGGAGCCAGTTTCTGAAATTGCACAGATTGTACATAAATGCGGCGGACTTTTAGTGGCAAATATAGACTTAATAAGTCTTGCATTACTAAAATCACCCAGAGAACTAGGAGTAGATATTGCAGTTGGAGATGGCCAGGCACTTGGAAATCCACTTAACTATGGAGGTCCATATGTAGGGTTTATAAGCTGCTTAAAAGAATTTGTAAGGCAGATGCCAGGCAGAATTGTAGGTCTTACTAAAGATGTAAAAGGGAAAAGAGCATTTACACTTACACTTCAGACCAGGGAACAGCACATTAGACGTGCTAATGCTACCAGTAACATTTGTACGAATCAGTCGCTTAATGCGCTAGCAGTACTTGTTTATTTAACTTATATGGGACCGTATGGTCTTAAGAAAATTGCTGAGATATCCTTAAACCGGGCTCACTATTTAGCCTCAGAATTTCAAAAAATATCCGGCAAATCAGGGAAAAAGTGCAACCTTTCATATAATAAGCCCTTCTTTAATGAGTTTGTACTTGAAATACCAATACCTGCTTCTGAATTTATAATCAAAATGACAGACCAATATATACTGCCGGGTCTTGACTTAAATGGAATAGATGGATATAAAACAAATCAGGTACTTGTTAGTGTAACTGAGATGAACAGTATTGAGCAAATAAATATTTTTGTGGAGTGTGTAAAAAAATTATTTTCGTAGTTGAATAGTCAAATAGTTGAATAGTCAAATAGTTAAAGTTAAGGAGAATTGATTCATGTCTTTAAAGAAAGTAAATTTAGTAGATATAGCTTCTGACTGGTCTTTAGAATCCGGCGAATTAAAAGCTGCTGCTGGCCGTGCTCTTATGGCTATAAGTGATGCCATAGATTCCATTGAAGCACAAAACGATGATGATTTAATTAGCGGCCTTGAAGATATAGCAAATGAACTTTATGAATTAGTAGAAGATCAGGAAGAGTAAGAATTTTATTTATCTCCCATTCTCTTCAGCATGAACATTCCAATAATGTTATTTACCGTATGAGCAATTATAGGCAGCCATAATGAGCCTGAAAAAATATATAAATAACAAAAGAAAACACCAGATAAAAAAGCCCATATTGCATAAATCCATACTTTAAAACCAGGCAGATGTAAGGCTCCAAATGCAAGGCTGGAAATAATTATTCCGGTGCGTTGTAGAAGTAATCCCCTGAAAAATATCTCTTCTGTAAATCCGGAGATAATTGATAAGACAATAAAGTCAATTGATTTTAAATTTTGAAATGCAGGGGAAAGATATTGTTCAAAAAAATTTACTATTGAGGAGAATGAACTTATATTTTTATAATGTTTCATTAGCCTGTAAAAACCGTATCCGGATGCAGAAAGACCTCCCCCTATTATTATTCCTAAAATTAGTATTTTGTAATTAAAATTAAATTTACTGGCTATATTTATGCCTGTATCAAAATAAATCCAGATCATAGAAATTATAATCAAAATTACTTGTGGAATTGATATAGTCCAAAGAATGCTCTCCCTGTTGTTAATTTGCTTTTCTTCCATAAGTTAGTTGTTTTGATTTATAAAAACTTTTTTCGGTTTAATAATACAATCATCTGCCAAAAGTCCGATAGCAATAAGCACATTATTGTTATCTAGGAGCTGAAGTTCTTTATTTTTTTCTTTTATTTGCAAATCCTTTATAAATGTAGGTTTTCCATAATAAATGTCATTTATTTGTTCTTTACTAAGATGTACTGTAGAAAGATTTATAGCTTTTTGAGGATAAATCAGATAAGAAGAAAGATTTTCAGTAGTTATTGATTCTGGATTTATACTTTTTTCAATGGTAAATAAATCCCCGGTTTTTATCCGTTTTAATGAAGATAATGTAGCAAAAGTATTAAGTGATTTCCCTAAATCTCTGGCAATCGATCTTATATAAGTGCCGCTGGAGCAATGTATCTTTAAATTTAATTTAGATTCAATAAATGAAATTATTTCAATAGAGTAAATGGTTACTTCTTTTTCTTTTATATCATCGAGGGAAATCTGATTTTTCCTTGCAAGTTTATAAGCTTTTTCGCCTTTAATGTTAATTGCAGAATAAATCGGAGGTTTTTGTTTAATATCTCCGGTAAACAGTTTAATCTTTTCAGTTATTTGATCTAAAGTAGGAATATTATTACTTTCATTAGTAATTTTTCCTGTTATGTCATCTGTATCTGTTTCAATTCCAAATTTAATTTCTGCAATATAAACTTTATCGGAAGGCAGATATTCAAAAAGCCTTGTAGCCTCATTTATTCCAATGATAAGTACTCCGGAAGCAAAAGGATCTAGTGTTCCTGCATGTCCGATTTTTTTTATGCCAAGTGCTTTTCTCAGTTTTGCCACCACATCGTGTGATGTACAGCCTACTGGCTTATTTATGTTTAAGAAACCAAAATGTTTTTGCATACATAGAATTATAATTTTATTACGTCACACTTCTTCGTTTTTAATTTTCTCTAAAAGTTCTGTAATTCTATCTCCACGTTCAAGGGAATCATCCAGCTTAAAAGCTAGCTCTGGTGCAAATTTTATGCCAAGTCTTCTGCAAAGTTCACCCCGTAAAAAGCCTGTAGCATTTTCAAGAGCCGCTAAGGTGCCTACCTTTTGTGCTTCTTCACCGTAGACACTAAAATAAACCTTGACGTTTCTTAAATCACCGGTAACCTGTACATTAGTAATTGAAATCAGACCGCTTAAGCGATCATCTTTTATCTCGTTTCTTTGTATAATTTCTGAAAGTTCTCTTTTTATTTGCTGGCTAATTCTGTCAGAACGATTATATGATTTCATGAAAATTCTCCTCATGTACAGACGCTCCACTGGGGCGTCTCTAGCTGGTCCTCTCTTTTTCAATAATCGTCCAACACTCTATCTTGTCGCCTTCTTCTATACCATTAAAGCCTTCAAATGAAATCCCGCATTCAAAACCAGTTTGGACTTCACGTGCATCATCTTTAAACCGTTTTAAATTATCTATCTTACCTTCGTGAATTACTTTTCCATCCCTTATTAATTTTGCTATTTGATTCCTTTGTATTTTTCCTTCGGTTACATATGAGCCTGCAATTTTACTGCCTTTTCCGTATGTAAATATTTTTCTTATTTCAGCAGCTCCTAATTTAACCTCTTCTTTTTCAGGTTCTAAGAGACCCAGCACTGCTTTTTCTAGATCTTCTGTAATTTTATAAATTATTTCATAAATTCTTACATCGACTCCTTCTTCTTGTGCTATTTTCTGGGCATTAGGATCAACACTTACATGAAAACCAATTAAAATTGCACCAGTACTTGCTGCAAGGTTTATATCATTTTCAGATATATTTCCTGTGCCAACGTGTATCAGTCTTACAAGTACATCTTTTGTGGAAAGATTAATAATTTCTTTAGCAACGGCTTCAGCTGAACCTTTTACGTCTGCTTTAACAATTATTTTTAATTCATGAATTTGTCCTTCTCGTACTTTTGAAGCAAAGTCAACAAGCCCGAATGCTCTGTGTCTTTCTTTTTCTTTAATTTGTTTTTCCTGTGCAATTTCTTTAGCTTTCTGATAAGTGTCATATACCTGGAAAGTGTCACCTGCATTTGGAACATCTGGAAGCCCTATAATTTCAATTGGCATGGATGGTGGTGCTTCTTCTATTTCTTTGCCATGATCATTAAACATTGCTCTTACTCGCCCTGCTACTTTGCCTGCAACAAGACAATCACCTTTTTTTAAGGTACCGTTTTGTACCAATAAATGTGCAATTGGACCACGTTCTTTTGAGAGCTGGGCTTCTATTACTGCCCCAGCAGCATTTCTATTCGGATTAGCTCTTAACTTTTGTGAAAGTTCAGCATCTGCCACCAGAGTTATTTTTGTTAAAAGGTCATCTAGATTTAATCTTTTTTTTGCGCTAATTTTGGCACAAACTGTTTTTCCGCCATAATCTTCAATTAAAAGATCATGCTCAGTTAATTGTCCCAGGATTTTGTCAGGCTGTGCACCGTCTTTGTCTATCTTATTTAAAGCAATTACAATAGGTACTCCAGCTGCTTTTGCGTGATCAATAGCTTCAATGGTTTGAGGCATTACTCCATCGTCAGCTGCTACTACTAGAATAGCAATATCTGTAACCTGTGCTCCACGTGCTCTCATAGCAGTAAATGCTTCGTGACCCGGTGTATCAAGAAAAGTAATCTTTCTTTTATTTCCATCATAGTCAACTATTTCTACCTGATAAGCTCCGATATGTTGTGTAATTCCACCTGATTCTTGCTCGGTGATTTTAAACTTTGTCTCTCTGATTGCATCAAGAAGAGTAGTCTTACCGTGATCTACGTGACCCATAATAGTTACTACTGGTGGGCGCGGAACAAGATCTTCATCAGCTTCAGTAGATATATCGGGTTGAAGATTTTTTTCTTCTTCTTCGATCTTAGTACTTACTTCATAACCAAAAGATTTTGCACATTCAATTGCAATTTCCAGCTCTACAGTCTGATTTACTGTCTTTATAATTTTTTTTGCAAACAAATTTTTAACTACTTCTGTTTCAGGTAAGATTAATCTTTCTGCCAGTTCTTTTACAGTCATAGCATTAGTGATAGTAACCAGAACAGGCTTGGTAATTGTGGCTACTGTTTCTGTTTCCTTTTTCTCTTTTTCTTTTTGCTGATGTCCGCCTTTTGCATGTGGCCTTTTTGTTCTTCCCATCATAGAAGGGACCATAGTTGGTTTTGCAACCCGAAATGGTTGTATTGGTTGAGCGGAAGGTTGATAAGGTTTTCTGGTTTCTATGGATTTCAGCTTATTTGCTTGACTTATATTAGATGGTTCACTGGGTGTTTTTATTTGTGGTGGTTTTGGCTCTTCCTTTATAATTCTTGGAAATGTTTCTTCTTTAATAGTAGGTTTGATAATGGTTACTTGTTTAACTTCACTTGCTAATGGTTCAGGAGGTGTTTCTTCTACTACCACAGGCGTAGGTTTTATTCTTCTTACAATTTTTAATTGCTTTTTTGGTGGTGGAACAGGTTCTTGTACCACTTCTTCTGATTTAGCAGATTTAGATTTTTTTCCAGAAACTTGCTCTTTAATTCCTTTAAGGACAGAATCAGTATTTAAATTAAATCCTTCCTGATTAAGAACAGGGATAATCTTTGTAATCAATCCTTCATCAATTGAGCTAGAGCCGTTTTTTACAGGATATCCAAGTCCTTCGCAGATTGAAATAATCTGTTTAGTTATGTCTGTTTGTTTTTGCTTACGTGTTTTTTGATCAGCTTCATCTAATGTAATTGCACGTGCCAGATCGTATACGCGGGGTTTTGTAATTGTCATATTTTAATTTTTGTACCCCCTTTAAATTCTTCAAGCTCATTTATAATCTTTCCCAGATTTAGATTATTATTTGGGATTTTTAACATTTTTGAAATCTTTTTTTCTTTAATTGTGTTATTTATGCAAACAGGTGTTTTGCATAAATAAACAGACCTGCCAAAATCATGCCTTGTTGGATTAAGGACTATTTTTTCAAACCCAGGCAGAGTGACTTTAGTAATACGAAAAAATCCGCTTCTGGGAAGCTGTGTACGGCATGAAATGCATTGTCTGGTTTCTTTTTTGTCTTTAATTTTTTGTCTCCTCAACTTCCTCTTTTTCGGAAACTTCTGGCTGGTTTTCTGTGGGTTCTTGGGTGCTTTCTTCTTTTTTTGGCTCAGCAGGTTTTTCACCTTCAGCATCTTTTTGTTCAAGAACTACAGTAGTAGTTGCTCCTACTCCAAATGGTTGTCCTTTAATTTGACTTTCACTTCTTATATCAATTTTCCATTCTGTAAGTTTTGCAGCCAGCCTAACATTTTGACCGCTTTTACCAATCGCTAAGCTAAGCTGATCATCTGGAACTATTACCTCTGCACGTCTTCCAGCTGGATCATCATAAAGTGCCACTGTAGTAATTCGTGCTGGACTAAGTGAATTTGAAATGAAATCAATCGGATCATTTGACCATCGAATCACATCAATTTTTTCATTTCGCAATTCATTAACCACATTTTGAATTCTCGATCCGCGACTGCCTATACATGCGCCTACGGGATCTATATCAGTGTCGTTTGAATGAACTGCAATTTTAGTCCTGTAGCCAGCTTCTCTTGCTATGGCTTTTATTTCTACTGTGCCATCGTCAATTTCAGGCACTTCAAGCTCAAACATTTCTTTAACAAGCTCTTCATTAGTATGAGAAACAATAACATTTGGTATTCTTCCTGACTCCCGTAATTCTTTTACATATACCCTTATTCTTGAACCAACTTTATAAGTTTCACCAGGTAATTGTTCTCTGGGCGGTATATGACCCTCAAAACGTCCCAGATCAACAACTACATTTGGTTTGCCGTTATTAAGAATTTCAATTCGCTTAATTTGTCCTGTCATCATCGTTCCATGACGGCCGACAAACTCCTGCTTGATTAGATCTTTTTCTGCTTCTCTTAGTCTTTGTGTCATTATTTGTTTTGCAGCTTGTGCAGCAATTCTTCCATATTCTGCAAAATCATCAGGCGTTACGTCTATTTCTAGAATTTCCCCAAGCTCAACATCCGGAAGCAGTTCTTTTGCTTCAGCAATAGCAATTTCACGATATTCATTTGTAAGTGTCTCAACGATTACCTTAGGTACAAATATTCCGATTTCACCAGTAACTTCATCAAACTGGGTATGAACACCGTCTACATTATGATCCGGGACTTTTCTTTTATATGCAGCAAGTATTGCGTCACAGATTGCGTTTATGAAAACCTGTCTTGGTATATTCCTTTCACTTTCCAGTTGTTCAGCAGCTTCAATAAGCTGTGGTCCTATCTTATACAAATTTTTCTCCTCCTATGATTTAATTACTAATCCTAATTTATCCAGAACAAATTCATGATTTGGTTTGTTCTTGGAATTACTGTCTATTCCTTTGCTTTGTACTTCAAGAATATAAGAACAAGGAATCAAATTTTTGTTGTCTAACTCTTTTTCTAGTTCACGGCTGACCACTTCACAATCATTAAGTGTAATTAAATAATCCTGGTGCAAAATAGTAATTCTTAAATAGTTTGTCTGATTTTCACAAATAAATGAAATATTAAGCAAATCAAAACCCAGTCTGTTTACAACAGCCTTTATCAAGGGCCTTAGGTTAAATGCATAAATAGCAAGTTGCTCATTGGTTTTTTGGCTGTCTTTTTTAAACTTCATTTCAAGTCCTCATTAAACTAAAAAAGCTGGAAGTTTAAAAAACCCCAGCCATTTGGCTTCCTGTACTACATGTGGAATTATACCACGGTAAAGCAATATTTTTACCTCTACCTTGAAAGCTGCTTATTTACCTGCTATATCAAATATAAAATTCGGATTATCTTAACAATTTCCTGGCAAAAGTTATTCCATATTTTATGTTTTGTATAAGAAAAATAATAAGCCAAATATAAGAAATTAAAAGGACTCTACTTTATAACTTAGCAATCTGATCAAATGAAAGTTCTACCGGAGTTGATCTTCCAAATATACTTACAAGAGCTTTTACAGTTTCTCTTTCTTCATTTATTTCAGTAATTTCGCCGATAAAGTCTTCAAAAGGACCAGACTGGATTTTAACTGATTCGCCCACGACAACATCAATAATTTTCTTACCTTCTTTTGTCTTGGTAAATATCTGACTCTTTCTTAAAATTCTTCTTACTTCAGAAGGTGGAACAGGCAATGGCTGTTTATTTGCTCCAACAAATCTGGTTACTCCCGGAGTATCTTTAATAATTCTCCAGGTAAGATCATCCATTAACATCTCAATTAATACATAACCTGGGAATTCACGTTCTTTCTTTTCTACTCTTTTCCCGTCATGGATTTTTGTAACTTCTTTTTCCGGGACAATAACGTTAAAAATCTTATCGTCAGCATTTAAAGTCTTTATGCGCTTTTCAATGTGTTCTTTTACTTTATTTTCATGACCTGAAGCTGTCTGAATTACATACCAGTTTCTTGTCTGTGTTTTTTGTTGTTGTTTTGCTTTTGGCATTTTAGTTCTTTAGATTTCTTTAATATATTCTTCCCATAAAGAGGTTTGCGATAAACCCGAAAACTTTATCTAGAAGAAAGATGATGCTCGTTATAACTGCAACTAAAAGTATAACTGAAAAGAATTCTCTGGTGGTCTGTTCTTTTGAAGGCCAGCTTATCTTAATGAATTCACCCCTTACCTCCTTTAAAAATTCAAGAACATTAAAAGGTTTTACCTGTTCTTTAGATTGATCTTGAGGTTCGGGTTTTCTGGGTACTCCCAGTTCAATTTGTGAGGGTGTCATTTTTACTCTTTTACTATCGTACTATCAGTCTCTTTGAAAGCACTTGTATATTTTAAACTATTCAGCCTATTTTAGTATTTAAAGTTAGAAATTAGCATTGGTTAATTCAAAATACATTAAATTGAATATCTTTTTACTATCGTAAATGTAAATATTGAATTAGTAAAGTATAATCCTAGGAACGAGAATCTGAATAATTACTTATAAAAAGTATTTTTTCTAATTTCTGGATACTGATTTCTGATCCTCTGATTCTCCCGCCCACATCGTGGGCGAGGCTCGCTCACAAAATGAGCGGTTAGAATGCGCCCTTAGTTCAGCGGTAGAACGTTGGTCTCCAAAACCAAATGTCGTGGGTTCAATTCCTACAGGGCGCGAATTTCAAATCTTTTTATTAGCAAAAATGTCAGAAATAAATTTAGTTAATAGATCAATTACCCTTAAAGAACTTAAAGATATAGCTTCTTTAGGATTTGGTGATATGGTGAAAGCAGTTGTTGATGTTGAAAAGAGAATAATGGCTATTGGTGGAAGCATGCATGCAGATGAAGAAAAATTCTTACTTGAGCAGGGAGCATCACAGGATGATTTGTGGGGGATTAATATTTATCCAGATTCACAGGAAGAAAATAGAATTGAGTTTGATTCAATGATTAATGTAAGGCCACGACAAAACAATCGTTCAAGAGGAGTTGAAAGTATAGAATTGCAAAAGAAAATTATTGAAATCGTTGATTTACTAATAAAAGAATGAACTATATTCACAAAGATTTAGCAGAATCCGGAAGATGGCATGAAATGTCACTTTCTGAACAGCTTGGAAATGTAGGCAGTGATGTAGATCGCATTATTTCCTGGCGAAAAAAAGAAAATGAAAGCTATGCTACAAATGCATTTTATAGGGCTCTAGATTTGCTTGATCTAACCATCAGTGATAAAAGATGGCATGGTCCGAAGCTAAAAGAATTATGTCGTTTACGGGAAGTTCTTTGTGATTCTTTTTTTGGAGGAGAACTTTATAATACGCCCCTGGAGTACTTCTCGAAATATTTTTATCAGTTTGCCCTTGTTGCTAGGAAAAATTCATAATTTTCAAAACCAAATGTCGTGGGTTCAAGTCCTACAGGGCGCGGATGTAATTAAATCAACCCCGGAATAAACCTATATTTTACCTTCTTGCAATATGCGCGATAATCAGGATCTTTCATTAAATGTCTTTCTTCTGTAAATGCACGAAGAGTATAAATCATGTTCCAGCAGAGTAAAGGAAGAACATTGTGAAAGCCTTTCATGTACTGAAGATGCTCAAACCACCAGGCAATATTTTTAGATGCATAAGCAGGATGTCTTATGAACTTATAAGGACCACGATCGATAATACCTTTATTACTTAAATTACTGAATTTAACTCCAAGTGCAATAGTACCCCAGACAAATACACCGTAAAGTAAGACAATAATAATTCTAACGAATATTTTTTGTTCTTCAGTCAGCGGAAGAAAGTATTCCTGCCTGCTTTGAAGAGGGAAATATATACTGCTTGTATTGTTAAATGGAGGATAACACATAAGTGCTACTGCCCAGCCAAATGCTGTAGGCTCTACGGACTTTGTTTTATTTCCAAGCCACTTTAATTCAAGTCCGTATCCGACAAGTGCAATACCAGTGTCTACTATAAAAAGAGAATTATAAACTAAATCAAGAAACCAATTTGCAAGCTGAACACCGTCCATTGGGGTTGAGACTCTGACTAATAATCCCTGGATAGCACCTATGTGATGAAAAACAAACATTGACATTAACGGTAAAAAGAAACCTTTTACAAGGCAAGTAAGGCAGAAATTATTAAATCTTTTTACTTTAAAGAGACCTTTAATTTGAGCAATGTCTCTTGTCGCAAATAATAAACCGATTCTTTTAAGAAGGACAAAAAATATAATCGAAGGGTCCTTGAAATCATCTTTAAATCGATAGTTAAATTTAAGAGTAAACCAGGTATAAGGCCAAATTAAAAAACAAAATATTACATAGGCTTTAAAAAGAAGTCCTCTTGCATTTTCAAATTCTTGTCCTAAATAATATGGATGAGAAAAATATAAAAACATGAATAAACTTATAAGAAGCCATAAACTGGCTGCACGCCAGAAAAATGACTGACCAAAACTTTTAATTGGTTTATCCAAATCTCTTACATATGCAGATTTTCTCTCGGCTTTTGATGACATTTTAAAAATTAAATATTTTTTCGCCTGCCTTTAATTTATAAAAGAAAAATTGGTTTATCTTTTAATCTTCTCCATACTATTACAACTGCTCTACCTACAATTCTTTTCTGATCTAAGAATCCCCAGACGTGACTATCCTGACTTCTGTTTCTGTTATCTCCCATTAAAAACAAATGTCCTTTTGGAACAACTATTTTTCCTGTTTTACCATGTCTTCTGTAAACTTCTATGTCATTAAGGTTTGTACAGCTATAATGCGGCAGTTCATTGGCATAAGGTTCATATAAGAGCATTCCGTTTATATATACCCCTGCTCCATTTTTAATTTCTACAGTATCACCCGGTAAACCAATTACTCTTTTAATATAGGCATCATCCTGCGGTAAAAAAGGTAAACCTGTCCATCTGGCAAAAACGCTTAGTGGATCATAATGAAGATCTTTCCCGCGATTACCCTCAGCTGGGGGATAAAAGACTAGAATATTGCCTCTTTGAAGTGGCATCTTTAAACCGAGTAGTCTTAGATTTTTGCTTACTTTTTCAACAATTAAACGATCATTTACTCTCAGCGTAGGAATCATAGATTCACTTGGTATATATCTTGCTTCAATGAACCCTTGTCTGATTATTATTAGAAGTATTAAGGTAACTACAATTAGCTCAATTGTTTCTTTTAAGAATATAAATATTTTTTCTTTCATTTTAGTTCTGTATTATTTTTATTTAAATCAATGAATTTTTTAACCTTTACATGCTAACAATAATTAAAATCACTGACAAGTAGGGCGTTTCATGAAATGCCCCTTTAGATTCAGGAACATCCGTGAAGTGTAACGCATAGTCTTCAAGAATTGAGATTACATAAACAATATTAAAAAATCGCTTTATTGCTCCCGAGCGAAAAACTCGGGAGCTTGCTCCCGGAGATATGAGGGAGTAGTAACAAAACGCCTCCTTACTAACCCCTCCCGATGCCCATGGCTCAAATCGGCGAAAAACTCTGTGAGCTTGCTCCAGAGATAGTCAATTTGAAGGGAGGCGTTTTATAATAGATTCATATATGGTTACTTAAATAATTTCTGGAGGAGTAGATGCTTAAGAATCTAATAATTTATTTTCTGATTTTTACACTGGGCTTGTTAACTTTTAATAATGAATCACAGGCTTTTTTCTTTAAGAAAAAAGGTGATAAAAACCATACAAAATCAGAACAGGCAGACCAAGTTGGAGGGAAGAAAATCCTTGTTGTTGAAATATTTGCAAGTTGGTGTCCGGGCTGTAAAAATATTCAGCCTACTCTTGATCAGCTTATAAAAGAAACACCGGATATAGATTTTTTGCAACTTAATGTTTCAACTCCATCAAAGGCAAAGATATCTGAAAAAACAGCAAAAGAACTTAAACTCACTGAATTTTATGAACTAAACAAAAGCAAAACAGCAACAGTTGGAATAGTGGTGCCTAGCTCAGGTGAGATAGTTTCTGTATTTCAGAATAATAATGATATAGAAGAATACAAAACGTCCATTGAAGAAGCCAGAACCAAAGAAAAAGCACTTACTCAGGAATAAAGCAGGCATTTATTTATGTTCAGGCTTTTTTTTTATTTGACTTTTGCTTTTATTATTGGATTAAGCATATATGCCTACGTGGATTCCCAAAGAACATTTGAAGCAAAATTTAAAAATATAGATGGCTTGCCCCAGGGAGCCAGTGTCACTGCATTTGGGACTGAGATAGGTAAGGTTATAAAAACAAGACCTACTCATGATGGTGTTATTGTAACTGTAAAAATAACAAATAAAAGATTTCCAAAACCTGAAGCAGGGTCACAATTAACCATAACTTCTTTAAGACCAAACCAGGGAAGAGTACTGGAAATTATTCTTCCGGAAGAAGATACTAATGGAACTAAGGCATGGATTATACAGGAGCCTATTACTACAGATACCTGGCTGCATGCTTCTCTTGAACTTGTAAACAGACTTGAAATGTTTTCTCATTCAATCATTAAACAGCTAACTCCGGAGAATTTTCAAAATGCCAGAAATGCATTTGCAAGAGCTTCTGAATCTCTCAGCCAAACAGCAGCTCATCTTGCAGAAAATGAAAAAAAATTGATAGAGCTAAAAAACAGATTTGCAAATAAGACAAATGAAGCAAATGAACTCTTAATAAGGCTTCAAAAGCCCATTAATACTTTAAACAAAATTATAGCTAATAAAGATTTTCCTGAAGCATTGAAAGGTGATCTGGGAAATTTTTCTCAGGATTTAATTAATATTTCAAATAATGTTTTAAAACCTGAATTTTTTAATGATGTCATGGCATTTAATGTAAACATTCTTGATAATTTAAATAAAATCAATTATTCACTTACCATGATTGATATGAGTGTGGCTGATTCTGCATTGACAGAAAATGTAAAAGAATTTAATCAGCATCTGGTAAATTTAAATAAAAAAGTAGAAGGTATAAATCAAAAAAATCTGTCAGAAAATATAAAAACACCTCTAAAGAAAGCCAGAGACTTTACTGTAAAATCAAGTGAACAAACCAGGAAATAACTAGACAAAACTAATTCTCTTTTTTAGTTCTTTGTTTGAAAGTTTTAATGATGTACCGTGCTTAGCTAAAAGATATTCTTTTATTAAGTCATAAAAAATCCTTCTGTCATCTCGGTTTACTACTGCCTGAAGATGAGCCTCACTCAATGTAATCGGATAACCAAATCCTGCTTTACACTGAAGCGATATTACATTATGAACAAGATTCAATAACTTTTTGTCATGAGCTACATATGCTGGAAGTTCTACCCTTGCTATTTCAGTTCCGGTATCCATGTAAAAAAAGAATATTTTTATATCATCAGAATAATAATTAAGAATTTTGCTGTTTGAACGAAAGAGAATGCTTCTGGTTCCTTCTTTTGTGTTTTTTAAGGAAAATAATTTTTCTATAAGCTTTCTATCCATAACTGGTTTATAGTCCGGGATAGGATTACATGGATAGTTTTTTGAATCAAGCCCCGCACAATATTTTTTACAGTCCACGGATTCATAAGGGCAGTTAAATATTCTAAGCATGTTAATCAGATCATTTGATCTGGAATTGCTTAGAAAACTTGCAACAGGAATACCTAAAGACTTTAGTTCTAAAATAGCATCGGTAAATCTTTTCATAAATTGCTCAATAAAAACAGCATTAAATTTTTCAAGATGCCAGTGAATTAAAGTTCCGTCAAGAAGAGCAATTACAGGTATTTTATAGGCGATGTATTTTTTTGCAAGGCTTACAAGTTCTTCTACTTCCCTTAAGGTTCTTTCATATGCAATTAAATCTTCTTCCTGAATATTCTGGGTTATATTTGATGAAATAATATCTTCAGTGCTGCTGTATATTTTGGGTTCAGAAGAAAGTAAAACAGGCAAGGAAGTTTCAAAATACGGAATACCCACAAGCCCTATGTTTATTAAAGAAGCCCCGGTAAATTCATGAGCTGAGGGATTAATTTGAGAACCGTCAGTTGCTACTGTTACATGTGGAAGCGAAAAATTTGCCTGGGATTCAGTAAGTAAATCTATTTTTTCTATTTGATCAGGTATTGCAAAAAAGAAACCTGCTTTTTGAGAAGATTGGGTTTCAGTTATTTTACTGAACAATGTTTTTTCATTTTTAGTTGCATTTTCAAATAATTTATAGGTAGCATCAAGCCTGTTCTGGCTTTGTTCTCTGGCTCCTTGCTTTTCAAGACTGCTAAACTGAGTAATAACTTTTTTAAGATCTAAAGGCATTAGTCTATTATAATCCTTTACGATGTTAAAATGTGTACTGGTGCGATTAATACTGTCGGTATAATGGTGAATACATTGGAAGAAACAATCAATAAACTAAAAAAAGAAATTGCTTCTGATTCAGCAAATATTCTTGATTCAAGAGCACTTGAGGCGTTTCGAATTAAATATCTCGGCGAAAAAAGTTTTCTTGCAAATCAGCAAAAAAACATAAGAAATATTTCTAAAGAAGAAAGACCCCTTTTTGGAAAGCTAGTTAATGAACTAAAAGAATATATTGTTTCTGTTTATGATGGAGAAAAATCCAAAGTTGAAGACAGTGAACTTGCTAAAAAGATTTCTAAAGAAGCTTTTGATATAACCCTGCCGGGCATTTACCAGGAAAGCGGACAGGAGCATCCATTAAGTATGGTTACTAATGAGATCGTTGATATTTTTCATGGAATGGGTTTTACAAAAGTTGATGGTCCAGAAGTTGAAACTGATTTTTATAACTTTACTGCCTTAAATACACCACCTGATCATCCAGCCCGGGACGAGCAGGATACTTTTTATACTAATATCTCTCCTCATGTTTTGCTTCGTAGTCACACTTCAACTGTACAAATCAGAACCTTGGAAAAAAATCCTCCACCGTTAAGAATACTTGCTCATGGAAGGGTTTACAGAAACGAGGAAATTAATGCAAGGAAAATGCCTTTTTTCCATCAGCTTGAAATTCTGGCAGTAGAAAAAAACCTTACTTTTGCAAATATGAAATGGGTGTTAAATGAGTTTATAAGAGAATTCTTTGGAAAAGAAATTAAAACAAGATTCAGGCCTGATTTTTTCCCGTTTACTGAACCCAGCGCAGAACTTGATGCTCAGTGTCCTTTTTGTGACGGGCATGGATGTACTACATGTGGAAACCGTGGTTGGCTTGAGCTTCTTGGATGCGGAATGGTGGATCCAAACGTTTTATCTGCCGTAAACATTGATCCTAAAGAATGGATTGGGTTTGCTGCAGGACTGGGTTTAGAAAGATTTACAATGCTTAAATATAAAATTCCTGATATCAGATATTTCTTTACCGGGGATTTAAGATTTTCAAAACAGTTTTAGTTAGGATTAAAAATGCCAGATTACGATAAAAACATCAAACGCCAGCTTAAAAATCTAAGACCAGAAATTGAAAAATGGCTTAAAGAATCTGTAAGTGAAAAACGATATAATCATATTTTAAGTGTTTCAAAGACAGCAAAAAAATATGCTAAAAGACTTGGGCTGGATCACTATAAAGCTGAGCTTTCGGGGTTATTGCATGATTGTGCAAAAGAAATTAAAAATGAACAATTACTTGAAATTGCGAAACAAAAAAACATAGAGCTTGATCAGTTAGATTATGAAACACCTCATCTTCTTCATGCAAGAGTAGGTGCTGAAATTGCAAAAGAAAAATATGGGATAACTGATCCTGATGTTCTGGGAGGAATAAGATGCCATACTCTTGCAGAGCCAGAAATGACTAAACTAACCATGGTGGTATATCTTGCAGATGCCAGTGAACCTGGGCGTGACAGGAAGTATGCTGCTCCGCTTAGAAAAGCAGTTAAAGAAAAGGGACTAGAGCAGGCCGTTCTTTTAGCCATTGATCATAAATTGCTGGATGTAATTAAAAAAAATAAAAAGATTCATCCGTTAACCATTAAAGCCAGGAACTGGTTACTATCATTTATATAGTATTCCTCAAATGTATCGTAATTTATTGAACCCTAATTTTAATTGGCTCACAGACCTGAATTTTTTGCTTGCCTTCCAATCCTGTAGGTGCTTACTATAGTAAGCACCCGGCTGCGCAAAAAATTGGTCTGTTCGCCTTTAATTAAAATTAGGATTGTCTCATTATTTTGAAGTAATTGTAAATCCGTCCAGAAGCATATCAGGATTATAAATCTGAGACCAGTAACATTTTGATTCATTTGATAAGTCAATTACATTATTTAACGCATTGTAAATATTTCCACTAATCATTGTATCTTTAACTCTTCCTTTTATTTCTCCTTTTTCAATAAGAAATCCCATGTCGATATTTAATGACATGTTGCCAGAAATATTTGTACTTAATCCGCCCATGGTTTGATCCACCATAAGACCATAATCAATACTTTTAATAATTTCATCTAATGATTTTTTACCCGGTGAAAGAATTAAATTTAAAAGTGAGGGTTCTGGTGGTAAAGCTAAGGATGGTTTAAATCCATTTCCGGTAGGGGCATGCCGCGGCATGCCCCTACCGGCGGTAATTAAATCAAAATAAAAATTCTCAAGAATACCATTAGTTACAAGATTCATTTTTTTTATTTCGTTTCCCTCATCGTCGTATCCTCGTGCCATAAAGCCAAAACCAGGATCTTGTTTTAATGTAATCTTTTCGCTTAAAACCTTTTTCCCAAGCTTGTCATGCCATGGAGAAGATCTTTCGTTTACCATCTTTCCGTTTAGTGCAGACTCAATAATATCCAGTAAATCTTTTAAGGCTCTTTGTGTAAATAATACAGGACACTTACCACTTTTTATGTCTGAATGTTTTTTAGCAAATGAGTATAAAGTTAAAATTTCTTGAAGATAAGATAAGTAATCAGGTATTTGTTCTTCGGTTACAGCCGTGTAAATCTCTATAAAATCATTTTCGTTGGTTTCTCTTAAATTAACTGAAAATGAGTATAAAATTTTATTGAAATTGGTCATTAAGTCTTTGCTGTTTTTAAGAATCTCATTCTGATGTGATAATTCAAAAACTACATCGATGAGGGTTCCTTTTGTCTTGTTTTGTACGATATCAATAATATTTTCTCCTTTTGTTTTAAAGAGATTTAGATCTATTGTTGAGGTGGGGGCAGGTACAAGACATACCCTTTCATTATTTTTTGAGTTATTATCTGCTTTCTCGGGGAATTCAAAATTTACCTCAGGTGAATATTCTGAAATTGTAAGTGCTTCTTTTATCATTTCGTCCAGATCATATTTGCCGTATCTTGCAGAAAAACCTAATTTTTTGTTTTTTATTAATCTTAAGGAAATACCTTCTGTATATTGTGAATCTAGTTGTTTTAACTCATTTGCAGTAAATATAACTTTTTGAGTGGCAGTGTCTTGTTTGTAAACTTCAAGTTCACTTAATCCGTATTGATTTTTAATTTGTTTCAGGTCCACAATTCAACTATTATAGAATATGATCATGCAACCCACAGAAGATGATTTAAAACGCTGGCAGGAAATTGCACAAAGACGAAATGCAATTTTGCCTGCTCAGTTTGAGTTTCTGTCAAAAAAAGATATTTCTCTAAAATGTGGTAATTGCAAATCCTTTTTTACACGACCTATGATTGTAGGTCAAAACGATCCTGTTTTTGTCTGTCCCTCATGTCAGAGTAGAAATTATATTCCAATTGACTGGAATTTAATCAGATGGAAAAGACACTAGTCTTAATTATTCAGGTGGCTCTTGCGGTGACGTTGCTCCTCAGAGCCACCTTTCCAAAGACCGCTCGGTTTGCTGAATTAATCAGACAAACCTCGCTTTATTAGGCAGTATTGTAATTAAACTACTACTTGTAAATTTTCCATACTTACCGGTAGGTAGTTATTTAATTCTTTTGAGAGTAAAACACGAAATGTAGAACCTTTGTTAGGTTTACTGTCAACAAATATTTGTCCGCCAAGTAAAACCACTAGTTTTTTTACCAGTGCAAGTCCTATTCCAACCCCACCGTAGTTTCTGGTTATAGAATCATCTTCTTGCCAGAATTTATCGAAAATATAAGCAATATTTGATTTAGATATTCCTTTGCCGTCATCAATAATTTTAAATTCAATGCAGTTATCCTTAGCTTCTTTTGCAGAAATAAAAATCTTAGTGTTTTCTTTAGAGAATTTTATTGAATTTGAAATTATATTCAGTAAAATCCTTTGTACTATATTTTTATCAGACATTAATTCAATATCTTTATCTTCCAGCACAAAATTTAAAGTAACTTGCTTTTTTATTGCCATAGGATTAATTACTTGTGATAAATAGTTAAATAATGTTTGAATGCTAAAAACCTCAGAAGATATTTCCAGTTCTCCTTTTTCGATTTTTTCGACGTCAAGAAGCTGGGTAATTAGATTTAATAATTGATCACCGGCATCCCGGATTTGTTTAATCATCAGTTTTTGTTGGTAATTTAATTCTCCTTGTAAGCCTTCCTTTAGAATGTCTGTATATCCCAGTATTGACTGAAGAGGAGTTTTAAGCTCATGTGAAACTTTAGAGACAAAATTAGATTTTATTTTGTCAAGTTCCTGGAGCTTTTTGTTTTCCTTTATAAGTTCAGTAGATTCTGAAACAGCTTTTTTAAGCCTGAGCATAGCTTTAATCCTGGATTTAAGTTCTGAAGGCATAATAGGCATAATAATAAATTCATCAGCACCTTGTTCAAGCGCCATAATATTTGCTTCTGGAGCAAAAGACGTAGTCATAATTACAGGTATAAAAGGAAGCTTTGGATTTGATCTGATTTTTTGACATACTTCTACGCCATCCATGCCAGGTAAATTATAGTCAAGTAATATAATGTCTGGAATAAAAGTTTCTGTTATTTTTAATGCGCTAATTCCGTCATTTGCATGTAATATTTCATAATTTTCTTCCTGAAGCCAATAACTTAATGCTGCTCTGTTATTACTATTGTCATCTACAATTAATAACTTTGTTTTGTATTTATTGCTTGATTTCAATGCTGGGCTGTTCATATTTTCCTTTCTTTCTCGGCCTAAAATCCGTGTAATAGCTTTTATTCTTCCGGACTTTAAGCAGGAGAATTATTTGTAATTTTATTAGTGCTGATTAAGTAGTTTGAGTATAAAACGTTAACTCTATAAGTGCAAGCGAATTCTTCAATTTATCTTTTTTAAGAAAACAATACTTAAACTTCAAAAAATCAACTGAGTTGCGTACATTAAAAAAAATTTATTTTTAAGAGAAATTAAGTTAAATTGATTTTTGGCAATGAATTGTAAGGGATTAAACATGCGTCTAATACTTTTACCGTGAATCAATTAAGAGTATTTAATCCAATTATTGGTGCTAATATTTAAACAATTCTATATAATGAATCAAAATTAAAAGGAGGAATAATTCCTTGCAAACAGCTAATTTACCTCCAAATGAAGATGCTCTTTATAAAGAGCCGGTTACTCTCTTAAATTCCGGAAAAACCTTAAAGCGGCTTAAAGCAATTGAGGATATTTCTTACGCATGTTCAAATTTATTTACTTCTGATCTTGTTACAGTTGCACACAATGTATTGAAACCATTTTGTGAACTTACTGGTACAGATTATGGCGTGGTTTTGCTTTTAAAAAAGCCTGAAGAACAAATATATATTGTGGCATCTTATGGATTTCCTGAAAAGTTTGAAGAGACCTATAACAATAAACTAAAGTTCACTCTTCACTCAAAAGATGTAAGCGAAAGCTGGCCTTCATTAAGATCTATCTTTAAAAAACAAATCATTTTAATTAAAAATACTGAGACTATGAATGTAGGTTATTCTCGATTTTTCAGACAAAGCATTGGAAAAAATAAGATAAGTTCAATAGCTTCAGTTCCTATTGTAGTAAATAATCACTCAGTAGGAGCAATTACTCTTTATTTTAAAAAACAGCATGAATTTGATGATGAGGAACTTTCATTTATTAAAGCAACAACAAACATTATTACAGGCACAATTGAGAGAAATCACCTCCTGGAAGCTGCAAAAAAATCAGAACTCGAGTTAAAACAAGCAAATGAAGTATTGAAGCAGGTTAATCAGGAACTAGATTCTTTTGTTTATATTGCTTCTCATGATCTTAGAGAACCTTTAAGAACAATAGAAAGTTTTGTCAGTATCCTTCAGGCTAAATTATCAAACAACAATGATAAAGAACAGTCAGGTTACTTTAACCGGATTGTAAATGCCACTCAGAGAATGAGACGATTAATCCAGGATTTAACTAACTTAGCAAGAGCCAGTCGTGATAATAAAGATAAAGAATATGAAGAGATAGATTTAAACAATATCTTAACAGAAATCCAGTTTGAGCTTACAGCCTTTATCCAAAGCAAAAATGCAGAAATAATATTGCCGGATCGCCTTCCTAAAGTTATGGGTGACCGTGAGAAGATCTCATCAGTGCTTAAAAATCTAATAGCCAATGGAATAAAGTTTAATAAATCAAAAACACCCAGAGTCTGTGTCTCATTATCAGAAGATGCAAATTTTGATCCTGGCAAAGTCTGTATATGTGTAGAAGATAACGGTATAGGGATTGAAAAAGATTACCAGGAAAAGATCTTTGGTCTTTTTCAAAGATTACACTCTCAGGATGAATATGAGGGTACTGGTGCCGGGTTGGCAATTGTTAAAAAAATCCTTGAAAAATATGGTTGTGCTATATGGGTAGAATCAGAAAAAGGAAAAGGCAGCAAGTTTTATTTTACTTTACCTAGAATGCAGTTAAGGAAATATAGTGATCACGGCTGAAAAAAACATTGATATTTTAATAGTGGAAGACAATCAAGACGATGTTTTTCTTACTAAATACTCCTTAAAAACATTGAATATCACTGGAAAGATATTTTTGGCTAATTATGGACAAAATGCTATAGAAATTTTAAACAACCTCTTAGAAAAAAATGAAAAATTGCCTGATTTAATTCTTCTTGACATGAATCTTCCAAAACTTACAGGTCTTGAGGTTTTGCAACAAATTAAATCTAATCAAAGTATGTATCTTATACCCACCGTTATTTTTACAAGCTCTGACTCGATCTCTGACATGAAAAACTGTTATGAACATGGAGCAGATCTTTATATTAAAAAACCAAATAATATAAATGAGTATAAGAAAATTATGGAATATATAACTAGATATTGTTTCAGCATATGAATTAAGAAAGGGTTAACCCTTAGTATTGTCCATAAGAGCCCTAATCCTTACAGATGAAGGACTATGAAATCTATTTAATAATGCAATTCATAAGGGTAAGAAAAAATTAATCCCTTTTATAACGCTTTGTACTGACGATTTTAATCATTAGATAACAGAAGTGTTTTAAAAGGTTAGGTATACGGCGCATAGGCCCAGAGAAAAAGAAAAAAAGAAAAAATAAAAGACAGGGGAATGATCGTACGGACTAAAACCGCCAGATCAAAAATTAAATGTCAAAAGAGATATCGCCTCAAGCATTAAGCATATTAAAAAAAATAGCCAATGATTTTGGTAAAACAACCAGCCGTCAAGAAACACGAGAAATTTTAAGAAGCGACGATTTTGATACATTTACGGAAGATGGCAGTAAGGGTGTTATAGATGACAGAGATAATGTTTCACTTCTAAGAGATGTTTTATACAGTGATCTTGGAGCTGTACGAGGACAAGAAAGAGCAAAGTTTGAAAAAATCAGAGAGAGATTAAGACAGGAATTAGATCAAAACCCAAGACTTATTGAACCGCCGGAATCACTGAAAAATGATAAGTTCGATGTAAGAAATGCATCTCTTATAAGAGATCCTTATGTCCTTATGTTGAAGGATGATATTGAAAGTCCTGAAAACACTGAATGGTCAAGAATGCGACTTGCAGCAAAAGGACAGGAAATAAAACTTAAAACCAGTGAATCATTGAACATGGCTCAGACTGTTCTAAAAGGAAAAGAAGGAGAATCACTTGAAGAAAGAGCAAAAATTCTTACTAAAAGTTTTTGGGAAAATGATGATGGTTCAGGAAAACATGTGTTCAGAATGGATGAACTTCATGGAGTGATGGAGTACATGAATACTTTACCTCCTGATCAAAAAGGAGAGTTCTTCAAAGCATTTCAAAAGAGCATGGCTAATTATATAAGTGATCCTAAAAATGGACTTGACGGGCAGTTTGTTATGGATTCTTTAGTTGCATTATTGCAAAGCACTGACTGGACAGGTGCTGATGTAAAAACCAAGCAAATGAAAAGTTTTGTAGAAGGTCTTGCTACAGGAATTGCTGGGGATTCAGATTTCTTTAAAAATAAAACAGTAGAAGATAAAACTAATGGTGGTGTAGTAATAGGAAATTATGATGGAAGTTTATATGATGGAAATAATTTTGGCTCACTTGCTCTTATAAGAGATGCAGATGGGAAATTCCATTTTATTCAGCATGAAACTGCAAATCCTGTAAATAAAACAAAATATATTTTTGATGATGGGGCTGTTGAAGCTGACAAACCAAGAAATGCAGGAGTAGGTGGAGGTTTTGCACCGCCGCTTGACAAAGCTAACCCAAAACCACCAGCAGCAGATGCAAAGCCACCAGCAGCAGATGCAAAACCTGCTGTTGAAAAAGCTAGCGACGAATCCCAAACTACTGCTAATAAAGATAAAGCAATTTTAAAAGTTGTAAAATCAGCCAAGAAGCTACAAAGTCTTATTAAATCAAAACCTGCAATTGAAGCTGAGCAAAAAACAAAACTAGATTCCGAATCGAATAAATTAAATAATGCGCTGGGGGAAGACTCTCTTGAATCACAAGCCAACATTATTCTAGAAATAGCAAAAGAACTAGAAAAAATAGTCAATGAATCTAAAGAACTCTCAGATGAAAATAAAAAAGTATTGATTGAGATATCAAAAGATTTAGAAGAAGCAGCAAGAGTTCTGGGAGCTGTTGAACCAAAAGTAAAAGCAGATAAACCTGCAGGATTTGGACCAGCAGCAGATGCAAACCCCCCTGCAGCAGATGCAAAACCACCAGCAGCAGATGCAAAACCACCGGCAGATGCAAAACCACCGGTAGCAGATGCAAAACCACCAGCAGCAGATGCAAAACCACCGGCAGCAGATGCAAAGCCACCAGCAGCAGATGCAAAGCCACCGGCAGCAGATGCAAAACCACC